>Ga0181585_10001042_pt1 | contig 24174 bp, 18 predicted proteins | sample 071ome_29_FD_132469 | JGI IMG/M metagenome (GOLD analysis project Ga0181585, IMG submission 132469) | Coastal salt marsh microbial communities from the Groves Creek Marsh, Skidaway Island, Georgia - 071407BT metaG (megahit assembly) | ecosystem: Environmental > Aquatic > Marine > Intertidal...
ATGCGACCTGGCAAGGAGCGTCCAATCCTTTCTTCACTGATTATTTTACGCCACCCCCCGAGCCGCTGCCCCCACCCAAGCCCACGACCAAGGAAGTGACCATCCTTTTTCAAGGGTGGTTTGAGAGCTCACAGGGGCAATTGCAGGCTTTTGTGTCCCTGGATGGCAAAAAGGCCAAGGGTGGTGTGAAGGATGCCATTGGGGAAAACCTCACCATTGAGGCCATAGAAGCGGGACAACTGATCGTGAAGTCCGCCGATGAGATTCACCATACCATTCCTTTCAAAAAAACCACTAAAATCACTATACCTTTGCCATGAACACGGAAAGCCAGATCCATCCCAGGTTCATGGATGTGGGTGATCTCCTGCTGGCCAATGGCGCTATCAGCGAAGAATTGCTCGTCGCCGTTCGAGCGCAACAACAGGAGTCGGGCGCTTCCACGGCACAATGTCTGGTTTCAGCCGGGAATATCTCTGAAGAAACCGTCATCAGATCTCTAGCGGAATTGGAGCATGTTGAGTTTCATCCTCTCGATACTTATCAAGCGGATGAAAAACTCATACGGTCCATCCCGGCCAAACTCATATTCCACTATGAAATGCTTCCACTTTTCGTCGATGATGGTGGCATTTCTATTGCGTTTGGAGACCTTCCAGATCCATTGGAACTGGGGAATCTTCGTTTACTGCTGGGCAAGCGAATCAACGTCGTCCTAGCTCCTCCGGCACGTATTCGGGCACACATTCGGGAATGCTTTGGGCTTGGCGCTGAGACAGTGGATCAAATCGAAGAAGATCAGCTGACACCCGAAATGGATGTCGAGCGGATTTACGAAGTCGCTTCCGACTCGAAAGGCAGACTGCGCGAGGGCGCCATTTCCAAGCTCGTAGATCAGATACTCAATGAAGCCCTGGAATCACGCGCCACGGATATTCATATTGAGCCCTATCGCGATACCATCCGACTGCGTTATCGAATCGACGGTATCCTGCAGCGTGTCCCGTTGCCTGCTGATCTGAAACAACTCTATGGTGCCATTGTATCGCGACTCAAGGTCATGGCGGATCTGGACATATCAGAAAGACGTTTGCCTCACGATGGACGTATTTCCATGCGTAACCGAGGGGAACCCTTTGATTTGCGGGTCTCGGTGATCCCAACCAAGCATGGCGAAACGGTGTGTCTCCGTATCCTGGGCCGTGAGAGTCTGTTTCTTAAATGGGATCAGCTGGGAATGAATGCACACCAGGAATCGCTCTTTTCTAAACTGGTGAGTCTCCCTCAAGGTTTGATCTTGGTAACCGGGCCAACGGGCAGTGGTAAAACAACCAGTCTTTATGCTGCTTTGGCCCAAGCCAATGACGAAGGGCGGAAGATCGTGACTATTGAGGATCCTGTGGAATATGAGATGGACGGCATTTCGCAGATTCAAACTCGCGACGATATCGGACTCACGTTCGCAGGTGGTCTTCGATCCGTCCTGCGACACGACCCAGATGTGGTATTGGTGGGAGAAATTCGGGATCACGATACGGCACAGATTGCCGTTCGCGCCGCCCAAACCGGACACTTGGTATTATCCACCTTGCATGCCAATGACAGTGTCGGTGTGATTCCTCGATTGATTGGCATGGACATGGATCCTTACCTTATCGCAGCTTCGCTTAAGGCATCGGTGGCTCAGCGCCTGACCCGGCGCCTTTGTGAATCGTGTAAAGTCCCTGAAAATAATCTTGATGCATCTCTGGTTGCTGAAATGACTCGTCGACTTCACATGGAAGCTTCAGCAATAAGGGCGTGGAAAGGCGTTGGTTGTGACGCCTGCCAGGGTAGGGGATTCCGTGGCAGGGTGGCTGTCTATGAGTTTTTGACTATGAATGATGATTTGGCCGAAGCCATCACGCGCGGGGCTCCTCTTAGTGAGATCAAGCGGGCGGCATTGCAAGATGGTTGGCAGACGCTCAGAGATCATGCCTTGGAAAAAATTCAAATGGGCACGATTGGGCTTGAAGAACTTTCAAGGGTTACTTGGCGTTTGGAACCCACCTCCTCGCATTCGAACTCAGGGAGCCTCCCCTGATTCTGGGAGGGTGGGTGATCCTTGTATGGGATCGTGCCCCATGCCTTGGGAAACAACCTCATAAGTATCTTTTTCCTCGCCTTGCTGGATCATGAGCCATTGTTTTCCCATGAGGTGCTCGGACAAATTTTCGGTGAGCTGTGCGCCATCGACCAACATGGCAGTGGTGAGTACGTCACTGGAAAGAGCGTTTTCATGCACGATGGCAGTGAGCCACTGACTGGAAACAGGGTAGCCGTTTCGTGGATCGATAATATGGCCGAATGTTCGATCTCCTGATTGAAAGGATTTTCCCCAAACCGCAGATATGGAGAGGCTCGCGTTGGTAAGAGCGACGCTGGTGAGCAAATCCGAGACACTGGAAGGTTGTGCGGTAGCTGAGCGGTCGGCAAAAGGGGATGCGAGATCTTTTTCCGGGCGCACGATGCCCACGTGCCATGCCACATCTTCAGGTGGGGTTCCAACCGCGCAGATCGTGCTTGTGCCACCGTGAAGGATGGCACTCTCGATCTCATAGTCTGCCAAAATCTCCTTGGCTCTCTCCATGGCATAACCTTTTCCAACAGCTCCCAAATCCAGGGTGACACCCTCGGTATCAAATGAAATCGTATGGCTGCCAGGCTCCAATTGGATGTGATGAATGCCAACATGTTCCAATGTGCTTTCAATAGTATCCCTGGAGGGTTCACAAAACTGTCCATCGGTAAACCCCCAACATTTCAGGAGAGGGCCTGCAGTGATATCGAAAGCTCCCCGGGTTTGCTGATGCCATTGAATGCAATCCTCCAGTAGTTGAAAGACTTGAGGGTCTAATTTGACTGGCTGAAGGGCGGCGAGTCGATTGGCTCGCGCGATTTGACTGGTGGGCATGTAGCGGCTGAGCTGAGACTCAATCCTGTCGATTTCATCGAGGATTTCCTCCGCGACGGACTGGAGCCAATCCTTCCTTTGATGACTGTGCAGAATGATCTCAAAGCGTGTTGCCATCGCTTTCCTGGCAGCGCGTATGGTGTTCAAGATGATCGGTCCCGTTGTGGTAATCAAAAGAAAAAAGGGTTCCATCCTTTGAGATGGAACCCTTCTGCTTGAGTGAATAAATATTAAGACAAGTCCATCGAACCGTAGGTGATGGGTTTGACTTCTTTGCCATCTCCTGTGGTGATCTTGCGGTTTTTCTCGTCGTAAACGCACATGATGTTCAGACGGTCGGACATTTCGGACAGCGAAATGACCGTCTGAACCTTGACGGCGAGATCAATGCCACAGTTGGGCTGTTTGCGAGTGCGAATGCATTCAATCCAGTTTTTCTCGTGGTGAGAAATGGCTTCGCCTGGCAACAATTCGTCGAAAACTTCAGGATCAATTTCGTCCGCAAAGCGACGTTCAGGGCGTAATTCAATTTTGACGCTACCCAGACCACCCATGAGGAGGGTGCCATGATGACCACGGATGGTTTCGGTCATGTTGTACTCATTCACCGTGCTGCTTGAGAGAACGAGGTTGAAACCACTTGGGAATTCCACAATGACTTGAACATTTTCATCCACATCACGCTCGTAAGTGCCGGGAGTGTTCTTGTCAGTGCGAAGCGCTTTGTTGCCCAGACTCACCACGCGAGCAGGAAATTCAGGACTACCAGTTGCCAACATGTAAGGATGCAGCAGATGAGGAAGGAGGTCACCCAGCAATCCAGCACAGTAAGGGTAATACTTTCTCCAGCGGAAATAGTGGTCTGCATTGAAAGGGATCTTCTTGTCCACCGAGCCCATCCATCGCTTCCAATCCATGTCATTGGGTGTGGCCCAGTCCTGGATGGTGTAGTTCCATTCTCCCTTTGGATTGTTGCGCATGTAGGAGGTGGTTCCCATGACCAGAGGCCCGATCATACCGGACTGGATGATTTCGGCAGCCTTGTGATACTTCCGAGCGGAGCATCCCTGTGAACCTACCTGCACCAGTCGGCCGGTGCGCTTGCACGTATCCTGGATTTCCCAAGCTTCGGTCAAATAGCGGGTCATGGGCTTTTCCACGTAAACGTCTTTGCCAGCATTCATGGCATCCACCGAACAAGGCGTGTGCCAGTGGTCTACCGTGGCAATGCAAACGGCATCAATATCCTTATCTTCAATAAGCTTTCTGTGGTCCTCGTAGCGAGCGACCTTTTCGCCGATGATGCCCTCAGCCTGGTCCATGCGGGACTTGGAGACGTCGCACACTGCAACTTGGGCCAGATTGCTCTCGCCCTTGTGACCTTTCATACTGCGCACGTGCGCCTGGCCCTGACCTCCGACGCCGATGTAGCCTATGTTGACCCTTTCGTTGGCTCCGATCACTCTTCCGGTAGAAGGTGCCTGACTCTGCCCGTAGACAGGGGTCTTGATGATGTTTGATGAAGCAACGACCGCCGCAGCAGTCGAGGTCTTCTTGATGAATCCTCGGCGTGAATCTTCACTGCCGACCTGAGATGGGTTCTGTTCGTTACTCATTTTTGCAAAATATGTTTTTGAGAGTGAAATTGGTCTCTCAAGACTAGCTTAATCAGCCTGTGGGTCAATGCCCAACATCGCATCGTTCTCTTTTTTTAAAACGTCCCAGCCGCGTTTTTTATTCAAATGGCTCCTGAGGAAAAGGCTGGCCCGCCGAGACGACATGATCCCATTCAGGGATGGATTCGATGATGGAGGCAGCCGCATCTTCCGGGGTGCCTCCGTAGGGTGTTGAAATCCAGTCACATGCCATCCCAGGTGCCAAGCTACCTACCTTTTTTTCCAGGCCCAACACTTTGGCAGCCTGGAAAGTGATCATTCCCAGTGCCGTGGAGGGCCTCAGGGTGGGAAACTCCTTGAGGGCCTCTTTTGCTTCGTGAAATAAATGAAACGGGTGGACGGGTGCTGGTTTTTTGATGGTTGCAAGGCTATCGGTCCCCAAGGCCACTGGGATGCCTGCCTGCAAGCAATCATGCAAGGGAAAGGGAGGATGATCAAAAAAGGCATGACTTCTTGGGCAGTGAACCATGGTTGCCCGATGGCTCGCCAGAATCTGAATGTCCTTTGCTTCCAGAATGTTGGCATGAATGGCAAGCATCCCATGCGGGATGAGCTTACTTCGATCCAGAAGCCTGATAGGATGACCTTGACCCCAGGTGTTTTTGATGCCAGCACGGCTCAGCCAATCGAATAAGGGGCCACTGGCCTCTTGAAAGTAGGAGATTTCTTCCACGGATTCGGCCAGATGAACCGAGCAAATTCTCTCTGGACTCTGAGGCAGGTTGCCGAGTGCCTCCCAGAGAGAGGGCGTTGTCGTGTAAGGCGCATGAGGCGACGAGCCTGCCAACCCATCGCTCCATTGGTCGGCAAGGGTCAATGTCTGTTGCATCCGGTCCATACTGCTGGAGGAAAGGGGAGCATCCTGGGTGTGAATCCATTCGAGGAGAATCTTGAGTCTAGGGCCCCTGGGAGGTTTCGCCATGCAGCCAAGCAGGGCATGGTGTGAAAGGGTGTCGGCGAGAGTGGTCGTTCCGCAGGGGATTTGCTGCTCCAAACCCTTCAGCCAGGAGCGTTGATACTGAACTGGCTCCCAGGATCTTTTGAGTTGAACCATTTGATCCACCCAGTTCGTAAAACCCTGCTGGGAGGATAGCTCTCCAAGCATGTCCGTGTATTCGAGATGAACATGAGGGTTGACCAGGCCTGGTAAGACCACCCGCTCTTGCAGATCGGTGATCGATCCCGTCCAGTCTTTGCGGAGATCTTTCCATGGACCCACAGCCAATAAAATACCGTTCTCGGCAATGAATGCTGCATCCTCCACGGGGGGAGAACTGATCGGGAGCAGCAGGCGACACCGAAACAGCTCGCCTGAAGCTTTCAATGATTGGCTCACTGATTTTCTCGCTTGGCCTTGGCTCTGGCCGGTTGGGTATGGATCTGTGCCTTTTTCTTGCTGTGGCGTTTGCGGATTTGTTGTTCCATCTTTTTGGTTACCAAATCAATGGCGGCGTAAAGATCGTTTTCATAATCCGTGGCATAGAGGTCGTTGCCTTTGACTCCTAAGCGTATGGAGCACTTGAATTGACGTTCGGGAGAACGCGTATTGTCGTGCTCAAGATTGACTCTTGCGTCTATCGCCCATCGATCGAAATGCTCCAGTTTCTCGATGCGTGAAAGGATGTGGTTTTCGATGGATTTGGTGAGTTTGATGTTGTGAGAAGTGAGAACAAATTTCATGTCATGACCTTTTTTGTGTTGCGATAGAGGATGGAAAGCTGCAGCGAAGCAAGTGATCCCGCTCGCGGCGTCGTGATCTGGAAAGGGTTTGCGGCATAATGAACGACCAGTGCGTCCTGCATCCGCCACTCAGCCCTTCTCTAACACTCCCAAGTTATCACTGGCCTCTGAGCCAGTCAACGATCAGACTGATCTGTTCCTGATTCAGAATCCCTTCTTCGAGGTAGGCGGGCATGCGATCGTTTTGTTCGCCGTAAAAGCGTTCGCTGGACGGATTGCTGATGAATTCTATCAACCACTCTCTTGAACCATAACCTGTCAAATCCGGTGCATCGAGATCCTCGTCCTCAAAATGGAAGCCATGGCATTCCGTGCAGCCAACCTCATAGAAGAGAGCATCGCGATCGACGGACCGCCATGCGGCATCGGATGTTTCCAGGTGTTTTTGCGCTGGGAGCCGGGCTTCAGCTGACAGGATGTGGATGACTTCTTCCAACTGTTGCCTTTCTTGGGTGTCAAATGAGGCAATGGTTTCAGTGGTAAATGTCGCCATTTCACCATCTTTGAAGGAAGTATGACCGAAAAATGCAGGGGTAAGAATATGGTCCGGGCTCAAGAATTTACGGAGCCATGTGCGGCTGGCAAAACCCGCGAGATCCGAAGCGCTGGGAGCCTCTTCCACTGGCAGCCCGCGTCCATCATGACGATCGTATCGATGACAACTGCTGCAGTGTTCGGCAAAGAGCTTGGGACCCTGTGTTTGCGAGTCTTCCAACAACAGGGTCAGAGCGCCACTTTGAGGGATTCCATTCAAACTGGCGGCGAGTTCCCGTGCCCGCGATGCCTCGCCATCAGCCTCCTTCCTGGCTCTCAGATAGGAGGTGTTCTGCTGATCTTCATGGATGGCAAGCATACTCAGGAGACACACACCCAAACATAGAAAGGCAAGGATCGTTTGATTGACTCTTCGTCCTATGCGTGACTTGCCCCACATTGGCAAAAAGACGAGCCATAGCAAAATTAAATTGGGAATGAAGATCGCTCCCACCACCTCAAGCGGACCCGGGAAATATTTTAAAAATTGATAAAGAAACAGAAAGTACCATTCGGGTCTTGCAGCAGGGTAAGGTTCAGCAGCGTTGACTGGAGCCGAAAGAGGTGCTCCTCTCAAGGCTCCTTCGAGGTCACCGGCCCATGGTTGCCACGCGAGGATCCCAACGCACAAACTTCCCATGACGATGGCCACTCCGCACCGCCAGCTCTGCGCACCCCACAAGAAACCATTCTCGGTTTCCATGGAGTCCTTGAGGCCCTTGGCCCGAGGAGTGGGTGAGCGTCCCATCCTCAGGCCAAGCCAAAGTAGTATTGGAAGCCATCCGGCGTGTAAGGCGAAAAAGCGTGTCAGGGTATAGTGGCCCAACTCAGTTCCCCCCAGCATCAGGCGCTCAAGACCGGAACCAATCACGGGCGTTAGCCCCATGATATGGGTCCTTATTTTTGCTGACCAGAAACCATGCTGATCCCATGGTAAAAGATAACCGGTGATGGCCAGAGCTAGAATGATGCCGGTGATCCAAAGAGCACGCAGGTAGGATCGATGATTGCTTGCAGCGCTCCCGATGCTGCTGATGTAGAGTGTGAGCAGCAGAAGAGAGGCGACGACCATGCATTCGGCGGCCCAATAGTGGATGCCACGGATCCACCAGCCCATGGGGATTTCATGCTGCAGATAAAAGACACTTTCCCAGGCGGTGTGAGTGCTGGGGCTGTAAAACATCCACATCACCAGGCCGGTGAGAGTCTGAATCAGGAAAAACCATCCCAGGAGCATCCAGATGGCCCGTCTCCAGCCCCTTGGATCCGCATCGTTTTCTGGCATGAGGAAAAGGAAGAGCTGCTTCATGGAAGCAGTCAGGACCTCTTGCCAGCACTTCCCGGTTTTCATGACTGGCTGACCAACTGCTTTTGAGAAATCCCGCTCTTGAAGCGTTCAAAGCGCACCCAAACTTCTTCCTCTTCACGGATCTCTACCTCCAGACGATCCATGTCTCGGGGGCTTGGATTTTGTGGTCCCATTCGTTTTCCGTTTATTTCGAAACGACTGTTATGGCAGGGGCATTGGAAATGATTGTGGTTGGATGCCAGCTGAACCATGCAGCCTGCGTGTGGGCATGAGGTGCTCCATGCAGAAACCTCAGTCGATCCCTTTCTGCTGATCCATACCGACCCAACAGCCTGATTGGTATACAGATTCCAGGCGTCCCGGCGGTCAGAACGAATCTCAAACCGCTTTGGAAGGCCGTCGAGAGGGAGGTTTTTGAGCTGAGTGACTTTGAAAAAAATCCCCTTGGTTGACTTGGACTTTGAGGAGAGTGGCCAGAGCAGGGCTTTGAGGCAGCTCCACGCAATCGATGCCATGATACCCAGTGGGGCAGCCAAGTAGAGAAGGGCCGTGGCAAAAGATCTTCTGGATGTCAAAGGTTGATGCATCTTCTTCCGATTTAAGACCCATAAAGTTTGGGCGCCTTTGGTCTCCCTCCCTCTGGGAGTTTCTTTAATGGCACGACTTCAAGCCAACAGTGTCTCTTCGGACTATCGGTAAAATCGTCAATCTCTTAGGTAGGAGCCTATACACCATGATGATGTGTGGCAATCAAGAAGCTCAATCTGACCGGTGGCTCAGCTGGCAGTCTCGGTCGCTGATTTCAAGCGAAAGACTTCTTTCAGGTCGGTAGTTTTCGGGCGCCCGTCCTGATGACATTGCATGAGCGGTTGCATGCATTGCCACCATCTTTGGCAAACCGGCGTCGAGGCAATGGCTTCCCACTGTTCCACGGTCTCGATCTCTGCGTAAGCAAAAAGGGATCTTTGGTCGGGATGCAGGAAAATACTGTATTGGCAAACTCCGTGATCTTTCAGGACCTGCTCCAACTCGGGCCATATGGGATTGTGGCGCTCCTCATAGAGTGCCGATTGCCCCGGGTGCAAGGTCATGACAAAAGATTTTCGAATCATGAGGCAGAGGAGTCCAAATCCACTCGTTCCACGGAATGGTCTTGCGTATCGAAAATAACCATCGAGGAGCGCCCTGTCAGCTTTCCATAAATTTCCCCCGGGTTGATGAGATGGCATTGTTGAACCTGGCTGACATGAAATTGATGGTTGTGTCCGTAGCAGACCAGATCAAAGGTGCCACTCGAGGCCAGGTGTGGAGCGATAGAGTCGTAATGGTTCATGCCGATTCGCATGCCGTCCACCAAGAGGTTGGCCATTTCTCCGTGCAGTGAGAGGTGGGAGTATGCCTGGCTGTTTTGCGTCATTCGATAAAGATCGCCATCATTATTGCCGAAGACGATATGGATGGGCCCTTTAAAACCCTTTCCTAGATGATGAATGACAAAAGGTGAGCATAGATCCCCGCAGCAAAGCAGGACATCGCAGGATGTGGCCCTTTCCAGGGCCAGGCTCAGGGAATCCAAAGCGTCATGAATATCCGAAAGAATGGCGAGCTTCATCAGGACGGTTTCTGTGCATCGAGTTTTTCCATGAAAGCCTCCATACCGGTACAGCTGCAAACCGGGTTTCGATCTCCGTAAACGTTGTCAATGCGGCCAACTCGAGGCCAGAATTTATGCTCACGTTGCGATTCCAGGGGAAAACCGGCCTGTTCACGCGAGTAGTCATGAGGCCAGGATTCCGTTGCGATCATGTCTGCCGTGTGAGGTGCGTTTTTGAGTAGATTGTCTTTTGGATCCATTTCACCCGACTCAATTTCAGTGATTTCCCGATGGATGAGGATCATGGCTTCGCAGAAACGATCCAACTCCTTCATGGATTCACTCTCAGTCGGTTCAATCATCATGGTTCCTGTGACGGGCCATGAAACAGTGGGTGCATGGAACCCATAATCCATGAGTCGCTTGGCAACGTCTTCAACAGTGATTTTTTTGAAACCGCGCAAGTCGATAATGCATTCGTGAGCTACCATCCCTTCTTTCCCCCTGAAGAGCACTGGGTAATAGTCCTGAAGCCGCTGGGCGATGTAATTGGCACTTAAAATGGCTACTTGAGTGGCTTTTGTGAGTCCGGCCAGTCCCATGGCGCGAATGTAAACCCAGGAAATGGTGACGATGCTCGCGCTTCCCCAAGGTGCAGCTGAAACGGGCCCGATGCGATCTTCTCCAGGGAGAGGAATCACAGAGTGCCCTGGAAGAAAAGGGGTTAAATGGGATGCCACTGCAATCGGACCCACACCCGGTCCACCCCCTCCATGAGGAATGCAGAAGGTTTTGTGTAAATTCAGGTGGCACACGTCTGCTCCGTAATCCCCGGGGCGACAGATGCCTACTTGTGCGTTCATGTTGGCTCCATCGAGATAGACCTGGCCGCCGGCTTGGTGAACAAGCGAACATATGGTTTTCACCTGCTCCTCAAATACCCCATGCGTGGATGGATAGGTGATCATGAGTGCGGCCAGCCGGCTGGAATATTCCACGATGTTTTTCTTGAGATCTTCCAGGTCGATGTTCCCATCAGAGTCACAACCGACTCCCACCACTTCCATACCGGCCATCACGGCACTGGCGGGGTTGGTGCCGTGAGCCGACTGGGGGATCAGGCAGACATTTCGATTCGATTCACCGCGGCTCTCCAGGTATTGCTTGATCACCAACAATCCGGCGTATTCTCCCTGGGCACCCGCGTTGGGCTGGAGGCTCACGCTGTGGAAGCCGGTGATATCCGCCAGCCACTGCTCAAGGTCGCTGAAAATCTGCTGATAGCCTTCGGCCTGAGACAGAGGGACAAAGGGGTGTAGCGAAGCAATCTCCGGCCAACTGATGGCCAACATTTCAATCGTCGCATTGAGCTTCATCGTGCAGGAGCCAAGCGGGATCATGGAGTTGGTTAAAGAAAGATCCTTTGATTCCAGTCGCCTCAGGTAGCGCAGCATCTCCGTTTCCGAATGGTAGGAATGGAACACTTCGTGCGTCAGAAACGGGCTCTGGCGTCGCAATGAAGTCGGGATGCACCCCTCATGACTCAAGTTTTCAAGGTTTTGCTCAAGCGCTTTGACAGGAGTTCCAAGCAGCTCATAAAGATCTGCTAAATCCTTGTGCGTGACCGTTTCGTCCAGTGCGATGGCAATGGTCTGGCGATCCAGCTTCCTGAGGTTGATGCCTGCTTCCTGGGCTCTCTGAAGAAAGGCATCCGCGTGTTCGGTGTGGCATCGAATGCGAACTGTGTCAAAAAAATGATCGTGCTCAACGGTGTGGCCACCCTGCTTGGCTCCTTCAGCCAGAAGGCAGCTCATCTGGTGAACGTAATTTCCGATTTTCCGGAGTCGTTCAGGACCATGAAAGATGGCATACATGGCCGCCATGTTGGCAAGTAGCGCCTGAGCTGTGCAGATATTGCTGGTCGCCTTTTCTCGGCGAATGTGCTGCTCACGGGTCTGCAGGGTCAACCGGTAGGCCACTCTTCCACGGCTATCGCGAGAAACACCGACAATGCGGCCTGGCATTCTTCGCTTGAGTGCATCCTTAGAGGCAAAAAATGCTGCGTGTGGCCCGCCGTAGCCCATGGGCACGCCAAAGCGCTGTGCGGACCCAATCACAATGTCCGCGCCCATTTCCCCGGGAGGTTTGACCAAAGTGAGCGCCAAGAGATCCGTCGCTACGATGGCCAATGCGCCCGCTTTTTGTGCAGCTTCGATTTCGGGCTTTGGGTCTCGGAGCTCACCGTCTGTTCCCGGGTATTGGAGAAGCACGGCAAAGGTGCGATGGTCCGGTGCCAGGCTTGATCGTGGCTCGACACGAATATCGATATCGAGTGCCCGTGCTCTGGTGCGCATGACCGAAATGGTCTGGGGATGACAATCCGCTGATATCAGCATGAGGTTTCGTTTGTCGCTGCCCGTGCTGCCATAGCTCAATGTCATGGCCTCGGCTGCAGCAGTCGCCTCATCCAGAAGGGATGCGTTGGCGATGTCCATGCCAGTGAGATCACAGATCATGGTTTGGAAGTAAAAAAGAGCCTCAAGTCTTCCTTGGGCAATTTCAGCCTGATAGGGGGTGTATTGGGTATACCATCCGGGGTTTTCCAGTAATTTTCGTTGTATGACCGGAGGCGTGATGTTCCCGGAATACCCCATCCCAATGTAGGATCGAAAGACGCGGTTTCGCTCAGCGACACTTTTGAGATGATGAATGACCTCGTGCTCATGAAGAGGATCCGGAAGTTCGATGGATTTGTTGAGACGAATGTCCTCTGGAACGGTGGCTTGGATCATGGCTTCCAGGTTCTCAAAACCCAAGAATTTGAGCATGTGAGCCAGTTCCGTTTCCGAGGGGCCGATGTGTCGGTCGGCGAAGAGGTCAGGGTGTTTCAGGGTATGCATGTAAGGAGGTTCCTGGTGCAGCAGCCTTCTTTTCGCTCTAGGGAAAGTGTGGCCCTGGTAACCTACGGTTGAAGGCAATTTAACCGAAAGGCTTCCGGGTTCAAGAAGGATTGAAATGTCACTGTTTTTAGGGTGGCAAAGGCTTTGATAAGTGCTAAGACACTTCCCATCGAACTGTCATGGAAACTTCTTCCACAAACCGTTCTGCTTTTGCCTCCTGGTTGCTTTGTTTGCTGGGTTTGACGCTGGTGGTGGCCATGGGGCTGGGCCACGGCTCCGGTTGGGGGCGAGGGGTTCAGAGAAGAGGCATGGAGAAAAGGCTGGCTGAACAGCTTCCCGCTCTCGGAGCCCGCTCCTCCTACACATCGTCACAAACCTGTCTCTCATGTCATCCCGATCAGCATCATTCCTGGATGACAACCTATCATCGTACCATGACCATGAGAGCCCTCCCTGAAACGGTCTTGGGAGATTTCAATGGCCAAACCGTCCTGAGCGATGGACTCGCCTACACCGTCTCCAGAACCAATGACACGTTTTGGGCTCGCATGCCGGATCCAGATTTGGTGATGCAGGCAGTCCAAGGCAAAAAAGGGGGCGATCTGACCCGCATTCCATCCGTCGACCTTCAGGTGGTCATGACCACCGGCTCTCATCACTACCAGACTTATTGGGTGGAAAGCCCCCGTCTTGAGGGATTGATGCAAACCCTTCCCTTGGTCTACCTCATTGAAGATCAAAGGTGGATCCCTCGAGAGGCGGCTTTCATGCGAGGCCCCGATGATCAAGAGCGATTGGTGACCCAGTGGAATCACCACTGCATACGCTGTCACAGCACAGGGTGGAATCCCGGGCTGGATGATCGTTCGGGGATGCTCAACACGGAAGTGGCAGAATTGGGCATCAGTTGTGAGGCTTGTCACGGCCCCGGTAAGGAACACATTGCCTATCATCGAAATCCGTTCAATCGATATGCCAGGCATCTAGGGAGCGAGCCAACCCATGCGTCGGATCTGGTCAATCCGGCGAAATTGGATCACCAGCTTTCAAGTCACGTTTGCGGTCAATGTCACGGCGTCTTCATGCCCAACAACGATTCGGCCATGGATGTGGCTCATAAGGGCGTGCAGTTTCGCCCAGGAGAAAATCTCCATGACAAGCGTTACTACATCCAATACCCCAAAGATCCGGATGATCAAGAGCGGTGGGCTGATCTCCAGGCCAACCCTCAGTTTTTTGCCGAGCGCTGGTGGGAAGACGGAACGGTTCTGGCAGGTGGTAGAGAGTTCACGGCCATGTCTGCCTCCGGTTGTTACACTCGAGGAAAAATGTCCTGTCTCTCCTGTCATTCCATGCACCAGGCGCCTCCCGAGGATCAATTGACCCCTCAATCCGATGCCAATGCCTCCTGCACTCAATGCCATCAGGAAGCTGAATACAACGAGCGGATCGAATCGCATACCTTTCACTCAGGGAAATCCTCCGGAAGTGAATGCATGAACTGTCATATGCCTCACACGACCTATGCTTTGTTCAATGCCATTCGGAGCCATCAAATCGCATCGCCTCAGGTAGCCAGTAGCCTTGAGCATGGGGTTCCCAATGCCTGCAATCTTTGTCATCTGGATCAAACCCTTTCCTGGACCCAATCCCACCTGGTCGATCGCTACGGACATGAAGCCCTGGAAATGCCTCTCGAACACCGGGAAACGGCCGCTTCCATTCTGTGGACACTCAAAGGGCATGCGGCGCAGAGAGCTGTCGGGGCCTGGCACATGGGGTGGGATGTGGCCCAGAAGACCTCAGGAGGTGACTGGCTCTCTCCCTATCTTGCCATTCTTCTCAACGACCCTTACCCGGTGGTGCGATACATTGCCAAACGGAGCCTGGAGTCGGTCATGGGCGAAAAAGTGCCGGACTATGATTTCATGGGCGATTCATCGGATCGTCAGCGCACCTACCAGGAGATCATGGCCCATTATGCATCCAATGTCTCGCAGAGGGTAGGAGATGGGAAACTGCTTCTGGATGATGCCGGACAGATTGATCAGCGAACCTACCGCCGACTGTTGCGGCAAAGGGACGATCGCCCCATTACGATCAAGGAATAAGCCTGGCTGTCGATTTTCAGGTCGATCAAGGTTGGCTGTTTTTGATCTTTTTCACGGCCTGACTTTTTGGGAAGATGCCCCTCGGTAAGTCGTAATCTCCGATCACTGATTTATGAAAAGCAAGTCTGCTTCATCCAAAAGTAAGGCGGCCAAGGGCCGCAAGGATTTGAACCGCCAACATTCGGCCATCATTGTCGATGGACCTGAAAGGGCCGCCAGTCGGGCCATGCTTCATGCCGTGGGTTTTGAGCGCAAGGATTTCAGGAAATCGCAAGTCGGTGTTGCTTCCACATGGGGGATGGTGACGCCGTGCAACATGCATATCAATGATCTGGCTGATCATGTGACCAAGGGGATTGATGGTAGCGGCGGAAAGGCGGTCCTTTTCAATACAATCACCATTTCCGATGGCATCTCCATGGGCACCGAGGGGATGAAATACTCTCTGGTCTCTCGCGAGGTGATTGCCGATTCCATCGAAACGGTGGCGGGTTGTGAAGGTTTTGATGGCATTGTGGCCATTGGTGGCTGCGACAAGAACATGCCTGGTTGTTTGATGGGGCTGGCTCGACTGAACCGTCCTTCTGTCTTCGTCTACGGAGGCACCATCCTGCCGGGTTGTTTCCAGAAAAAAGATGTCGATATTGTCTCGGTCTTTGAGGCTGTCGGGAAACATGCCAATCAGCAGATGACCGATCGACAGCTTGCCAATCTGGAGGCATGTGCCATTCCTGGAGCAGGGTCCTGTGGAGGCATGTATACTGCCAATACCATGGCATCTGCGATTGAGGCCTTGGGAATGTCACTGCCCAACAGCTCGGCTCAAGCAGCCGTGAGTTCTGATAAGCGTTCTGATTGTCAGAGGGCAGGAGAGGCGGTCATGCGTTTGCTCAAATGGGGAATACGCCCTCGCGACATCATGACTCGAAAGGCTTTTGAGAATGCCTTGACCGTGATCACCGCATTGGGAGGATCGACCAATGCGGTCCTGCACATGCTCGCCATGGCGCATTCTGCCGGGGTGAAGTTGAGCATCGATGATTTCACCCGCATTGGTCGCAGGGTGCCTGTGCTGGCGGATCTCAAACCCAGCGGGAAATATGTCATGGCCGAGTTGGTCAGAATCGGCGGTCTGACTCCATTGATGAAAATGCTCCTCGACAAAGGCTTGCTTCACGGGGATTGCCTCACGGTGACGGGTCAGACAGTGGCAGAGAATTTGTCCAAGGTGAAACCCTATCCCAAAGGGCAGGATGTGATTCGCGGTTTCGACAACCCGATCAAAAAAGACGGACATCTGGTTGTCCTTTATGGAAATTTGGCTGAAACCGGAGCGGTTGCCAAAATTAGTGGAAAAGAGGGGCTTCGCTTTGAGGGGGTCGCCAAGGTTTTCGATTCTGAGGAAAAAGCCCTCAAGGCCATCCTTAAAGGTGGCATCAAAAAGGGAGACGTCATCGTGATTCGTTACGAAGGGCCCAAGGGAGGGCCAGGCATGCGCGAAATGCTCTCGCCAACCTCTGCGATCATGGGGAAGGGCCTTGGCAAGGATGTGGCACTGATTACTGATGGGCGTTTTTCAGGAGGTAGCCATGGCTTTGTCGTGGGTCACGTAACCCCGGAAGCCGCCGAGGGTGGTTTGATTGGCCTGCTCAAGAATGGTGATCGTATTGTCATTGATGCTGAAAAGAGATCGGTCAATGCCAAGTTGACCAAAAGCGAAATATCCAAGCGCCGACGTCAATGGAAGGCTCCGAAAGCTCGATACACCAAAGGAGTCTTGGCCAAGTATGCCAAGCTGGTCACCTCAGCCCATTTGGGGGCAGTGACCGATGCCTGATTCAATGAAATGCTGAAAATCAGAGATTCAGTGGTATCGCTCGCATCCGTTGATGGCGGTCTCCATTATGCCTCACGCGTCAGGGTGACGGTTGCAGAGGGCATGTCCGCTGGACCTCACCATGGCGATGCTTGCAGGCCGTGTGAAAAATCGTCGGCAAGGCCTCTCACCTGTTTGATGGGGATCCTGGTGGCGATGATCTTCTTTCTCATGGGGTGTTCGGTCAAAAAAATGGCCATGCGCCAGGTCGGGGATGCGCTGGCTGGGACAGGTAGCACTTTTTCATCTGAAAATGATCCAGAACTGGTGCGGGAAGCCCTTCCTTTTTCGCTCAAGCTGATGGAGGGGCTTCTCTCGGAAATTCCCGATCACCAGGGGTTGAGGTTGGCGACAACAAGCGCTTACGTCCAATACGCCTATGCATTTCTTCAGCTGGATGCAGATATATTGGACGATACGGATTTTGAGGCAGCTCAGGCGCTCAGGAAGCGAGCTGTCAATTTGTTCAAGCGAGCCAGGGACTATGGTTTGAGAGGGCTCGAGATCCGCCTCCCGGGTTTTTACCATCAATTGCAGTCCCTCCCTGAGGAAGCGATTGAGAGATTGCAGGTTGAGGATGTTCCCATTCTTTATTGGACTTCGGCTGCGTGGGCTGGCTGGATCAATTTGTCCAAAGAGCATCCCGATCGCATCGCAGAAATTCCCATGATGGAGGCTTTGATGGATCGGGCCCTTGCTTTGGATGACGCCTGGAATGATGGGGCCATCCATAACTTCATGATTACTTACGCTTTCGTGAGGCAGGGAGTGGATCAAGAACCGGTTGAGGCAGCCACCCACCACTACCGAATGGCCATGGAATATGCTCAGGGGCGACAGCTGGGACCTCATGTGGCCATGGCTGAATCGGTTGCTATCCAAACACAGGATAGCCCACTTTTCCGGGAGCTTCTGGGCAAGGCTCTCGCTTTTGATGTGGATGCATATCCCGAGACACGATTGGTCAATTTACTCATGCAGAGGCGCGCACAATGGCTTCTGGACCACGAGGATGACTTGATCTTGCCAGACTTGGAGGATCTGCCTGTTATTGAATAATGTTGCCTGAGTAGGCATCCTATGAGGAATGAATGTCATGAGCCTAATCACCCCTGAAGCACCGCGGCGGTTCTATCGCCGTTGGATGGACTGCCTGGTCCCTGTTATCTTGGGCTGCCTGATTTCTGAGGAGGCGCTGGGTGCACAGCGCATGAGGCTGGGCACCCTGGTTCCCAAAGGTTCGTCCTATTACAACCATCTCAAGACCATGGAAAGCGCCTGGAAACGGTCTCCTGGTGGTGGCGTTTCCATCAGTATTTATCCTGATGGGCGCTTGGGTGGTGAGGCAGAAATGGTCCGTCGTATGCGGGGCCGCCAGCTCCAGGTGGGGCTGTTGACTGTAGCTGGCTTGGCTGAGATTGAACCTCGAGTGACGGGGTTGCAGCAGGCACCGATGATCTTTCGGTCTATCGATGAGGTAGAACATGTTATGCAGGAGCTGGGCAAGGACCTTGAGCGTATGCTGGAGAAAAAAGGCTTCAAAGTTCTAGGCTGGACACATGCCGGCTGGGTTCACTTTTTCGCTACCGATCCCATTCAAACCATTGATGAAGTGCGAGCCCGCAAACTGTTTTGTTGGGCCGGCAGCCCCGAGGTGGTCAAGATTTATCAAAACAATGGCTTCAAGCCAGTTCCTTTGGAAACCAAGGACATTGTGCCTGGCCTTCAAACCGGCATGATCAACTGTGTGCCCATGCCTCCTATGGCAGCCAATTTCAGTCAAGTAGACACGCGGGCACCTTACATGCTCAAAGTCAATTGGGGGGCACTCACCGGTGGATTGGTGATGACCATGGAGGCATGGAACGGTCTCAGTAAGGATCAGCAACAGCCGATATTGCTCGCTGCCAAAGAGGCCGCCATGGCCATTCAAAAAGATGGTCTTCGAGAGGCAGAGGAATCGATTCAAGCCATGCAAAAGCGTGGCTTGAAAGTCATCGAGCCTTCTCCATCACAGTTGGATGAGTGGCATCTTGAGACCGCAAAAGCCTATCCTGAAATCAGGGAAATGGTTGATCCCAGTGTCTTTGACCGTGTTGATGCCATCCTCAAGGCCTATCGAAAATAACAAACCCAAGTAATGGATCCGTGTCACCATGGATCCTCGATAAAGATTTTCATGGGCTCGAGCGCTCCAGTTGAGAAGCAACCCGCCGTCAGTGAGACATGCGCACCACTTCGCTGGTGGCATTGTTTTGAGAATGCCCTGCTCATCGCTTCTCTACTGCTGCTTATTTTGCTCCCACTGTCCGAACGCATTCTCAGGGCGTTCTTCGATTCCGGTATTCAAGGTGAAGCAGACTTTGTTCTGCATTTTACCCTGATTATTTCCATGGTGGGCGGCAGTGTCGCTGCCAGGGAACAGCGCCTCCTTGGGATTTCCACTTTTTCACAATTTCTCAAAGGCCGATGGAAATCCTGGGCCCACTTCTCAAGTCATACCTGGGGGGGAGGCGTGACGTTTCTAATGGCCATGGCAGCGTGGCAGTTTGTTCAGGATGAAAAAGGCGCTGGCAACGAGATTGCCTACGGAGTGGCTCGGTGGTGGATTCAAATGGTGCTTCCTTTGGGTTTTGCATCCATTGCCCTTCGTCTTGTATGGCATGCCGGTCCTCATTGGAAATATAGGATTTTGAGCGCTGCAGGGATCCTTTTAATGGGGATGTTGGTGTCCGGACAAGGTCTCGATCCCGAACAGTGGATGATCCCTGGAATCGTTCTTCTTCTGGGTGCAACACTTTTGGGAGCACCGCTTTACACGGCTCTAGGAGGAGCCACACTTTTGTATCTCTGGCGGGAAGACTTCCCCCTGAGTGGCATGGCGACCAGTCAATATTCCCTTTCGACTGAAGCCCTGATTCCTACGATCCCACTCTTCACACTGGCAGGTTACTTCATGGCCGAAAGTCAGGCTTCCAAGCGCTTGGTGCGAGTTTTCCAGGCCATGGTGGGTCAATACCGAGCGGGCCCGGCCATGGTGACTTTATTGGTCTGCGCCTTTTTTACCGCCTTCACCGGAGGCTCAGGAGTCACCATCCTTGCTCTGGGGCCACTCCTGCTTCCAGTCCTGTTGGCGGCTCAATACGGAGAAAAGCCTTCGCTTGGTTTGGTCACCGGAGCAGGGGCCTTGGGGATTCTTTTTCCCCCATCCCTTCCCATCATCCTCTACTTCATTGTGGCCAATGCCAACGTTCCAACCGGGCTCCGGTTGGAACACATGTTTCTTGGAGGTTTGATCCCCGGTCTATTGATGCTGGCTGTGCTGGCATTTTACAGTCATCGATTGATTCCCAAAAACCACTTTGTCGGCCGTCAGTTTGATTTCAGGGAACTACGGCAATCTTTATGGGAAGCTAAGTGGGAGCTAGGCATACCGGTTGTTGCGTTGGGGGCTCTGTTCAGCGGATGGTTCAGTACTCCGGTCGCAGCCGCAGCGTTGACGGCATTCTATGCCTTGATGGTTGAAGTGGTGGTCCATCGGGAACTGCATCCCATACGGGATGTGCCTCGGGTCATGACCGAATGTGGGCTTCTGGTCGGGGGGGTCCTTTTGATCCTGGGAGTTGCCATGAGTTTTACCAAGGACTTTTTGGTATTTGCCATGATTCCAGACATGGCCATTGAGTGGGCATCCACCCATGTGGAATCCAAATATGTTTTCCTTTTAGCCCTCAATGTGTTTTTGCTCCTTGCCGGATGTTTGATGGACATTTACTCGGCCATTGTGGTTCTGGTGCCCTTAGTGCTACCTCTGGGGCTTCAATTTGGCATTGACCCCATCCATCTGGGTATCATTTTCCTGGCGAATTTGGAATTGGGTTATCTCACTCCACCGGTCGGCCTGAACTTGTTTCTTGCTGCCTACCGTTTTGAAAAACCTGTCATGGAGGTAGCTCGCGCTTCCCTCCCGGTATTGTTGGTTTTGTTCATCAGTGTTCTTTTGATTACCTATCTACCTTTTCTGACGACCTTTCTCCCGCACTGGCTGCTCGGAGCCGCCCCGTAACATGCCATCGCCCCTATGATGGCCAATCTTTGGCTTTTTTCATCTTATATGAACTCTTCGATGGCTTGCATTCACCCAGCTTCGCGTGAATAAATAAAGAGGATGACAGTTGCAGCCATGTTACCGGATATCAGGGACCTTATTGCCAATCCCTTTGTACTGATCATCTTCATCTTCCAATTGTGGATGACCATCGATGCCGCCAGGCGACAGGAATGGCTCTGGATGGTGTTCAATTTTCTCTTCGGTCTCTCCGCCATTCTCTACTTTTTCATGGTATACCGACCTGCCAGAGTGATGGAACAAGGTGGCACAGGCTTCGAGTGGCCTGGTGCTGCCGATCGGGAACGTATTCGGGAGCTTGAGGAGCAGATTCACCACCTGGACAAGGCACACCATCACGCGGCTCTCGGAGAGATATACCTGAAGCAAGAAAAAGTCGACAAAGCCATGGCGTGCTATGAAAACGCTTTTCAACGAGATCCGGAGGATCTTGATATCCTTGCTGGATACGGCCGTGCCCTCATGGCTTACAAGCAATCTGCCAAAGCAGTGGAAATGCTTGAGCGGGTCCATCTTCAGGACCCAGACCACGATTATGGAACAACAACCATGGCGCTGGGCCATGCGTATTTGAGCCTCGATCGGATGCCGGAGGCACAAAGGGTGCTGGAAAAGGTGCTTCAAAAACACAGCTATGCTCAAGCCAAGGTCCAGCTAGCGGAGATTTACATGAAATCAGGACGTGCGCGCGAAGCAGCTCAACACCTTCAAGAGGTCATGGATGATGACAAGCATGCCCCAAGTTTTGCTAAAAACCGCGATATGGAATGGACCCGAAAAGCCAAGCAGATCCTTCGTGAATGTCGGATCCAATCGGACGAAACAGCCTCTTGAAAGTGAATTCATGAAGGATTCCCATTTAGTGGATGCTGCAGGCCAGGCTTTTTTTGATTGGATCCAACGTTCTGAGCTACCTTCACCGGGGCCAGAGAGGGGGAGGGGTCTCCTGAGCACCGAACAGCTCGATCAAGCGTTAGATGATTGGCTGCAGGAGTTTGTCCTGAGTAAAAAGCTCGACCCTCTGTTCCGGTCTGCCGCCCTTTTCTGGCACGATCACCTTGATGCTTCTCATACGATTTCTCAATCCATTCACACACCTGAGGGAAGTCTCCTGCATGGAATGATGCATCGGCGTGAACCGGACTACCCCAATGCCAAATACTGGTTCAGTCGGGCTGGCCATCACGCCATTGAAGATGTCTTGTCGCAGCGCTTGAAAGAGGAGGGGAGGCTGGATGCACATGAGATGGAGCGTCTGATGCCCGGAGGCCTATGGGACCCTCACACCTTTGTCGATCTTGTGGAAGCCTCCCTGGCCGGCCGGCCAGGTGCCTGGTCCATTGACACGTTGCGCTACATTCAAGGGGTTGAATTTCAGTCGTTAATTCTTTGCTTGCTTGGTCAGGATGACTGATCCACGAGCCAGTGAGGCGTTGGTCACCTTGTCGATTCGCTGTTAAGCGCCTTGTTTGCGGATTTTGGGGAAAGACTGTCTTTGGCCGCCACCCAGAGCCCAACGAGGGTCGTGGGTGCAAAGAAGATCAAGTGCATGACCAGGCCATAGGCCAAAGCGATTTCCTGATCATCATGGAGTTGCAGTAATCCAAAACCCAAGATCATGCCAGCCTCGTACACTCCCCAATAGCCCGGAGCTGCAGGGATCATGGTGGCAAGGCTCTGGAACACCACCAGGGCAATGGCTTGGATCAGGCCCATTTCAATTCCAGAAAATCCCCGACTCAGGGTCATGGCTGCCAGGACATTCAACATCCACATGAGCAATGAAAAAGTCATCAAGCGCCAAAATCGCTGAGGTTGAACGATGGAGGAAAGCCCTTCAATGAACCCTTCCATCAAGCGCCGTGCCATCGGAATCCAGGCTGAGGGTAGGGGAAGCATGCCCCATGATTTCATGATTCCATTCCTGAAATGGGGTTGGACCAGTAAAAGAATCCCCACGATCAAGCACCCGGAAAGAATGGCAAGTTTATCAATGAATCCAAAGAGCAGCCTTGCGTTCACGTCAAATCCACTGAAGCTGATTTGATACGACTCGCTGATCGGAGGAAGCCACTGCATGGAGAGAAAGAAGAAACCCAACAAAGTGATGCCATCAAGCAATCGCTCTGCGAGGATCGTTCCAAATGCGACAGCAAAGGAGACTTCTTTGGATTGGCTCACATGAGCTGCTCGGAGCCACTCTCCCACTCTCCCGGAAGGTAAAATGTTGTTGAAAGCCTGACCCACAAGGATGGAGCGAAACAATCGGATCACAGGAGGCGCATGGTGGCTGGGAAAAAGCCCCTTCCATCGGATTGCCCGTATGACAACTCCTGAATAGTAAACAACAAACGTCACCCCCAGCCAGCCGATTTGGACTTCACGGAGCGCTCTGCCGACCTGTCGCCAGTCAATTTCACTTATCAGATAGGATGCTGAGATCAGTGAGAGGAGAAACCCGAAGATGATCAGAGAGCGCTTCATGACCTATCGCCATCCCCGAGTGCCATCGACTCCAACCAATCGCATGCCTTGGGCAAGATGCGGTTCCAATGAAATTCCCTGGCCCGTTTCCACGCCAACACTCTGCATCGTTGGTAATCCTCCGGATGTTGGGCAAAATGAAGAATCTCCTCTGCTAGTGCCCTCGGGGTTTCCTCCTTGCTGACTCGACCCGTTGCGCCATGGAGTGTGGATTCGGTCAACCCTGGGACGGGATACACGACCGCAGGCGTTCCCATGGCATTGGCTTCGATGACATTCAGCCCCCAACCTTCCCTTACGGAGGTATGCAGGAGACAGTGGGCCTGAGTGAGCGCCCTATCCTTCTCTGACTCGCTGAGGGCACCCGCCAGCCGGATATCAGATGCACAAGGTGACTGCCTGATGCGCGACTTCAGTTTCGAAGCTTCACCGCCACTACCAATGATGGTCAGTGAAGCCTGCAAACCGAGTTCTTTCAAGCAGGCGACGGTATCGATTGCATCTTCAACCCGTTTGTTGGGAGCTAGACGAGAAACAGTGACCAAGCGCACAGGCTCCTGGATGGTTTTTTCTGGGAGGCTAGATAGAACTTCAGTGTGAACTCCGTAGGGTATCTGCTTGATCTGCACCACACCCCGCTCATGAAGCATGGAAGCCGTTTCTGAGCAGGCCGTCCAAAAGGGAATGTTGCGATAAAGGCGATGCGTCAGGTTTTCCTGAAATTGTCCGAGAAGAGCCAGTGGGGCAGGATAAAAAGAGGACCAGATGGGCCCTAAAACTTCGTGGATGTAGGCAACACACCGGGTCTTGCACCACCAAGGGGCAAACGATGGGATGCCGTGATGCTGATCGATGACCAGATCAAAAG
>Ga0181585_10001070_pt1 | contig 23885 bp, 20 predicted proteins | sample 071ome_29_FD_132469 | JGI IMG/M metagenome (GOLD analysis project Ga0181585, IMG submission 132469) | Coastal salt marsh microbial communities from the Groves Creek Marsh, Skidaway Island, Georgia - 071407BT metaG (megahit assembly) | ecosystem: Environmental > Aquatic > Marine > Intertidal...
AAGGACGATCCGCATGCCCGCTGCCTGCCGGCAGGCATTGTCCGGCTGATTCAGACAGTAAACGGCTTCCAGGTGCTGCAGCATCCGGAACTTAACCGTGTCTATATGGTTTTTGGTGGCGGTGTGCACACCTGGCGGGTAATCCATACCGATGGCAGGCCGCTGGTGGACATCGATGATCCCGATACGATACCCACATACATGGGTTATTCCACCGGGCACTGGGAAGGCGACACGCTGGTGGTGGAAACCAATGGCTTCAATGAAAAGACCTGGTTCGCCTCGGGCTCCCTGCCCAGCACCCGGTACCTGCATCTCACCGAACGCATCTCCCGACCGGATTTCGAAACCCTCCGTTACGAAGTGACCGTCAATGATCCCGGCGCCTATACGCGGCCCTGGACCGGTGGCTTCGATGTCGCCTGGAACTGGACCGGATGGGACGGTTCTGACAAGGCGGAGCTGCATGAGTATTTTTGCCAGGACAACAATCTTGACGTCATGCACATGACGAACGAATGAGTGCAGGAGAGGCGCAGACGATGAAGCAGGTATTCCGTAATTGCCGAAAGTGGCTGCTGGCACTGGTAGTGCTCTTATCGGCCGTGTTCCCGGCATTGGCCCAGGAAGGTCATCCGCTGGATGGTACCTGGAGCGGCGATCGGATTGTCGATGGTGAGAAGGTGCGGGTCTTGATGATTATGAGGCTGCTTCCTGATCAGCGCATCGAAGGTACGATCATCGAAAAGGGAGTCAGGCTTCCCTTGCAGGATGTCACTCTTGATCCGGCTGACTGGTCGGTGTCGCTGACTGTGACGGGTATTGGTCGTGACGGAGAAGAGATTCATTACAGCATGCATGGCCTGATAGGTAATCTGAGCTCGGCGCGCAATCGCAGCATAGCAGGACAATGGGAAGGCAATAACGCAGGTGGCGACTTCAGTTTGGAGTTGAACTGATAATGACGCATAAAATAAAAACCCGGCCATAAGCCGGGTTTTTTATTTGGTGGAGGCGGCGGGATTTGAACCCGCGTCCGTCAGTCCTCTGCCGAGAGCTCTACATGCTTAGCCAAGTCTATTGAGTTAGCCCATCACGACCCGACCGGCAGGGTGTTTAGGGCGAGTTCGCTAAAAGTTTAGACCCTCGGCGGCGAACGCGCTATTGGATCGATCCTGTTCTATATGACAATTGCAAAACACTGGTTTACAGGCATCCCTGTGGCAATCGCTAGCCTAACTTAAGGTCTTTAAGCGGCTAGAGCGTACGTATCGTCGTTGGCAACTATAAAAGTTGCATAGATTGTTTAACGAGAGTCTATACCCTCTCGACATGCACCCTGAGTTTTGGCACCGGCGTCGAATCCAGATCACCCCCAAAGCAAGGTTTTCACTACATCCCCGCCTCTTTTTGCAGCGGGCTGTGCAGTATAGCACACCGCACAGGCCTGGATATGGGGGCGTTTCCGGGATTTGCAACGGGGCTGAGAATGGGGGAATAATGGCCGCCTGCTGTACAGAACAGGAATCTCAAGGGGATCATCATGACGCTACCGTCCAACGTATTTTCAACCACCCGGGCACTGGCCCTGCTTGCCGTCTGTTTGGGTTCTGCGCTGCCTGCCGCCGCCCAGGACGCTGCCTGGCGCCCGAAACTTGCTGCGCTTTCCGCTGCTGACGCCTGTGCGGCCCTGAACGGCCTGGCCGTTCCTGCCTCGGCTATCGGCCTCGCCACCACCGGCGCCACCATCACCTCGGCCGAGCTGGTTCGCGCCAATGCCCGCAATAACGACAATGGTGAATTCTGCAAGGTCATGGGCAATATCCATCCCGTGAACTACAACGCGCCCGACATAGAATTCGAAGTGAACCTGCCAAGCAACTGGAACGGCAAGTCGCTGCAGTTCGGCGGTGGCGGCTTCAATGGCCGCGTCGTCACCGGCCTCGACCGTTATGCCAAGCAGCCGTCGACTGAAGCCACGCCCCTGGCGCGCGGTTATGTCACCCTGGGCAGCGACTCCGGTCACAAGGCACGCCTGCCGGGTTTCGACGGCAGCTTCTTCCTGTATGAAGAAGCCTTGCGCAACTACGGCCACGAACAGATCAAGAAAACCCACGACGTCTCCATGCACCTGGTCCAGGCCCGTTACGGCACGGCATCGCAGTACAACTATTTCATCGGCGGTTCGCAGGGCGGCCATGAAGGTTTCGACGCCGTCCAGCGCTACCCGGACGACTACCATGGCGTGGTTGCCGGCTACCCCGCCCACAATGTGGTAATGCTGCACCTGTCCGCGAACAATTACGCCCGCGCCCTGCTGGCCAACGGCGGCGACAGCTGGATCAGCCCGGCCAAGATCACGGCATTCGTGGACGCCATTTACGACACTTGCGACGATCTCGATCGTGCGGAAGACGGCATCATCAGCAATGTCGGCGCGTGCCTCGAAGAGACGCAGGACTTCCGCAAGATGGATTCCAGCAACCCGATGCGTTGCGACAACGGCATGGATACCAGTGACCGCTGCCTGTCCGATGCCCAGATCCAGGCGCTGAATGCATTCGACAAACCCTACGATCTTGGTTTCAGCGTGTTTGCCGATGACGAACTCACGTCCATCTTTCCGAAGTGGACACCGTTCGAAGGCTCCACATTCTTTGACGGCGGCGGTCCCAATCTGGGCGCCGAAGGCCCCACCCAGGCCCTACAGCACGGTCCCGGCGATGCCACGCCGCGTTATGCGATTGCCGGCGACCTGACTCTCGACACGATGAACGATTTCGATCCGGCCAAATACGCCGCCCGTATCGGTGAACTGGTGGAATTGATCAGCGCCAACAGCGTCAACATCGACCGCTTCCGCGACAACGGCGGCAAGCTCATCTACTTCCACGGCCGCGTGGATGATTTCATTCCGGTGTACTCGTCCATTCAGTACTGGGAACGCCTGCAGGGCCGCTACGGTGAGGACGTCAGCGATTTCGTGAAGTTCTACACCATCCCCGGCATGGGTCATGTCACCGGCGTCTTCAATGCCCGCCTTGCAAGTCTCGATGCGCTGGAAGCCTGGGTCGAACGCGGCGAGGCGCCGGGCACGCTCACGGCCATCGATGAAAACCGGGAAACCGCCGGCCGCACACGCCCGGTCTGCCATTACCCGGAGTGGCCGCGGTATAACGGCCGCGGTGATATCAACGATGCCGCCAGTTTCAGCTGCTTTCGATAGATATTGACCGATAAAAAAGCCCGGTTCTTACCGGGCTTTTTTATACGTCGCTTTTACCTGCCAGGCATCAGTTCGAGCATCGCCCGCACGGTGGAATCCACACCCATGCGTACGGCCGGTTCCGGTTCAATCTTGAACAGCGGCGAGTGGTGGCCGCCAACAGAGGGTCCGCCGTTTGCCATGGCATCGAAGTCTTCCTGTGGCGTTCCGCCCACTTCCCAGTAAATGCTTGGAATATTGGGGTCGGTAGTAAAGAAGGGATAATCTTCCGCGCCCATGCCGTCGGGCAGTTTCTGGATCAGGTTGTCGGTGCCGATCCGTTCGCGCCACACACTGTTGATACGGCCCGCCAGGGCGGAGTCGTTCATCAGCGGCGGCACAGTTTGTTCCAGCACCACCATCTCGGGCAGCATGTCTTCCGGCAGGCCGGCAACGCGGCCCATGTTGACGGCGATACGTTCAATACCATTCAGCAGTTTTTCCCGTGTTTCCGGGTTTGTATTACGTACGGTCAGTTGCAGCACGGCTTCATCGGAAATGATGTTGTGCTTGGTGCCGGCATGAAAGGCGCCGACGGTCACCACACCGGGCTCATGGGGTGCCAGTTCACGCGATACCAGTGTCTGCAACGCCAGGACGATTTGCGCCCCGAGCACGACGGGGTCTTTCGTACTGTGGGGGTAGGCGCCGTGACCGCCAATGCCATGCACGATGATATCGACCATGTCCGCGCCGGCGTAGGGGCTCGCGTTTTCCAGCAGGTTCAGTGTCCAGGTCGGGTTGCCGGCACTGACATGAAAGCCGAGTACATAGTCCGGTGTGCCGAAACGCTCCCAGATGTCATCCTCGCGCATGGCCTTGGCGCCGCTGCCGATCTCTTCAGCCGGTTGCACGATCAGCATGGCGGTGCCGGACCAGCGGTCGCGGCGTTTGGCTAGTTGGCGTGCCGTGCCGACCAATGACGTGATGTGGACATCGTGACCACAGGCATGCATGACGAAATCCTGCTGTCCTGTGGCAGGATTGAGCTGCATGGCGGTCGAGGCATAGGAAAGCCCGGAGTTTTCCTGCACAGGCAGGCCGTCCATGTCGGCGCGCATGGCGACGACAGGGCCCGGTCCGTTTTCCAGGATGGCGACGACGCCGGTCTGCCCGATGCCTTCGGTCACCGTGAACCCGGCGGCGCGTAATTCTTCGGCCATGCGCGCGGCGGTGGCGAATTCCTGGAAGGAGAGTTCCGGGTTTTCATGGAAATGCACAAACAGGTCTGACAGGTAGTCGTTGTAATCAAGGGCGATATCGTCGGTGATTTCATCGGCGAAGGCAGGTAATGGGCATGCCAGGGCCAAAGCGAGGATAAGATACGGAGTGGTTTTCATGGAGATATTCCTCGGGAAAGTCTGTTCCGATATTACCAGAAGCCGGCTCCTGGTGTAGGCAAGAAGAGGCTCGCAGAGCCGTCATCCGGCATGATTTTTTACAGAAGGTATGAAGGCTAATTGGGTGTCCTGCGGATATCTTGCCGGTTGACGCCTCGCTTTCCCGGCCTAATGTGATGTCGCCCTGTGCGGCAGTTACAAACAACAAGCCCGGCTACTGCCGGGCTTGTACCATACTGGAAGTTTTATTCACCGAAATCCGGTGGCACGGTCTGGCCGTCTTCATCCAGCATATGCCGGTTGTTCTGCGCGCAGATATATTCGATCTGCTCCCAGGTGCGGTCGCGGCGGAAAGTATGGGTCATGTGCCACGGTTGCGCCAGCACCTTGGGATCCTCAAAGGTGAAGTCCAGGTGCAGGGTGTCCGGATCGTCCGGGTCGAGATAAATGCGCTCGGTGGTGGTGAGCATGTCGCTGTTGGCGATGCCGGCGCGACCCAGGCGCTGGCCCGGTTTTGTGCCAATGGTGGTGACCACAAGCGTGTCGTCTTCCCAGTGGCCGCGGGAGTAGCCGAAGTAGTTTGGATCCAGTTCGTCTCGTGACGGCATCGGGCGACCATCGGTGAAAATGCGGCGTACCTGCATCAGTGCTTCCTGGATGACAGTAATCTTGCCGGGGGTGAACAGGAACTCCAGGGAGTAGGGAAAGTTCATGATATAGGGGAAACCGTCGGGTTCGCAGTTGTTCCCGGTTTCGGGAATCTCGTAATGGGAGTCTGCCGCCAGGCGGGCCTGATGCATGTCCCAGATTTCCTTGGCTTCGCCAATCAGGACGGGTTCATCGCCGCCTACCTGGCCAAAAGCGGGAAACCAGAGGCCGCGCCAGTCGGGCAGGTCATCCAGCGGGGCATACCTGGCATCCGGGGCGTTGCCCGGGTACACCACATCGTCCTGGGCCAGTGCTGACCCGGCGATGAATGCGCTTACGGTGATAAATGCACTGAAAAGGGATACGTGTTTCATGTCGCCGCTCCTGTAATTCATGTCGGTCAGGCTGTGTGGACAGGCGTTTTACTTGTTGCGTTCCTGGCAGATGCGCTGGGCTGCACCCACGTCGCAATAATAGGAACCATCAGCCAGTTGCACCCAGAAGAACCTCCCTCCCGGGCTGCCGTCGGCATAGGGGCTCATGGAGAAGGTCACATGGTCGCCGACCTTGACCGTGTCCCGGGTCATGCCGCGACGGGTCAGGTGTACCACGCTGGTGAACTCGACACCCCAGGTCACGGCGGTGCCGTCGTCCTGCGGGACATCCACTTCGATCCAGACGTGCGGGTTGGTCCACTGTACGCTGGACACGACACCGGTGACTTTCACTTTGGTGGTCTGGTCGAACATGGCGAAGGAATGATGGGCAAGTACCACGTTTGAGAGGGTGGATAGCAGTGCCGCACCTGTCACGAGAGCAATCAGTTTTTTCATCTGTCTTCCCCCGGATTTCCCGGAAAAAAAGTCTTTTTTGACAACTAACGGAAATTGAGCGAAGCAGGATAGCATGAAGGTCCTTGCCTGCAAAACGCAAAAATCGCAACAAATGCCGAATGGGGTCTGCTAAGCTTTGTCGGGACTTCAGGCAGTCATGAACTGTCGTCACATAACTGTTTTTACCGGCTAAAGAGGGGAATTAAAGTGGGCGCAATGGTAGGAGGAAGTGTGAATAGGAAGCTGGAAAAAACCAGGCAGGTTTTGAAGGGATGGTGCCTGTTTGGCGCCGCGATGATGATGGCACCATCCTGGGCACAGGACGGTGAGGCGCTCTACACTTCACGCTGCGCCGCATGTCATGAATCGCCGATGAACGAAGCCGTGCGCGCCCCGGCCATATCCGCCCTGGCGGAACAGCCCCCGGAAACCATTTACCGCGCTCTCACACAGGGCGTCATGCGCATCCAGGCGTCGGGCCTGAGCAATATCCAGTTGCAGTCGGTTGCCGAGCACATTACCGGGCAACCCCTGGAAGACTTCAACCTGGAAATGACCACCAACCTGTGTTCGAACAACCCGCCCATGGGCAATCCCCTGCTGGCGCCAGCCTGGAATGGCTGGGGCAAGGATCACCGCAACGCACGCGCCGCACTCGATGCCGGCGTGACCGCCGATAATGTTGCACGCCTGCGCCTGAAGTGGGTGTTCGGACTGCCCGGCGAGGACCAGCCCCGCGCCCAACCCGCCGTGGTGTCCGGCCGGATGTTCGTCGGTAACAAGGCGGGTGCCATTTATTCCCTGGATGCCAAAAGCGGATGTGCCTACTGGACCTATCTGCCGCGCACCGGTGTGCGCAGTGCGCTCTCGGTCGGACCGATCAGCCTGCCGGGTGGCGGTGACGGTTATGCCGTGTATTTCCAGGACCTGCGCGGCAGCGTCTATGCCGTCAACGCCCAGACCGGCGAGGAAATCTGGGTGACCCGCGTGGAAGATCATCCCGGCGTCAGGGGCACCGGTTCGGTCAGCCTGTTTGAAGGCTTCCTGTATGTTCCTTCAGCGGGCGTGGTGGAAGAAACCAATTCCTCGGGACCGCAATATCCCTGCTGCACCTTCCGCGGCAGCGTCACCAAGGTGAATGCGAACACCGGCGAGATCATCTGGAAAACCTATACCATGGACGAGGCGCAGCCGCGCGGACTCAGCAGCGAGGGTGTACAGCTGTATGGTCCCTCCGGCGCCGGTATCTGGAATTCGCCGACCATCGATCCGGACCGGGGACTGTTGTATACCGCAACCGGAAATGCCTACGGAGAGCCCGCTCCGGTCACATCGGATGCCGTCATCGCCATGAGTCTCGAGACGGGTGAGATCGTCTGGGTCAACCAGACCACGCCGAACGATGCCTTTATCGGCGGCTGTCCCCGCAACAGTGAAGAACAGAATCCCAATTGCCCCGATGAAGTCGGACCCGATGTGGATTTTTCCGCCTCTCCCATACTGACGTCCACCGATGCCGGTCGGGAGCTGCTGGTGATTCCGCAGAAATCCGGCATGGTCTGGGCGCTGGACCCGAACAACAATGGCGAGATCGTCTGGTCATACAAGGCCGGCGAGCCGAGCGCTGCCGGCGGCTGGTGGGGTATGGCCGTGGCAGACGGCATGGCTTATACCGGTGTCAGCGGCTACGCCAACCCGAATTCAGGCGGTATCCATGGCATCGACCTGGCAACGGGTCGCGGCGTATGGGCGGCTCCGCCAGCGGACCTGCTCTGTGAACCCGGCCGCGGCTGTCGCGCCACCCAGTCGGCGGCGGTGACAGCTATTCCGGGTGCTGTTTTTTCGGGTTCGGCCGATGGCGGCATGCGCGTATACCGCGCCGAGGATGGTGAAGTGCTGTGGACCTTCAACACCAACCCGCAGTTTGAGACCATCAACGGTGTCCCGGCGGCGGGCGGTTCGATAGACGGACCGGGCCCGGTCGTGGTGGACGGCATGGTGTACGTACTCTCAGGTAACTGTTGTATTGTTGGTCGATCTGGAAATGCGTTGTTTGCGTTTGAGATTGCACCGGAATAAGCGGCCAAAAGCTAAAAGTGTTGGATTGCTCGTCAGTTTCACTGAACCGATTTCAGCTTTGAGCCTTTAGCTTTCAGCTAAAAATCCGAGCGGCGCTCGTCGCGCAAGCGGCGGATGACCAGGTTGACCGCGATGTTGAGCTCGGTGTGGTTGAAGACATTGGCGTTCTCCGTCACCCGATAGCGGCCGCCGACGATAATTGCGGGCAGTTTGTCGATGTCGTAGTCAGTGGTACGCAAGCGTGCCTGCTGAACCGCAGCGACGGTATCTTCCGCGTTCCAGGCAGATTCAAAGGCAGCTGCATCGACGCCGTTGGCCATGAATAGTTCTTTTACCTGGGCCTCGGTCCTGAGCGGATTGCCGTTTTCATGGATGGCGCTGAAGGCGGCAGCATGCAGGCTGTCCTCGACGCCGGCTTTCACCGCCGTGTAATAGAGGCGCGCATGCAGTGCCATGATGTCGTTCCACACGGCGGGCATGCGCAGCATCTTCACGTCACCGCGCACGCCGTCACGATACTCGGTCATCATCGGGTCAAGGGTGAAGCATTCCGGACAGCCGTACCAGAACACGTCGCGCACCTCGATCACATCTTCGTTGGTTTCGGTAGGTACGGGAGAGGGCAGGGTCTGGTAATGCACGCCTTCGATGGATTCACGGGGTTGCGCATGGACTGCCAGCATGATGCCGGCAAGCAGCAGGAAAACGATGTGTTTCAGGTATGTCATGCTCTTGTCCGGTCCGATGTAAAAGTTGAGCTGGCGCTGTAATGTAGCAGAATCAAAAGTCCCGGCATATTCAGTTCGAAAAAGGAACTTTCTTGAGATAGTAATGGGCATTGTTATATAGTGCAAAAGCGCCAAGTGCTACTGTTTACGGGCCTTTAGCGATAATGAGGGATCCGGATAGTGCAGGAAATATGCATCTCTCCAACGACACTCCCGGCGATTCGGATAAACCCCAAAAGCCTGCAGGCTGCCAGCGGCTTTTCGAAGGGGAAGATATGACAATTATTATGAACATGACTTCCGCCGGTGGCGTCCTGAAGGCGGCGCTGGCCTCTCTGGTGATCATGCTGCCGCTTGCCGGCAGCGCCAATCCCGACCTTGCCCGTTCCGCGGAGAAAGGCATGCTGGACGATGTCCGCCAGATGCTGAAGTCCGGCGTCGACGTCAACAGCCGGCTCAATGACGGCAGTACCGCACTGCACTGGGCCGTGCTGCGCGACCAGGAACAGGCAATCGCCACCCTGTTTGAGGCGGGTGCTGATCCGGTGGTGATCAACCGCAACGGCATATCCCCGCTGTTCCTCGCCGTGCAGAACGGCAATACCCGTATCGTATCCATGCTGCTCGATGCCGGCGCCGATCCAAATACCTTGTCGGAAAGCGGTGAAACCATCCTGATGACTGCCGCACACACCGGGACTCCCGAAGTGGTCGATATGCTGCTCGCCAGCGGCGCGCTGGTCGATGCCCGCGATCCGGATTTCCAGCAGACTGCACTGATGATCGCGGTACGCGAAGGCCATAATGAGGTGATCGACATTCTGCTCAGCCACGGCGCCAGAGTTGACGCAAGGACCCGCGTCGGCCAGGAGCCGGTATACCTGCCGCCCTGCAAGGGAACCGGTTGCGGTTCAGAGGGTGTCGGTATCAACCGCAGCGGAGTACCGCATCGCGGTGAACGCTATGACAGGAAAGGCGGCATGACGCCGCTGTTGTACGCTGCCCGTGATGGCAGTACTGAAGCAGCGCGACGGCTGCTGGAAAATGGCGCTGACCTGGAAGTTCGCGAAGCCAACGGCATCACGCCGTTGCTGATGGCACTGCTCAACAACCAGCTCGATGTTGCCTACATGCTTATCGACCATGGTGCCGCCATCAATGTCGATGATTTTTACGGGCGCTCACCGCTCTTTGCCGCTGTGGACTATCGCAATCTCGACATGAACAGCGACCGCGAGGATGACCCGCAGGACAACTATGTCGACCGTGAACCGATCCTCGACATGATCAGGTATCTTCTCGACCATGGTGCCGATGTCAATGCACGCACCAGGGAATGGCCGCCGGAAAAGAAATGGCTGTATTCCCTCAACGATGTTTCCTGGGTGGACATGACCGGACAGACGCCCTTCATTCGTGCGGCCGCTTCCGGCGATGTGCCCGCCATGAAGATGCTGCTGGAGTACGGCGCCGATCCGCACCTCACCACCTATGAAGGCACCACGGCCCTGATGGCGGCGGCCGGAGTGAACTGGACCGTGGCGCAGACCTATACCGTATCCCCGGAGGCGTTGCTGGAAGCCGTGGCAATGAATGTCGCCCTGGGCGCGGACGTCAACGCCGCCAACTCCATGGGTCTGACTGCCCTGCTAGGCGCCGCCAACCGCGGCGATAACCCCATCATCCGGTACCTGGCTGCCCAGGGTGCAAAGCTCGATGTCGAGGATGCGGTGGGCCGCACGGCATTGCGGTGGGCTGAGGGTGTATTCCTGGCTGCCGTGGGCGCAGAACAAAAGCCGGAAACGATCGCCTTGCTGAAAGAGCTTATGGATGAGGCCGGCATTACCCATGAAAACTAGGCATTTCGCGACAATCGCCCGCTTTGCCCTGGGCGTCGGCCTGTTTGCACCCGTGGTTGCCCAGGCCCAGTCCGTCGGCATTGACGACAATCACGTTCAGATGCTCGACCGATACTGCAGCGAATGCCACAACCTCGATGATTATGCCGGTGGCATCGCCTTCGACCTGATGAATCCCGGCGATGTCCTGCCCGATGCCGAGACCTGGGAAAAGGTCCTGTTGAAAGTGAAGGCCGGCATGATGCCGCCGCTGGGCAAGGACCGGCCCGGCGACGCACAGGTCAGCAAGTTCATCAGCGATCTCGAACACACCATCGACCTGGCATGGACGGCCAATCCGAACAGCGGTGCACCGATGCTGCACCGGATGAACCGCAGCGAGTACCAGAATGCCGTTCGCGACCTCCTCGACCTGCCTGTCGATGCCGCCAGCCTGTTTCCGGCCGATGCATCCAGCGAAGGCTTTGACAATATTGCCAGTGCCCTGAGCGTGTCCCCGGCACTCATGCAGGCTTATATTTCCGCGGCAAACAAGATCAGCCGGCTCGCCGTGGGAGACATGACCACCAGCCTGAGTACAAGCACCTACCGCGCGGATGCACAGGACCAGTCGTTGCACCTGGAAGGCATAACCCTTGGCACCCGCGGCGGCATGTCTTTCGAGCATGTGTTCCCGCTGGATGCCGAATACGAATTCAGTATTGCCCGTACCGGCGCCAATGCCGCCTTCTCGCTCGACCCCGTGGGAATCGAGGATCCCGTGGAACTGGTCATCGACGGCGAGCGCGTTCACCTGTTTCCGGTGGATGCAAGGGCAACGGTAAAACTCAGCCTGCCGGCCGGACCGCACACGATCGAAGCGGCGTTCGTGAAGACGCAGTCACCCCGGGGCGTAGACGACCTGCACAAGGTCTGGTCAGACAGTACCTCCGTGCGTTCGGTTGCCATTGCAGGCCCGCTTAACCCGACCGGCCCCGGGGATACGCCCAGCCGGCGCAGGATTTTCACCTGCACACCGGCCAGTGTCGCGGCAGAGGAACCCTGTGCACGCCAGATTCTGGAAGAACTTGCCTATCGTGCTTATCGCCGCCCGGTCAGCGAGCGTGCCATGGACACCCTGATGGCGTTTTATCGTGACGGCCGCGAGCTGCGTGATTTTGATACGGGCATTCAATACGGCCTGTCACGGATTCTCGTCGACCCGATGTTCGTTTTCCGTTTCGAGGAAGAGCCGGCAGGGCTGCGCGATGGTGAAAGCTATGCCTTGAGTCCCTATGAACTGGCATCGCGCCTGTCCTTCTTTATCTGGAGCAGCATTCCCGATGATGAACTGCTGGCGGCCGCCGAGTCAGGCGAACTGAACGACAATACCGTGCTGGAAGCGCAGATCCGCCGCATGCTGCGTGACCCGAAGGCAGAGGCGCTGGTAGGAAACTTCGCTTCCTCCTGGCTGGCGCTGCGTCAGCTCAACTCGGTCAATCCGACCTCCGAGGATTTCGATGGCAGCCTGCGCGTGGCCATGCGCCGCGAAACCGAGCTGTTGCTCGAAGCCATCATTCTGGAGGATCGCCCGGTGGAGGAGCTGCTCACCGCGGACTACACATTCGTCAACGAACGCCTGGCCAAACATTACGGCATTCCCAATATCCGCGGCAGCCATTTTCGCAAGGTGGACCTGTCCGGCACCGGCCGCCATGGATTGCTGGGACACGGCAGCATCCTGACCATCACCTCGGCGCCGAATCGCACGTCACCGGTTATCCGCGGCGCCTGGATCATGGAAAACCTGCTGGGAACACCACCACCACCGCCGCCGCCCGGCGTGGAAGTGAATCTTGACGATGCGCCGCCGCCCGGCGCCGCACCGACAACCTTGCGACAGCGTCTGGAGCAGCACCGGGTCGACCCGAGCTGTGCGGCCTGCCACAACATGATGGATCCCATCGGTTTCGCCCTGGAGAATTTCGATCCGGTCGGCAAGTTCCGCGACCAGACCGATGGCATCCCGGTGAACACCGGGGCCACATTCTGGGACGGCACTGAATTCACGGGTCCGGACGGCCTGTACACCATCCTCATGGCGCGCAGCGACCTCTTCGTTGAGAACTTTGCGGAGAAACTCATGACCTATGCCCTGGGTCGCAAGGTCGAGTATTACGACATGCCGGCCATCCGCAAGGTGGTCAGCGCGGCGAAGAGCGAGGAATTCCGCTTTAGCGCCCTGGTGAAGGAAATCGCCCTGAGTGATGCTTTTACGCAGCGCACAAAAGATGCAGAAAGTATGGAAACTGCGGCGAGATAAGCTCCCGTCAGTGTTATTTAAAGACTTTTTTGACTATCCTGTTTCACCTGAAAGGCTTTTAATAGCATCGGAAGGATGCAGGGGAAGCTAATGTTCATCTCCAAAAAACACCTGTCGCGCCGCACCCTCCTTCGGGGAGCAGGTACTGCAATCGCCCTGCCGCTGCTGGATGCCATGATCCCGGCCGGCACCGCGTTGGCAAATACAGCAGCAGCACCTTCCGCGCCGCGTCTCGGCTGCATCTATATTCCCCACGGCGCCACCATGGCGTACTGGACGCCGACAAAGACCGGCAAGGATTTCGAGTTCACCCCGATCCTGAAACCCCTCGAGGGCTACCGCAGCCAGCTCAATATCATCAGCGGCCTGGCCAATGCACCGGTCGGCCCCGAGAAGGGTGAGGATTCCGGCGGTGCCCAGAATCACGAGCGTGCCGCCGCGGCCTTCCTGACGGCAGCCCATCCGGTAGCGGGTGACCGTGCCCAGGTGGGCGTGTCTTTCGACCAGGTGGTGGCAGGGGCCCTCGGGCAGGATACGCCGCTGCCTTCAGTGGAACTGGCCATCGAGCCATCCAACAATACCTGCGGCGACGTCAACTTCACCTGCTCCTACCGCAGTTCCATTTCCTGGAAGACACCCAACCTGGCACTGCCGATGGAAAACAACCCTCAACTGGTGTTCGAGCGCCTGTTTGGCGATGGCACCACGGATGTCGAGCGCAAGGAAAGGCGGCGCCAGTCAGCCAGCCTGCTCGACTCCATTCGCGAGGACGTGTCCAGCCTGAGCCTGAAACTGCCAAGCGCCGACCGCACCCGTTTGAATGAGTACCTGGAAGAAGTGCGTGAGATCGAGCGCCGGGTTGCGCTGGTTGATGCCAAGCTGTCCGATGAATCCCTGGAAGTGCCGGATGCACCGCGCGGCATTCCGAATGGTTTCGAAAATCACATCGATCTGATGTTCGACCTTCAGGTTCTGGCGTACAAGTCGGATATCACCCGCATCTCCACCCTGATGATGGCAGGTGAGGGCAGCAACGTGCGCTTCCCGCGCAGTGGTGTCAACGAAGGTTTCCATAACGCCTCTCACCATTCCAACGAACAGAAGAACAAGGACCAGTTCGCCGTCCTCAACAATTACCACATCACCGTGCTCAAAGGCTTTTTTGACAAGCTGGCGGCCACACCGGACGGTGACGGCTCCCTGCTGGATCATTCACTGATTCTGTACGGCAGCAGCATGAGCGATGCCAACGAACATAATTTCGATCCGCTGCCGGTGCTGCTGGTGGGCGGCGCCAATGGTCTGATCGAGGGTGGTCGTCACCTGATGTACGAGCCGCACACGCCGCTAGCCAACCTGTACCTGGGATTGCTCGACAAGTTCGGCATTCACCGCGACAGTTTCGGCAACAGCACCGGCATGCTCGACATCTGACGACATAAAATAGAACAACAAGCAGCAGGGGGTTGCCGCGTGACATTCGAATTTTTATCAAAAGGACGCCAGCTGGGCGTCCTTTTTTTTACCTGTCTGGTTTCACCGATTTTCGCTGCTGACCAACCGCCACTGCAGATGGAGCATGTCGCTGGTGATGTCTGGATGCTGAGTGGCGGCGGCTACGCCAATATAAGCGTGCTGGCCGGCAACGACCGGGCCCTGATGGTGGACAGCAAACGGCCCGAGCTGTTTGCGGAAATCAGTGCAATGGTGCGGGAAATTTCCGGTGGCGATGTGGTTTACCTGATCAACGGCCATGTCCATCCTGATCACACCGATGGTAATGAAAACTTCGGCCTCAATGGTGCGACCATTATTGCCCACGAAGAAGTGCGCAAGGTGTTGTCCGCCGGACAGCGCGGTGGGCCGCCGGCGCCGGAGGCGGCCAGGCCCACCCTGCTGATCTCTGACGGCGGCAGCCTGACCATCCGGTTCGATGGAGAAACCGTGCATGTCACCCACATGCCGCCAGCCCATTCCCTGGGCAATGTGTTGGTGCAGTATGAAAATGCCAACGTGCTGCATCTCGGCGACCTGTACAGCCCGGAACGGTTTCCGGTAGTGGCCGGTGGTACTGTTGCCGGATTCATCGAGGCTGACCAGATAGCCTTCGACCTCGCAAACGATTCGACCAGGATCATCGCCGGCAACGGCGTGGTGACCACCAAGGCGGAACTTGGCACCTATCTCGGCATGGTGACAACGGTCAGGGACCGTGTTGGCAGGCTGGTTGCTGAAGGCAAGTCTCTTGAAGAGGTGATAGCGGCCAGGCCGGCGGCGGAATTTGAAGGCACCTATGGCGACCCCGGCCGCTTTCTCCCGGCCGTGTACCAGGAACTGGCATCCAGATAGTCCTGCTCAGCGGTTCCCGGTGCGCACGGCGCGCTGCTTGTCGATATTCCATTCACGCTCCTTGATGGAAGCGCGCTTGTCATAGGCGTGCTTGCCCTTGGCCAGGGCAACCTGGCATTTCACCAGGTGATTTTTCCAGTACAGCTTCGTGCATACACACGTATTGCCTTTCTGCTGGATTGAGGAAAAGATCTTGGCCAGTTCCTTTTTGTGCATGAGCAGTTTGCGCGTACGGGTGGGGTCGGCGATGACATGCGTGCTGGCGGTATCGAGCGGGTTGATCTGGGCGCCGAGCAGGTACGCCTCGCCATCCTTGATGATGACGTGGCTGTCCACGAGTTGTACTTTCTTCTGGCGCAGGCTTTTCACTTCCCAGCCGGCCAGGGCCAGGCCGGCCTCGAAACGATCACCCAGGAAATAATCGTGGCTGGCTTTCTTGTTTACCACGATGGTGGTGTCGTCGGCCTTGTTCTTGTTTGCTTTTGCCATGGGCGCCATTATAGGCAGCGTCATGGCAGATACCACTGTTTCTGGTACACTCGACTCCCGTTATTCGACAGCGATAAACAGCGAATAGGGGATTGTAAATGTCTGTATTGCGCGGGCAGTTCAGCTCGAGACTCGGTTTCATCCTGGCATCAGCCGGTTCCGCAGTGGGTATCGGCAACCTGGTCGGTTTTCCTGTCATGGCTTCCAAGAATGGCGGTGCGGCTTTTCTCCTGATCTACATCTTCTTTATCGCCTTTGTGTGCTTTCCCGTCATGCTGGCTGAAATTTCCATGGGCAGGGCTTCGCAAAAAAGTCCCGTTGGCGCATTTTCCAACCTTTCGGACGGCAACAAGGCGTGGCGTATGGTCGGTGGTCTCGCCATACTGACCCCGTTCATGATCGCCGTTTTTTATACCGTCATCACGGTATGGATTCTCATCTACATGCTGCAGTCGGCCATGGGCAACCTGGAAACACTGGCTGATCCCGCCACCTTCGGGGCGACGGTCGGTTCGCCCGTGGTCTTTGTCTACCTTGTGGGTCTGCTGGCGCTGCTGTTTTTTATCCTTGCCCACGGCGTGCAGGGCGGTATCGAAAGGGCGGCGCGGGTCATGATGCCGACGCTGATCGTCATGCTGCTGGCAATGATTGCTTTCGTGCTGACCTTTGATAACGCCTCGGCGGGATTGTCCTTCTATCTCGTACCCGATTTCAGCAAGATTGACAGCGGTGTGATCAACTCGGCACTCAACCATGGCTTTTTTTCCCTGTCGCTGGGTATGGGCATTCTTATCACCTACGGCTCCTATCTCAACAAGAAGGAAAACATGGTCAGTGCCACGCGGCTAGTCGCTGTCGCCGACACGGGCGTGGCTCTGCTGGCGGGCCTGCTCGTCATTCCCGCGGTCTTTGCCGTCGATCCCGCGGTGCAGGGGGATGATCTGTCAGACAGCAGCATCAGTTTGATGTTCAGCTACCTGCCGCACGTGTTCCTGGAACTGCAAAATATCATTGGCTATTTCGGTGCCAGCCTGGTGGCTACCGTATTCTTCACGCTGGTTTTCTTCGCTGCGCTTACCTCGCTGGTGTCGATCACGGAGATTCCCATCGCCTACCTGATGGATGAAAAAGACAAGTCGCGCCGTGATTCCATCACCTGGGTTGCCGGACTGATGGTCATCTTCGTGATCATGGCGACCCTGTCATTCGGCATGAGCGATTTCTTCACTGGCTTCATGCACTATGGCGGTCTGGACAAATCCTTCTTCGACCTCATTTACGATGTTTTCTACGAGACCATCCTGCCCCTGATCGGTTTCACTGTCTGCCTGTTCGTTTGCTACCGCTGGAAAAAGCATCGCATGCACGAGGAGGTGTCCCTTCAGGTGGATGGCTATTCCGGCTCCCTGCTCGAAAATTACGTCAGCATTTCACTTGGCACCTTCATACCCGTCATTCTCCTGGCGGTCTTCCTGAATAACGTCTCCCGCATCTACTTCGCCCATAACCTGTTCGGGTTCTGATGAGCACCATAGACCAGAGCGCGCTGCTACCCTATTCGGCAGGGCAGATGTTTGCCCTCGTCAATGACATCGAGGCTTACCCGGAATATATGGACGGGTGCATCGGAGCCGAAATTCTCGAGAAAACCGGGAATCAGGTCACCGCGCGTCTCGATCTCGGCAAGGTGGGCCTGCGCTACAGCTTCACGACCCGCAACACCCTGGTGGAGCCGGAGTCCATGACAATGGCGCTGGTAGAAGGGCCGTTCCGGCATTTCGAGGCGACCTGGACCTTCAGTGCGCTCAATGAAAATGCCTGCAAGGTCAGCTTGAAGATGGAGTTCGAGTTCGCGACGGGTCTGGTTGATGCCGTCATGAAACGCCTGTTCGATACCACCAGCCGCAACCTGGTGAATGCGGTTTGCCAGCGGGCGCAGCAGCGTTATGGGTAACACGGTCTCCACACAGCCGATGATTGCAGTCGAAGTGGCCATTGCGTTGCCGGAGCGGCAGCAAATAGTGGAACTCGAGGTCCGGCAGGGTTGCACGGCCCTGGAAGCCGTGGCGGCGTCGGGCCTCAGGGAGAAATACCGTGACTGTCTGGCCGAAGGCGACGACCTGGCGCTGGGTATTTTTTCACGGCCGCTTGACGGCATCATTCTGCCGCTGCCTGATGCCTACGTGCTGAAAGAGCACGACCGCGTGGAAATCTATCGTCCTCTTGAGAATGATCCCAAGCAGGCCCGCATGGAGAGGGTGGCGAAGGCCAGGAAGCAGGAAAGAAAGTAAAAAGTGCTGGTCAGGGATTGACGGCTGAAATGTCGTTGCCTTGCTGGCCGCTCGACTCGCCGTCACTGTTTGCGGTACCGAACTGGTCGTTTTCGGGCGACTGCTTGAAATCCCCCGTGAAATGGGTCAGCTCGTTGTTTTCGAAGTATAGGGTCAGGCGTTCCTGTACGCGCTCACCACCACCGGGCTGGAAGCTGTAAAGGTAGTCCCAGCGATCCTGGTCGAAGGTATCCTTGACCAGCGGGGTGCCCATGATGAAGTTGACCTGGCGCTTGGTCAGGCCCGGCCGTAACTGGTCAACCATGTCCTGAGTGATGATGTTGCCTTGCGGAATGTTGAGACGGTAGACGCCCGGAAACGCAAAGGATGTCACGCCGCCACATCCACCCAGCAGGAGGGTGCTGGTCAGTGTCAGGAGCAGTGCTGAAATGGAGGTCAGTTTAGTCACGAACGCCGCGTCGGTTTGTTTGCTATGAATGTCTTCGCCAGACTGATTTACGGGGCTGAAACACCGGTTTTCCGGGGCTTTCAACCTTTCACATAAAATCCGGAGAGGGCATAATACCTGAAACCAGCTTGAGATGTTAATAGCTTGAAAACCGCGGTTCAGATGCGGTTCAGAAAGGCCGGAACAGGCCAAGAGAAAGCACAGATGAGTGGAGAGAACCAGGAATTACGCAAGGCTGGACTGAAAGTCACCCTGCCGCGCGTGAAGATCATGCAGATTCTGGAGTCGGCGGAATCACGCCATATGAGCGCCGAGGATGTCTACAAGGCGCTGCGTGATGCGGACGATGACGTGGGGCTGGCGACGGTTTACCGGGTGCTGACCCAGTTCGAGGCCGCCGGTCTGGTGACCCGTCACCATTTCGAAGGCGGCCATTCCGTGTTCGAAATGACGCCCGAGGACCATCATGATCACATCGTGTGCACCAAGTGCGGCAGGGTGGAAGAATTTTATGACGAGGTGATCGAGAAGCAGCAGCGGGCACAGGCGGCAAAGTTCAACTTCACCATTTCCGATCACTCCCTGTATATCTACGGCCTTTGCGCCAACTGCCAGAAAGACTGATTACCGTTTCAAGCCAGTTGTCTTAGGCTAAAAGCTCCCTGGCGTGGGCCAGGGATTTCTCGGAGAGTTTATCTCCGCCCAGCATCCTGGCCACTTCCTCGACACGCTCCTCGTCACTGAGTTTATCCAGTTGCGTGGCCGTGGACTCCTTGTTCGAGGATTTACTCACGTAAAGATGGTGATGACCCTGGCTTGCCACCTGCGGCTGGTGGGTGACGCACAGAACCTGGCCACGGTCGCCCAGTGTGCGCAGCAGTTCACCCACGGCTTTGGCCACGCCGCCGCCGATGCCCACATCCACTTCGTCGAACACGAGTGTGGGAATCGAGGATGTCTGTGCGGTGACCACCTGGATAGCGAGGCTGATGCGGGACAGCTCGCCGCCCGAAGCAATCTTGACCAGCGGACGCGGTGGCTGCCCCGGGTTGGTGCTGACCAGGAACTCGATGCCTTCAAGTCCGCCGGTACGCGGCATACTGTCGCTGAAGCGGGTCAGCGCCACGCTGAAACTGGCGGCTTCCATGCCCAGCTTGCCGAGCTGGCTGTTGATTTCCTTTGCCAGTTTTTTTGCGCCCTTGTCGCGGGCCTGGCTGAGCGCGGCGGCCTTTTCACCGTATTGTTTCAGCAGCCTGGCCAGTTCCTCTTCCATCAGGCCGATCTGGACATCCGCTTCGCTGAGGCCTGACAGGTCGTCGGACAGTTTCAGGTACAGACCCGCAAGTTCGCCGGGCGGCACATGGTGTTTGCGCGCCAGCTGATGGATGAGGCCAAGGCGCTGGTCGATTTCCTCGAGCCGGCGGGGGTCCAGTTCAAACTGGTCGATGGCATGCTTGAGAGCGGAGGAAGCTTCCTCAACCTGGATCAGGGCGGTGTTCAGGAGATTGCCTGCTTCCTCGGTCTGCTTGCTGGCGTAGGGTATATCCTGCAGCAGGGCGATGGCCTTGTTGAGCGACTGCTCGAGGTTGAATTCTTCGTGCTCGCTGCACAGGTCCAGGACCTGCTGGTTGACCAGGACGGATTCTTCCCCGTGGCTAAGTTTCTTGTGTTCCTCTTCCAACTCTTCCAGTTCGTTTTCGCCCAGGGCCAGCTCTTCCAGCTCCTTCACCTGGTAGCTCAGCAGCTGGTACTGGGCATTGGATTCCTCGGCACGGCTTTTGATCAGCTCGAGTTCCTCATTGAGCCGGCGCCACTTGCCGGCCAGGGACTTCACCTCGGCTGATTCCTTCTGCAGGCCGCAATAATCGTCCAGCAGGCGCTGGTGGGTGGCGGTTTTCAGCAGTGACTGGTGTTCATGCTGGCTGTGGATGTCGATGAGCATTTCCCCGAGGTCGCGCAGGTTGTTCAGGGTTGTGGGCTGGCCGTTGATATAGGCCCTGGAGCGCCCGTCGCGGGTAATCACGCGGCGCAGGATGCAGATGCTTTCCTCGCTGTCGAAATCGTTGTCCCTGAGCCACTGCTCGACCAGGTTGTCATCACCCAGGGTGAAGCAGGCGGTGATGTCCGCCCGCTCCGCACCACCCCGGATGACGTCGCGGTCGGCACGGTCGCCAAGAGTCAGCCCGAGCGCATCGAGCATGATGGATTTGCCGGCGCCGGTCTCTCCTGTGATGACGGTCATGCCGGGTTCCAGCTCGATTTCGAGGGCGTCGACGATGGCGTAATTGTTTATGGTGAGCTGCTGCAGCATGGGGTCATTATAGCGGGAGGTTGCCAGGATTTTAGTACAGTTTGGCCAAACTTGAGACAGGCCGGGGAGGGGTGAAAAAAACATCGCGAATTACCTTGATTATCAGCCCCTTGTCCCCATATTCCGGCTATTCGGTTGCAACTAGATTCGATTTTCCGGAGGAACGAGATGGCGGGTGACGACGCTGAAAAAGACGCCGCAGTGAAGAACGCGGACACAGACGGGCAACAGGAGTCCGCAGACGCTGCAGATCAGCAGGGTGCGGAGCCCGGCAACACCGGCCAGACGGCGGCTGAAGCCGACAACGATATCGAGGCGCTGATCGCCGAGGCCGTCGCAGCCGCCCTTGCCGAGCAGCAGGATAGCGTGCTGCGCGCCCAGGCCGAGGTGCAGAACATGCGTCGCCGCTGCGAGGCGGACGTGGAAAAGGCCCACAAGTTCGCCCTGGAGAAGTTCAGTGCCGAATTGCTGACGGTGATCGACAACCTGGAGCGGGCACTGGATGCGGTGCCGGATTCCGCCGGGGAGAGCGTCAATGCACTCCGGGAAGGGGTGGAACTCACCCTCAAGGGATTTCTGGAAACCTGCGAGAAATTCAATATTCGCCAGCTGAACCCTGAAGGCGAGCCGTTCGACCCCCAGATGCACCAGGCCATGTCCATGGTGCCGAATCCCGATGTCGAGCCGAATACCGTGGTCGCCGTGGTCCAGAAGGGCTACCTGCTCAATGACCGGGTCATCCGACCGGCCATGGTCATGGTGTCCAAGGCGGGTTGACGGGCAGGAGCTGGAATTTTGGCAATTGGCGTCCCGCAAACCTTGAATTATCTGGCGTCGGGCCTATATAGACCTCATTAACAAGTTACAAGCGCAAGCTTAGCTGGAGAACACGAAATCATGGGCAAAATTATCGGAATCGACCTGGGTACCACCAACTCCTGTGTTGCCATCATGGAGGGCGGTAAATCCAAGGTCATTGAAAACGCAGAGGGTGATCGCACCACCCCCTCGATCGTCGCCTATACCGAGGACGGTGAAACCCTGGTGGGGCAGCCGGCCAAGCGCCAGGCGGTCACCAACCCGGACAACACCCTGTTTGCCATCAAGCGCCTGATCGGCCGCCAGTTTGATGACAACGTGGTACAGAAAGACATCAAGATGGTCCCGTACAAGATCGTCAAGGCGGACAATGGCGACGCGTGGGTTTCCGTGCGTGGCGAATCCATGGCGCCTCCGCAGATTTCCGCACAGGTCCTGAAAAAGATGAAAAAGACCGCCGAAGATTACCTGGGTGAACCGGTAACCGAAGCGGAGGTCACCGTGCCGGCCTATTTCAACGATTCCCAGCGCCAGGCCACCAAGGATGCCGGCAGGATCGCCGGTCTCGATGTCAAGCGCATCATCAATGAGCCCACAGCCGCGGCACTGGCCTACGGCATGGACAAGAAGAGCGGCGACTCCACCATCGCGGTATACGACCTGGGCGGCGGCACCTTCGATATCTCCATCATCGAGATCGCTGAAACCGACGGTGAGCACTCCTTCGAAGTACTCTCCACCAACGGTGACACATTCCTCGGTGGCGAGGACTTTGACCTGCGCCTGATCGACTTCCTGGCCGAGCAGTTCAAGAAAGACAGCGGCATGGACCTGCACAATGATCCGCTGGCCCTGCAGCGTCTGAAGGAAGCTGCGGAAAAAGCCAAGATCGAACTGTCTTCCTCGCAGCAGACCGAGGTGAACCTGCCGTACATCACAGCCGATGCCTCTGGTCCGAAGCACCTGGTGGTCAAGCTGACCCGTTCCAAGCTGGAATCCCTGGTGGAAGACCTGGTCGAGCGCACCATCGAGCCCCTGAAGGTCGCCCTGCAGGATGCCGGCCTGAAAGTCGGGGACATCAACGACGTGATCCTTGTCGGCGGCCAGACCCGTATGCCGCTGGTGCAGAAGAAAGTTGCAGAATTCTTCGGCAAGGAAGCACGCAAGGACGTGAACCCTGACGAAGCCGTTGCCATGGGTGCATCAATCCAGGCCGCCGTTCTGGCCGGTGAAGTGACCGACGTGCTGCTGCTGGACGTTACCCCGTTGTCACTGGGTATCGAGACCCTCGGCGGTGTGGCCAGTGTGCTGATCGAAAAGAACACCACCATTCCCTGCAACAAGAAGCAGACCTTCTCAACGGCAGAGGACAACCAGACTGCCGTCACCATTCACGTGGTGCAGGGTGAACGCAAGCAGGCCGCCCAGAACAAGTCCCTGGGTCGCTTCGATCTCAGCGACATCCCGCCGGCGCCGCGCGGCATGCCGCAGATCGAAGTCAGCTTCGACCTGAATGCCGACGGTATCCTCAACGTGTCCGCGAAGGACGTGGCCACCGGCAAGCAGCAGTCAATTGTGATCAAGGCATCCAGCGGCCTGTCCGATGAAGAGATCGACAAGATGGTCAAGGACGCCGAGTCCCATGCTGCAGAAGACAAGAAGTTCGAGGAACTGATCACTGCCCGCAACCAGGCGGACGGCCTTGTTCATGCCACCAAGAAGACGCTGAAGGAAGCGGCTGACAAGGTGGAAGCGGATGAAAAGGAAAAGATCGAGGCTGCGATCACAGCCCTTGAAGAAGTACTCAAGGGTGACGACCTGGCGGAAATCGAGGCCAGGACCAAGGATCTGACCGAAGCCTCAACCGGTCTTGCCCAGCGCATGTATGCCGAGGCGGCGGCTGCCCAGCAGGGAGCCGAAAGTGGCGCCGAAGCCGGTGCTGCATCCGGATCGGACGATGAAGCGGTCGATGCCGAATTTGAAGAAGTCAAAGAAGACGAAAAATAATTCTTCTTTCACCCTTCAGGCAGTTTTGTTTAAAAGACTAACGCGGGCATTCTGCCCCCGTTAGTCTTTGTGTTTCCGGAAATCCTATGGATAAAAGAGATTACTACGAAGTACTGG
>Ga0181585_10001072_pt1 | contig 23878 bp, 41 predicted proteins | sample 071ome_29_FD_132469 | JGI IMG/M metagenome (GOLD analysis project Ga0181585, IMG submission 132469) | Coastal salt marsh microbial communities from the Groves Creek Marsh, Skidaway Island, Georgia - 071407BT metaG (megahit assembly) | ecosystem: Environmental > Aquatic > Marine > Intertidal...
AGATTTCAGTCACTGTTGTCACAGTAGTCAAAAGTACTAACCCTGCTGTCAGACTTGCTGTAAGGTGCTTAAAATGTGTTTAAAAGGTGTTTTTAACGTGCAGATATGCTAGATCATTCTTCACAGCCTCTCAACGGTGGGTCACGCTCAGGAGGGCGTGGTGGGTTTCCGCGGCGTTTTCACATACATTGCTCTTGTACAATAAGCGGGGGTCACATACATTGCTCTCTTACAATATACGACTCTGAGCTAATCTTTTAATTTTGAAAGTATTCTCTCATAGTTAGATACTTCTTTGGTTGTTGTCCAACTATGTCTTAAATTGTTAAATCCATTGAAATAAGATGTTTGATATTTCCAATAAGTGTTAAGGAAAACCCAACTACCCGAATCTAACTTTTTTGGTATAAATGCAAAAGATTTAAGCCATCTGTGTTTTATTACAATGTGGCCAGGATCAAACAAACTAAATCTTCCAACTCTTTAATTGATCTTTAGTAGGTTTCATTGGCTTGAGCTTTTCTACTTTGCCACCCTTTTCCAAAAACTTTTTCATTCTTTCATCTAATTGACGTTGTAGTTCTTCTGGTGAAGGTTTTAAGTAGTCTTTTTTAATATTCATATGTGTTTACTTACCATCCTAAATCGGTGGTTTCTCTTGTTTGCGAAAACTTTTTATAGTTTCCTTTTTTAGGAATAACATGGCGAACACCTCCTCTAGGGTCTGCCATGTCTCCTTTTCTTCTTGGTATTAAATGTACATGGGGCCACATTACTGTCTGGCCAGCTTGTTCTCCTATGTTTTGTCCAATGTTATAAGCATCACAATAACCTTTCTGAACCCAGTCATAGCCCCAACTATAAGCGGCTTTGTAACACTTGGAAAGGCTATCCCATGTTTGTTCTTTGGGTACAAATAAAAGATGTCCTTCAGTGACAGGATAACCATCCTTGAAAGCTGTCCAGTCTTTAGTGTCTACTACTACATCTTTCCAAGGAATATCTTCAAACTTCATTACGGGTTAACCTCTACAATTCTATCAACCCTAAAACTTCTCCAACCTTTGGCATTTAAATCCCAAACACTGAGAACTTCGTAATTAGTTTCTCTAATTTTTTTGTTTGATAATGGAACTGTTTTTTCAGTAGGTGGCAAGAGATCTTCTTGTAACGTACAAGTCATTTCTCTAAAATCACCATTGAGTTTATTAAACTTCACAACCAATGTTTGTTGTTTTAATCTTTCAACTAATTGTTCTCGTTGCTTTTTGATTTCTTCAGTTACCATTTATTTCTCCAATTTATACTCAAAGTTTTGTGTTGTATCATTGATAGATATCTGTGTAGCACCATTTCTGATATGAAAATGTGTAGCCATTGGAGTAAGAGGTGACAGTGTCACTAGTCTAGCAGTCTTTGTTCTTTCAGTAATTAAAAAGTCATGTAACTTTTTGATTATTTCTTTTCCTGCTCCTCTTTTACGACTCCATACAGTATATGCAACTGCTATCTTACCGCATTGATTATCTTGGCAAGCAACTTGACTCATGTAATCCATTTCTCTAACTGTGATTGGTACTTCATTAGTATATGCTACACAAACTATTGCTTCAATGTTGTTTTCAAATTTTAGTCCGTAAATCTTTCTTTCTGCAGAAAGTCTCCATTCTAAATCTAGTTCTGGTCTTACTGGATCTTCAGATACATCAATATTATCTAACTCGACAAGTTCTGTACCTTTTACCCATTTAAAAAAATCATTTACTTTATCTTTAAATATCTGCATATATCAATTCTTTTTAAGTTTTCTTATTCTTTTTCTTTTTGTGTTATTAATACCAGGATTTTCTTTTATCCATTTTTCAACAGCTAATTTTGCCTCTTGAGCTTCATCCCATATCTTCTTTCTTTTTTCTTTGTAGATTCGAATATCTTCTTCGGTATGATATCGTTCCTTGTAAACAAGTGAGTCCCACTCTTTGCGAGTCATTTTCATTTTGGTTTCGCAAACCGGTGCCGCCATATAAACCCATTTGGTTCCTAACAAAACCCATAACATTCGTTGGCCGCAGAGAGAATACTTGTTATCAAATAATCCAACTTCCCATCTCTCTGCGTTTTGCCATTTTTTTTGTTTAGGCGGATGCGATACTGACATCATCATTCTCTATCATTACTGGATTAGTTCCCGTTTTCTGCTTGAGTTTCTCAATGATGTTTTGCACATCTGTTTCAGAAAGAAAACCTTTTACAGTATCTCCTTCTTGAGTGATATCTGGCACTTCAATCATTGTTTTGTTATCTTCGTCAAACATACCAATTTCATACAAGCCCTGTTTGTTGCCATATGAGCCGGAATGCTTTACCACACTTAAATTCAAATGACCAAAGTTAATTCTTGCTGATATTCCATTAAGATAAGGTTTAAATTTTATATCACTAAATTTCATTGTACTATCACCTATTTGTTTATTTTAATAATACTTGAAAACACAAAATCTGTCAACCTTTTAAAGGTTGAAAACTATCCTTCATATACACCAAGTTATACTTTGTAGGATAATGTCTTAGTAATCGTTGTGCTTCTTCTCTAACTGCCCGTGGCACCCGTGGATACTTTTTAGGATCTCGCAAGTCCATTAGAAACCGTTCTACATTTAGCACTGCATTTGTACGTTCAATTGGTAATGTCATCTGCCCACCTTATCCTTTTTCCGTAGTGTGCTTCGAACTGCTCAATAAGTTTATTATACGATAACAGTTCTTCTGTTTCCAAGTCCCACAGATAGTCGCTAAGTGCATTCCAGTCCTCACTGAGCATAGGTGCAACACTGTATTCATTCCAACCGTCATAACCCAATTTACTGTCATCACGAATGTCTATACGTCCAGCACTCCAACCCGTTCCATGTTTAGCAATCCAGTTCTCGTTGATTGGACCCATCCAGTTGGTACTATAGGTTATCACAGTTCAACAATCTCAAGCATCTAGTACTATACCTTGTTTTGGTTCTAATTTCATAATTAATCCCATAAATGCTCATAGTACTTGCCAAACAATCTAAAACCGTTTGAAATACGTTCTTGCTCTTTATCTATTTCTTTTCTATCTTCAAAACGCATCCACACATCGTCTTTGTTTGCTTTACAATCAAATGCGTATATCATTTCATCTAAAACCCAATCCCAACGTTCAAAGAAATGTTCGTCAGTAGTGCCATTTTTGTTGTAAGCATGAAGTTCTTCACCACTTGGACGAAGTTCACGTGGTACATCTTCCCAATCAACATTAGGAGCACCGTGTTTGGTTTCCTTTAGTTGTTTGAGCATAGGCAGGATAATAGGAGCAAGTGTATAATCCATACTCCATGTATCCCAAGGATCAATCTGTACTTCTACTACTTGATCTTTGCCATTATCTGTATAACTTTCAATATTAACTTTCATTCTTAACTCTATATAATTTTGTAGTGAATGTTTAATATAACACAGATATGAATTGTGTCAACCTCTTCTAATTTAGAATGTGAGCTAACCGTTGGCTCACGCGAGTGTATTACGGCACCACCCGAAAAAGATTATGAATCAAGTGATTTGATTCTATCTCTTAATCTAATTGCTCTATTTCCTACCTGTTTGGCCCAACGTGAATCCATCATTTCAACTGAAGCAGTGTCCCAGTTGTGTGCTTCTACAGCCGCAATAAACTTTTTGAATTTGCTTAACCTTGGGGCTCCCATATTAAATGTCATGTTCACAATTACTTCCTGTGCTTCACTAGGTAGATTATCAAAGTCAGGAAATACTTTTTTTGCTTCACTTATATAAGTAGCAACATCACTGTCAAATACAGAATTTACACGTTCTTCTGTGATAGGTGTACCCACAGGCTTACCATGTTCTTCATCGTGTTGAGTGACAAGATGCCCTATACCAAATGTAGGATAACCTAAATGATCTAGATAAATTTCGTATTTCACGCCTTCATCTATTTTTAACTGTTCTCTTAATCTATTAATATTCATTGCCTTCGTTCTTTCTTATACTGCTGTTATATTTTACAGCCTCATTTAATATTGACAACTGACAGTTATTTGTTTCTGCCGTTGACAAAATTGCCCGTGTGTCTTTTGGAAAACAATGTCCGCCAAACCCACGTTGTATAGTAACTTCAGAATGACTGTCGCCTATTCTTTTATCAGCAACAATAAAATCTTTTACATTACTATAACTTATATTTAATGAATTACACAAATCATATATTTGATTAAAAAACGATACTTTTGTTGCTAAAAAACTGTTTCTAAAATATTTGGCCAAAACAAGTTCTTCTGCTTTTCCAATACTGATATTCATAGTTGGCAAAATACTTTTAAACAGTAAAGACCAGAATTTATAATTGTCATTGCTAAAAAACATTGTTTCTTGCTTGACAAAATCTTCTATGGCTGTGTTAGCTCGTAAAAACTCTGGGCTAAAAGTTATATCTTTGTTAGGATACTTTTGTTTAAGTTGTTGCCAACCTTCTAAACTGATTGTGCTTTTAATTAATATAGGCTTATCATTTACTTGTTCTACACAATTAAAAATGTTTTGCATATCACAAGAACCGTCTTGGCCTTGTGGTGTTGCTACTGCAATTATGACAGCATCATAATCAAAGTCAAATGTATTACTGTTGAATTTTGGATCAACAATATGAGTGGTATGAACTTTGTTTAGACAATTATCTATTGCTTTACCAACGTATCCATAACCTGCAATCAATATTTTCATTTAAATGACAACCTTAAGTATTCCCATGTTTGTTTATAATCATTAACATGATAACACATTCCTAACTGTTTGTCATTGATTACTTTAGCCAATGGATAATCATTTCCTTCAGAATGCATAGCATCTCCAAAAAAACAAAGTTTATCAGTGTCTTTAAAATGTTTTAATATCTGACTTTTATTATTTCCTTTACGAGAAATATCAATACCAGTTTCTCCACCTACTTTGGCTTCTAACTCAGGAAATAGTAGATTAAAGTTATGAGCAATAAGATCACGTTCGTTGTGTTCTGTGTCCCATTCAACATAAACTTTACGTTCCAGCGAATCAGCATTACGTCCTACTACACTAAAGTTTATCATACCTGGACGATGTTCAAAGTGTAATCCTGTACGTAAAGGAAACGCACTTGAAGTTAGTTGTTCACTTAACCATTCATATGCTGTTTCTGGAAGTGTCCATTTATCTTGATATATATTTTTATTACTTTGATATACATCACTGCCATTACAGTTAAAAACAGTATGACACAGGTTATATGTGTCTTCACCAATTTGTTCTACTGTTTTAGGCTTATCACTACCAGTTACAAGATATACAGGATACTTAACACAAAAGTTATTAAAAAATTTTTTAAATTCTAAATCAATTGATTGTCGACTAGGTGTTAACGTACCATCTACATCAAATATAAATTTTTTCATTAATGATTTCTTTTTCCATCAAACACACAAACAAAATATATACCATTTGGTCCAGCATGAACACGATGAAATGCACCATCTTCAATTAAAACAACATCACCAGGATAAACAGCAAAGGCATGACCATCAATTTCCATATCACCATGCCCTTCAACAAAATAATAAACTTCTTCTTGTCCTTCGTGTTTGTGTCCTCGTGTACTCTTATTAGGTTTCAAATCTGTACTGCTTAACACAAGATTTTTTAATTTTTTATTATCTTTCAATAAGTAGGTTTCGTTGTCTTTAACTACTTCGCCTCCTATATCATTTATTTTATATTTTGTCATCTGTACCATAACCTTATTTATTTAAAAACGGAATCCTTTCTTGAGGGCGATTCCTTTCCCGCCTGAACTTGTATGTAGGAGTCAGGCCTAACCACGTTTATACTCGTTTCCTTTTTTGGCCTGCCCTGAGAGATTCGAACTCCCGACCCACGGCTTAGAAGGCCGTTGCTCTATCCAGCTGAGCTAAGGGCAGATTCTTTATACCTGAATTGGCAGAGGTGATAGGATTCGAACCTACTTGACTTGTGTCCTGGTTTTGGAGACCAGTGTGCCACTCCAACTGCACCGCACCCCCATTAATTATTTTATAAAAGTTAATGTATAATTTTTACCGTCAATATTAAATGTCATTGAACTATGAGTATATTCTTTAACCTTACCTGGTACTGTTTTATAACGAACTTCTGTTGTACATCTTTGATGACTACTCTTGTAATGAGGGTTGGCTTGACTTCCAATTAATCCACCAAGTATTGCACCAACGGCACCATTACCTTCTGAGTCACCAATTTGGTTTCCAATGATTCCACCAATTATTGCACCACCAAGTATATCTGCGGTATTATTATAATGCCCGTGTCCATAAACATTTTTACATACTTCTATATTATAAGGTACTCTTTTTGGTACAAACTTATAATGATCAGTGACTATACCTCTTGTTTCTGTAATAGAATTGTTATTGTCATAAAATGCTGATGCTGGATCCCAATGTTTTTTAGGCTCTATCCAATTGTTATCTATGTAACGTGCATTGGCATTGTTGACAATAAAAAAAGTAATAATACTAACAACTCCTATTGTTATAAACTTTTTCATTTTATGCTCCTTTATTATTATTGTAACAACAAACTGCCTTCAACAGTCTGTAACTCACTTACTGTACGATCATATAAAATATTCAATACATAATTAATTTCTTCAAGAGAGATATTTTCTGCATTATCATCATTGATGGCTTCGATAATACGATCCATATCTTCATCTGACAGATCAAGATCTTCATAAGGATTCTGATCTAAATCGTAGTACTTCAATGTCATGTAATTAATCCTCTCTTGGATTTTTTAATTAATATACTATTAATATAACACAAATATAGAATCTGTCAACCGTTTTTGTTAATTTTATTTAACTTTTTTAACTTAATTTAGAAAGGGCGACTGGGGAAAGTAGCCGCCCTTTTTATTTAATAATTAATTTTATTATGCAGATTTTTCTTGGTCAAAGTCAGCAAGAATAGTTGTGACTGCACCGGTAACACCAAGTGCATTAGTTGAGTCTGCCACATAAGTGATACCACCTTGTAGAGCAACTCTGATGTTGTCTGCTGACTCGTCAGTTAAGAACCCATCAATACCAGCAACAGTATAACCTTCTTGTTCTAGTGCTTTAATCATTACTTGCATTTCTGCTTTTGTAACATTGGTTTTTGCAATGTTAATAATTTGTGTACGTGGGCCTAGACCATTACCATCTTGGGCAAACGCATTGTTTGTAATTGAAGCCATCTCATCTCTCCTTTAAAAAAGTTAATTCAATCTGTAACAATCATTTAATTGCTATCAAACTGAATGTACTTTTATTTATAGGGTGGATTATTTTTCTAAAGTAGTTGTTATTCAAGAAAAAAGGGCGAACCTTTCGATCCGCCCTTTGAATATGTTTTATTCAAACATTACCATTTATTATGGATTTTGGTTGAATGAGCACACTTCTGATACACCTGCGATTGTAGGTAATGTTGCTGTACCTTGTACTGCAATGTGAGATGTTGTACTGTCATCTGCTACACCCACGATAGTATGTGTTAGTGCCAATTCAGCAACTGCCGCCGCAGTTGTAGTTGTTGCAACTGTACAAGCTAGGATTGAAGTCTTTGGACCAATACCATTGCCTGATACAACTGTTGCATTGTTTGTAATTGTAGCCATTTTATTTCTCCTTAAAATGAATAAGTTAAATCAGTTTGCAATAATCCATTAGACTATTAATCATACTGATTGCACTTTTATTTATACTTTTAAAAGATAATTAACTGATAATATTAAACAAAACCAGGAAAAGTACCATTTTTATTAATGGTTAATGTTTGTTTTCTGTTTTTATCATTATTTACATAACTCACGTGAACCCACCCACTACGTGGATCAACACCATTGTAAAATTCTAAAATGAGCTGATCAAAATCACAATTATCTCTGATCCATTCTGCAACTTCTTTATTACTTACAGTTGGAACTTCAATGTCTGCCGCTTGTCCTACCATGTGCTGACTCTTGTTACTGGAACCAACTGCTTCATTCAATTCTGGGCATCTATATCCTGAATTAATTGTAACAGGACCAAACTTATCTCTAACCGGTTGTAACACTTTTTCACACAGTGTTTGTAAATTAGTTACTACACTTGGTTCGTGTGGTTTGTTGTTTATTCCTTTTCTTAATGCTGTTTGTGATTTAAGCATTTCATTTAGAGAAAAGTTCTCTGTCAGTTTCATTATAAGTCTCCTTGTTTTCTGTTTTCACTATAGTAAACATCAAATTCTCCACCTGGATATCTTGCTTTGAGCTTGTTAACATTTTCTGCTAAGACTTCATTAGGATCAAGATCCAGTGCCCTGCAACTATTAACCCAATACCAAGCAATATCGCCAAGTTCTCGTTTAATATGAAATTTAGTTTCATCGTCCAATGGTTTGCCTTGGAAGATACATTTTTTAACAATTTCTGCATACTCTCCACCTTCTGATGCAATACCAATCGCACCTGTTAATAGCAGTGCCATATTAACACCGCTTTCTTTTTCTAATGTTTCTAATTGTGTAGTCAAAGATCCTATTTCATTGCTCTGCAATGATGTCACTTTTTCTACAAATTCTTTATATTTGTTTAAGTCAACTTGCATTATTTACTCCCTTTGTCATATGTTTTATCTCCTGGCCATAAAGGTAATTTGGTTCCAGATGCTCTTTTTGGTATTTTTGAATCTGCACTTGATACACAACTAGGGGATATACACTTTTCTGGTTGATCAAACAATTTAAATCCAGTTTCAATGTTTCCTAATGGTTTATCATGACAACTGTAACTTCGTTTGATACTACCATCTGGTTCCCTAATAATTATTGATCTATAACCTGAACTGCACTCCCACCCATTAAACTTGTTAAAATTAAATGCATTAAATCTTTCTGCTTGATCCATGTACCATTCTTTATTTTCTGAATCTTTAAACTCTACTTGAAAATGCTGAGGAATTTTTCTATCAGCTTGGTAAATTGGATCTGGTTCTTTTTTAAATTGTGCTTGTGGTCTTGTAACATTTTTGTTTTTACTTTCAGTGAAGGCACGTTGTGGCATACCATTGTATAATTTTTCAAGCATCTGATCTGTGTAGCCTTCAACAACTTTTGATGCTGTAGGATCTGATTGAGGTTTGAGCGTAACGTTAATACCTCTGTTGTGGAAGTAAAGTGATTCTTCCCAGAGCTCGTCAAACCATTCGGGTACCATGACTTGGTTGATTGTGACTTGTACGTCCCATTCTTGTGCAAAGCATAATTTGTCTGCGAACTGTTCTCTTTTCTTTTGTGTGTTAACGTGTTCTCTGTGGTATGAAGCCGTGATACTGGCTCGATGGAAAGGTGCGACTGTTTTGACATAATCTTCAAACCATTTCATATTTCTGCTACAATTACTTGTCATGTGAACACTAGTATAGTTGGTGTTAGCAACATCACTAGCAAGATGAGATAGTATGTCTAAGTAGCCTGGATGGAAGGTAGGCTCACCACCACTAAGGCTAAAATGAAAACTGTTAAAACCTCTAGCACGAGCCTGCTCCTTAATACTATCAATTGTCTTTAAACAGAGTTCAGTGGGCCTATGATCTTTCTTATCACTGCGAGCATAAGGCCAACAATAACTGCAACGATAATTACAGAAACGACCAAGCAACCAAGATACTGTAAACATATCACGATACAGCATAGTCCTTTGTCCAACTCTTACTAAGTCATCAAAAGGAATCTTGGTAAAATCGTATTCACTCCATTTTAAGTCTTTATTCATGTTATTATTGTAACATCTATATTTGTATATGTCTACTATTAATTAACTTCAATCCCCATTTAAACGTACTCTTCATTCTTTATCTTATCAAGTGTATACTTCAATGAGTAATCTTGTTCTACTTTTCCAAAGTGTGATAAATCTCTAGCCAAATCTTTTTTATAGTCTGCTTGATAATTTAATCTTCCAGTTGGCTTTACAATTAATTTTGTATTATTATTTTGACAAAGTTGTTTGATTAAACTCAACATAGAATATCTATACCACTTGCTATTACTATCATCAATTATATCAATCAATGGCCTTGATTCATTTACTTTACAATTTATCAGCTCTTCTTGATCAAATTCACAAGTTGAAACTACAGTCTCTTGATACCACCAATTAAATCTTTCAGCAGGTGGTTCTTTTAATACAACAGTTTTTGGTTTTAATATTGGCAACCAGTAGCACAATCTTTGAGCTGTATGTTGCCAGTCTGCTCCTCCACAAGCAATGTTATGATAAGGAATATCTAACTGTTTTGCTACACGTGATGCCCATAACACATCCAATGAAAGACCTATTCCTATAGTTTGACTACATCCTACAAATAATACTTCACAAAACTGATCAAAACTATCACATCTGTAGCCATACTCATTAAATGTATAAGTTATTTCTTTGTTAAGCCAACTATTCATCTCAAGCAGTTGTTTTTTTTCTTTATTTGCAATGTTTCTTTTATAATGATCTTCAGTATCACTTGTTAACCAAAATAATGTGGAATTTTTATGCTTGTGATAGTGAGATCTTCCCCAAATGGTGTTTGACATAAAACTATTTATAATGAATAAATATTGCAATATAGAATGATATTTGCTATAATAATTACATGATTGACTATCTGATTTTTAATATTCCTAAAATGGATCTAAGAGCCCCATCTATTGCTCTTGGTCTATTAAAGGCCACTACTGAAGCTGACGGATTAACTAGTCGATGCTATGATCTCAATATTGATTTATGGAGAAAATTACAACCACTTGGTTATGGTCACTGGTGGGGTTACAATGATTGGACTTGGGTCAGTGAAAAAGGAATCAAAGATAATTGGCACATTTTAGAACCACATGTTATAGAATGCTTAGAAGAAAATGTTATCAAATATAATCCTCGTGTTATTGGCATGAGTGTGTTTAGTATCTTTCAATACTTTCCAATAGAAAATATATCCAAAATATTAAGAGAAAGATTACCAGATACAAAAATACACATAGGTGGTCCTGGCATAAGCATAAGAAACAAAGTTGAATGTGAGCAATGGTTTGATACACTTAAAAAATCTAATTCCATTGATGGATGGATGTTTGGTGAATCAGAATATATTCTAACAGATTACATAAATGGAAAAACCGGGCCAGGTATCAACAACTGGGAAACTGATCCTAGAACAAAACAACTAAGACTTATCAAACCAAACTATGACAATATAAATTTTGATCTTTATCCTAAAAAACATTTACAGTATAAAAATAACACACCAGGTCCTAATAAATGGATATACATGACCGGAAGTAGAGGCTGTGTTCGTAAATGTACATTCTGTGATGTTGAAAGCATGTGGCCTATGTTTAAAAGTAAAACAGGAAAATTTATAGCCGAAGAAATGATACACAATTATGAAAACTATGGCATTGACAAATTTAGATTTACTGATAGTTTGTTAAATGGAAATCTACATATTCTAGAAGAAAAATGTCAAACTTTATACACAAATGGATATACAAAGTCAAACAATAAAAAACTAGAATGGCATGGACAATATATCTGTCGTAACAAAAAACAACAAAGTCCTGAATACTATGATTTAATGAGTGAGACCGGACTTGGGTTGGTTAGTATTGGTATTGAAAGTGGTAGCGAGAAAGTTAGATACGACATGAAGAAAAAGTTTGATAACGAAAGTCTTCGTTACACATTAGAGCAATGCCAACGAGTAGGAATCAAAGTTGTTCCTTTGTTAATGGTAGGATACCCAACTGAAACTGAAGAAGATTTCAAACAAACTTTAGATTTGCTAGAATATATTTCTACACTTGATAATATTGTTGATGTCAATTTAAATAATCCAACAAGAATACTACCGGGTTCTCCTTTAGGCAATGACCCTGAACACTTTGGAATAGAATACAATCAACTAATATCAGACAAAGACTTTACAGCCAGTTGGTGGTACAAAGACAATAACTATGCCACACGAATTGAAAGATTTTATAGATTTCATCACAAGATGATTGAAGTTGGTTTAGCAAAATCGTATGCTGGTGATGATAGCGATAAGTATATGCAAGATTATATAAAATTAAAAAACGACTCAACAATGTTAAAAATAATGCAGGAGGTACACGAACATGACATTAGGAACCTTGACAACGAAACTAAAGTCAGTGAAGAAATTCTCGGTATTGAACACTAAAGAACTGTTGGCTTCTGCTGAAGAATTTTTAAAACAATATCCTTTTCCTGGGCATAACCAATTGTGTTTTTTAAATACCAAAGATCACAAAGCTGATCCTGACCAAGGAACCGGCAACCGGTTACACCCAGAAGCAAAAATGTATGGTTTAGATGAACACGAGTTTACTGAATTTTTACCAGATTGGAAACACAGTATTTTTTATGATATCTACAAAAACTTTCCAATGCCTGTAACAAGAATGAGATTGATGAGAGTTCCTCCTAAAAGAACTTATAGTATGCATCAAGATGGAGATAACGAAATAAGATATCATATAGCAGTTAAAACTAATCCACATGCATACTTTGTTTACGGGGATACATTAGATTTAATACATGTACCAGCAGATGGTAATTGTTATGAATTTGATGTATCAAGGCCTCACAGTTTTGTAAATTTTAACCCCAACGAAGAAAGATGGCATTTGGTTTTAAACGCATGGATAAAATAGAAGTACATCAAAACCATATTCACATTTATCATAGACATCAGCCATCTAGACCCACATTGGCTATTAGTCATGGTAGTGGAGGTATCAGTTCTATTGATTGGAGATTTGCCACAATAGCATACGATCAAGGTTACAACATCTGTATACTTGATCATTTTACACATCGTGGTGTAAAATCACAATGGTGGCATGAAGTTGAATTATGGCCTTCAATCCATGACAGAGTAGATGACCTTTTAAAAATATCAATTGATTATAAAATTAATAAACTGCTAGGAATCAGTGCTGGTGGAACAACTATTATCACAGCACAATCTAAATTTAATGTTCCAGGGTTTGCTGTTTATCCTTTGCTCAGTCCAATTACAGCATCAATGCTGTCTGCAAAAAACATAGAAATACATACAGGATTAGATGATGATTGGACCACATTGACTCAAGCAGAAAAATATTGCACTCTAATGATTAATAACAATATTGAACTTAATGCTTATCCAGGTTATCATGCTTTTTTAAAGCCAGGTGAAGACCGTTATATACCAGAAGTTATTTCATTTAGAAACACTAACTTTCCATGTCCTTTTCCGGAAGATTATTCATTGTTAAATCACTATCCTCATGACAAAGGTGTTACACTGAAATATGATCAAGAAAGTTGTGAAAAAGTTTATAGGCGTTTTAAAGACTGGATTTCAGCATAGGGTCTCTATGCTGAACCAGTTTACTAATACTATTTGTCGTCTTCGTCTTCGTCTTCTGAATCCCACTCATTATCATCTTCGTATTCAGAATCATCGTCATCGTTGTTGTCTGAATCCCAATCGTTTTCATCTTCGTATTCAGCATCTTCATAGTCTTCATCTTCAAACTCGTGACTCATTTCTAAAAGATCAATCATTCTATCAATCTTTTCTTCTAATGCGTCTACTCTGTCGTTAAGTTGTTCAATGATGTTCTTGTCCATAGCAGTATCTCCTATATGCTCAATTTATCAGTCAAGCAATATTACTTAACTGCAATTTACAAAGATAAAAAAGTAATTTAATCTCTAAGACGTTCGTGTTGTTTGTTTGAATAAACTTTATTGTATTCGTCTATGCTGATACTTGGTAAACTAAAGGGTTTTAATGGATTGTCTACAAGTTGTGTATAACAAACATTTTGATAACATTTATGACTAGGATTTAACCCAATATAATCTCCGTTGTCATTGTGTTGTCTACAAGTATTAAACATTCTGTTTTCTAACTTCCATTTCCAAGAATAGTTTTTTTCTAAATATTTTATAATATCAATTAATGCTCGTCTTCTTAAAAATAATTCTATACTAATAAAAACATATTCATATCCAAGTTGCTTTGCTTGATCAATTTCATATGGTACAAAATAATCTTCGCTCCATCTTACACGTCTTGCCTTGCTTCTAAAATCAGGATTATAATAAGTTCTATTACATATTCTTGCACAATTATCTGGAAACGATCCGTTGTTATACATTCCGCTAAATGCTACAATCTGTCTATCATCATTTAGTAATAACTCAAAACTATCAAACTTATTAAACTCTTCACAAATGTTTTGATAATTATCAATATTTCTATGTATGTCAGTTGATATTTTTGTTTCTTGCAGGTGTAACAATTTTGATATCAATACCGGATCTGGATCTTGTTTTAAATTATGAAGATACATATTGTAACTCCTGATGATTATTTAAACTTTCTAAACACTGTTTTGTACAAACTTTATAAGGACTAGTGTTCCATGATTTCTCTAGTTCATTCTTGAACCATGGATGCTCAAATATTTCTTGAGCTGTATATCTTTTTAAACTCAGAAAGTCTTTTCCATACTTTTTAAACAACTGATAAATCTCATTGTTGTCTTGATTCATTTTATATTTCTGTCCTCCCATCCAACAGCATGGAAACAAGTCTCCTTCAAAACTTACATAAATCCATCTTTGTTGTTTGTACTTGCAAATAATTTTTTGTTGTTGACCTACCACATCTTTGTTTTTGTGTTGATATTCTTTTTGTATTGCTGGTTCAACATTTCCTTGTGTGTCATAAACTGTAAATCTACTTGGTCGTTTTACTCTAAACGATTCAAAACCCATTTCTTCACTTAACTGTTTACACTTATCAATTTGATGTTCGTTGTGTCTAAATGCCAACATTTCCCATATAGCCTTACCTCCGGCATTAATAAATGCTTCTGCACTAGACATTACTTTACCCCATCGACTATTAACTCTATAAATGTGATTAGTATCGGCTAATCCGTCAATTGAAAATGTTAGTGTTCCTTTAAGATGAGTTCCTATGTATTTCCACCATGTTGTATTTCTTCCACTACCATTTGAATATAATCTTGTTTCTGGTATATTATGATTATTGATTATGTCTAACGCTTCTTCCATTAACGGATAAGTCATTATATCTCCATAGTTTCCACAGACGTGTAAAGCAGTTATGTTTGAAAATTGGTGTAGAATATTATCAAGTGTGTCTAATGACATGCTTTCCAAAGGTAAACTATGTATGGCTTTTTTGTTTTTAAAATCAGTTCTTGCACACTGTTGGCATAACAAAGGGCATTGACTTGTTAATTCCAAATGTAAAACATCAGTGGCTAAAGGATTCTGAAACATCTATTTTGTTGTTCTTTATAAAATTTTCAATATTATCCATCTTTTGATGGTATCTAATATATTCTAACATATTATTCTTCAAAATGCTATCGTTTTGTTGTTCTAGTATATACTTTTTAAAACTATTATAAGTTTCCTTATTAATAGAATTTTGAATTATGTTTATATATCTATAAAAGTAAACATTTTCATTCAATGGTTTATTCCAATACTGCTCTAGTATCATGAACTGACATAAAAATTCTGGCCAATCCATAGTTCTTTGTTCTAGATCAAAATTCCATCTTTTTCCATCGTAATTGGTATTTTGACTCCAAAAATGTATTTTACCTGTTTCTGGATTAGACAATTTTAATTTTATTGCTTGTTGTAACATATCAACACGAGCCTGTTCTTTGATATGGTAATTTAACTTAGGCAATTGATTGATTTCTTTAAATGTTAAAGGAAACTTATTCAATAGAATCATATCCACCACTCTTTACTATTTCGTGCAAACTGTTTATTGTTGTCACTGTACTTTTTACAACATAACCTAGTTTTTCAATATGTCTTTGTACAATCATTCTTCTTCGCACTCGTTCGTTGTAATCAAGACCAATATCTTTATTAATCCAATTTCCTTTTTCATCAAAGTCAATACCATAATGATCAGGATTTTCTCCTAACGGTGCACCTGGCAACACGACCAATGTCTTACCTAAATTTACTCCCCATACTATTCCTGCATCACTGTATTTTTTATATCTAGTAAACATGTCTAAGGTTGCTTGAAAATCTTCTAGTGTTTCAGTTGGGTATCCAATTATCATTAAAAAGTTACATCGTATTCCATACTTGTGAAGCATTTCCATTTGGTAATCATAATCTTCTTGTACTACTCCTTTAGTCATACTTGCCAGCACTTGATCAGATCCTGATTCCATTCCTATTGACAAGTTATATAAACCTGCTTCACTGGCTAATTGGTATCTAGGTTCTAAGAATTGTGATATGGGTCTGCATATCCACTGACCTCCAAACATCACTTCTTTTGGTAATCTGTTGTTGCCTTTGTAATTAACTAACAGCTCACAGAGTTCCATAAACTCTTTTACGTTTCCATTTATCAAACTATCAGTAAAATAAAATTCTGTTGTTCCATATTTCTCATATGCCTTTAACATCTCTTGTGCAATATTTTCTCCAGATCTATATCGAAATTTTTCCCACAAATTTCCTATATCACAAAATGTACATGATCTTACACAACCTCTACTGCCAGTTGTATAAATTAAATTGTTTTCATTTGGATATTTTTCAAAATCAAAGTCTCCATAATCAGCATATGGTAAGTCATTTAGATTGTCTAGTTGTGGATTAAAGAATATTGGTTGTTCTGTTTTAATAACTTCAACTATAGCTTTTTCACCTTCACCGCTAATGTATTGATCACATAGTCCTTCATCTTTCATGTACTCGCCGAAGTTTGGTCTTGTCGCAACACCAAAAGCACTAACTCCCATTCCTCCTAATAATATTTTTGTGTTTGGAGATTTTTGTCTTAGCATTGTACAAACATCAATTGACGACAAAACTGAGTTTACTGAGAAAACACTTATACCTATCCATCGTGGTTGTTTGGCTAACATAATATCTGTCCATCTATCTAAGAAGTCCATATACTTTTCATAAACAGCAAGACCGTGTTTTTTATTAGTATGCATAGTTTCAAAGTCAATTTCACGTTGTTTACCAGATGTGTCATTGCCGGTGTATCTTAAATCTGTTTGAAAATAATTGTCAATTTCAAGCCATTCTTCAAATGTAAACTCATGATATAGTTCGATGTTAATATCAAGACATTGGCATGTGAAACCAGCATTAATTAAATTTGGTTTTAAAACTGCTATACTAGAAGGCGGTACCTCAACACTCAATCTTGGAATACTTACCAATAGAATGTCAAGGTCCGGTTTTTTAGGAATTATAATTTGTTCTTGATGCATGTAGATTACCAAAAAAGTTTACTATCATATTTATTTTAGTCTTTATTAAGTATTCTACTAACATTGGTTTCAACAACTCTTTTTAGTTTTTCAATATCAAGATATATCTCAACATCTTTGGTGTTGTCCCAAATTTTTGCAATCTCTGTATAATTGACTACACCAACGTTAGGAGATACCCCTTTGATTTCTTCTTGTGTAAGATCTTTGTAACTTTCATCTTTGTAAATTACTCTTACACCTTTAACAAAACCAATCGGTACTTCCTGTGGAAATATTTCTCCAAGCAATCTATCAAAATCTCCTGTATCTGTTGATGGATCAGATGATTTAAATTTACGCATTAGATTCTTCTTTTAGTAGTGGCGATACAGGTGCACCTGATTTTGGCCTACCTCTCGGTCTTTTAGTAACGTCATTGATGCCCGGTGAAAGTTGTTCAGCTTGAGCTCTTTTTCTTCTAGCATCTTCTTCCATTAACTGAGCCTGAATAATCAAATTTCTTGCTTGACTTTTTATGCTTTCTTCTTCAGTCATTGGCTGTTGAGGATCGCTAGGTCTTGGCATTTCAGCCTGATCCGGTGCAGGTGCAAATGCGTCAGCAGTTACTCTCAAAGCAGTGTTATGCTCTTTTAAAGGAATGGTTTTACCAGGTGATGGTGTAAGTATTACATTTTCAACTGGAATCTTTTTTAACCAATTTTTTCTATGAAGAGTCTGTAAAATACTTTCTCCATCAAAGAAATACTTTCTGTTTAACACATCATAGCAATCATTATTATTTTGTGCTTCCAATGATTCAATTGCACTCATTAAACCATCATGATATCTGTCTAGCAATGTTGATGTATCAACAACTAGAGCGTTTTCTTGATCATTGGGTAATTCTCTAAACACTATAACATATTTTCTTTTTGTGTTTGCATCATAACCTAAATGTTTTAAATGTGCCATGATTATTCTCCTTTTGTAGGTGTTTCAGATTTTGCTTCCGCTGGTGCTTCTGCTGTCGCTGGTGCTTCTGCTGTCGCTGGTGCTTCTGCTGTCGCTGGTGCTTCTGCTGTCGCTGGTGCTTCTGCTGTCGCTGGTGCTTCTGCATTTTTCTTTTCTTCAGCCGCTTTGGCCTGATCAGCAATTTGCTTTAAGAAAGCACTAATTTTATCTGTAACAGCACCTACTTGAGTTAATTCGTTTGCTCTAAAGGCACCTCTTGTACATGCAAGATCAATAATATTAACTACTGCCTGCATATCACCAATTTGTATTCCTGTTGGTGCTTGAGTTGGCTGTTGTGTATCTGAATTTTTTACTTCAGTCATTTTTCATCTCCTTTGTTAATTATTTTATTATATTAAAACTAGTTTTAATTTACAAGTTTATTTATGACCAAAAAAGATCTTTTATATCAAAATAGGCTAAATTAGGCAACTTTGATTAAATCCTCTGGCCAATTTAAATATCTGTTCCAATTAATGTTTTTTAACTGCACAGGATATTTTTTTCTTTTATTTGTTAATTCATGTATATTGGGTTTGTAAGGCAGTTTTTTTGGTAATATATTTGGATTGTTGCCTTTGCGAGTATTACATGGTTGACATGCAGTTACAACATTTTCCCATGTACTTGCTCCACTATATGAGCGAGGTAATACATGATCTAATGTTCCTTTATCCATATCGACTTTGCAACCACAGTACTGACAAGTAAACAGATCTCGTAAATGCACATTAAATCTACTAAACCTTGGTTCTGTGTTGAATTTCATATATTGATTTAATATCATTACAGATGGTACTTGCATTTCTGTTTTAGGAGAATGCAGAGTCCAATCACTGTATTCTTCTAATATCCTGGCTTTTTCTAACCAAATTAGTTTGACAGAGATGTGCCAGTGTACTGCACTGATTGGTATATAACTAATTGGTTGTCCATCAGCATTTAAAATTAATGTATCAGCCATCTTACTATTATTTAAACACTCTTATATTAAAATTAAAGTGAGTTGTTATAGATTTAAACTTTTCACGTAAATATTTTTATGAGAAAACTACTTGTCTTTTTAACACTCGTCGTGTGTCTTATTTTAACCAGTATAACATCTTATGCTGAAGAAAGTCAAGATGATTTACTTCAACAACAGATGATTATGCAAGATAAATTAGTAGCTCTAAGAGACACTACTCAGTGTCAAGTTGTTTATTATAATTTTTCACTGTACTTTGCTGTTGCTAATACTATAGCAAAAGATTTTAAATTAAGTGAAAAAAATAGAGAACCTTTATTGAAAATATATGAAAATTCAAAAGACAAATATAATCAATTCAGAGAGATATCAAAAGAATTAATGAAAGAAAGTACGGAAATAGGAATTCCGTGGAACATAATTCAACAAACAGAATTCATAGGACAACGAATGGCAACCGATCAATTAGGTGCATTATCTAATTCGCTGTTTGAAGATCCAACATACGGTGATGTATTTTTTGATTCTTTGATAGCTATTTCTAATCAGTGTGATAATTTACTAAAATAAACTATTCAACAATATCCATTGCCCATTGATCCCAGGGCTCGGTTTCTGTTGCTTTAAGTAAATGAAAATCAACTGTGAATCCTGGTGCCAACACTTCAGACTCCATAACATCTTTAATTATGTCAATGTCTTGTTTGTCATTAGTGTCAATCCATAGAGTACCATACTGCCATTGCATTGTTGGAACATCTCTATTTTCTTTATGAAAACGTTCTTTGATTTCTACAATTGAATGAGTTTCTAATCCCATTATGCTACCTCTTTCTTTTTTTCATCTTCGTAATGAGTTGTTACACCAAATGGTGCCTTTAAATTTTTGTCATGATGGCTGTGAATAACCCAAAGTGTATCACAATAGTTTTCATCACCCCAACTGCCAAAAGGATATCCATCTGTGAACACAATCAGTTTCTTAGGTTGAATATCATTTTCTTTCATGAATTCCCAGTTACACATAAACTCAGTTCCACCAAATCCAGCTGGTCTATAATCTATAATCTGTTTATCAGGTGTAAACACTTCTGGATTATGAACTTCTGTATCAAAACTCCACACATGAACTCTATAGTCAGTGTATTGATCCATAATAGATTTAATCTCACTAAAGAAAGTCATTAACTGTTTTTTACTAATCGACCCTGATGTATCTACTGCTACACAGATATCAATTGTTTCTTGATTACGTAAACCAGGAAAAATAGCATCAGTGTGCCATGCTTTTCTGCTTGGCTTCATAAAAGTAAAGTCATCTTTCACAATCGATGTAATCTGCTGATCCAACATATCTTTCCAGTTCAATTTAGGCTCAGTAAGATCTTTGATCATTCTTTCAACTCCACTGGGCACATTACCTGCGCCGGCAACCTGTGCCGCATTTAACATTGCATTTTTAATTTCATCTTTGAGTTGAGCTTTTTCTTCTTTAGTCATTGGCACTGGACCAGATTTATCATCTCCTGACCCTGCACCATTTTTTTCTATTTGATCAAGCAGTTGATCAATATGCATGTCAAGTGTCTGTTGTTTGTCAACTTGACGAGTATACAGATCATCATAAATTTCTTCAGTATATTTTTCATGATACTTTGGATCCCAAAGACCAACTTCAGGCATTTTACCAACACCTTGATTTTTAAGATCGTTGTTGATCACATAGTCACCTGCCATGTTCCAATACTGTGGATCTCGTGTGGCACGTCTATCAAAGTGATCATAAACACAATGAAGTACTTCGTGTGCAATCACAAAATCTAATTCTTCATCAGGTAGAGCACCAAGAAAGTTTTTATTATAATAAAGATGTTTGCCATCAGTGGCCGCAGTTGGACACCAATCTGTAGCATCTTTGATAAGAAGTCTAGTTGCCATGTTACCAAAAAATGCATGGTTCATAAGCAACCTAACACGAGATTGAACAATACGTTTTTTAACTTCGTTTGAATCGTATTCTTTGATTTGTTTCTGTTGTTGTATCATTATAATATCACTCCTGCAATAATTGCCAATACAAAAAAGAATGTAATCCAACCTACAATCCATCCTATTCCAAATGCTACCACTCTTTTTATTAATCCTAACATTCTGCTCTCCTTTGTTTATATTATAATAATAACACAGAAACCCATATTGTCAACCTCTAAAAATCGCTTAAATTTACGTTTTAAACAGGGTTTTAATTTACAGTGTTCAAATGTACTAAAAACAAAAAGACCCCGCTTAAAAGCCCTTAAAATGCGTTTAAACCAGGTTTTTTATGGGTGTTTAAAAGGAAAAAGGAACAAAAAATGTTCCTTTTTTTGGGCGGGGAACCTACTCTGTTATAAGAGCAGAGAGAGGTGAGCAGGCTCCCCAACTGGTTAGGCCTCTGTGATTAGAGAACCGTATCTGTTGTAGAAGTCATCAAAGCATGACAACTTCTTAGGATTAAAAGGCAAACTGTAAGTCTTAAGAGCAGTTCTGGCTCCTAACACTACCATTTCAGTTTCAAAATTATTCATCATAAAACTGATAAAGCAATCTGCCTGTTTATGCCAGTTGTCCATTTTTTTAGACTTCTGGGCTTTTTCACACTCATCTTTGAGTTCGTAACACATTGAAGTAATCAAAGTGTACATGGCACTGATCTCTTTAGTTTTGAGACTTTTAACTTTGCCTTTAAGAATATCTGAAGGATTTGGAAGTTCTCCAGAAATCTTACGATGAGCCTGAAACTTGGTTGCAAGACCTTCGCCTACTGCACCTGTGATGATATCAGTCATCTGCACAACTGGTAATTCATCATCAAGTACTTCACTTACGAAGCTCCATGATCTTGGAGTAGCAAAACCCCTTGAACTTGATGCAGGATCAAAATCATAAAGATCTTGTTTTGCAAATGTAAGATAACCAACCACATCAGGATGAATATCGTTGTTTATTGCATATTCAAGCCAGTCATCAAAATTAGGCTCCATTTCAATATGGATAATTCTGTTAGCAAGTGGGCTAGGCATTCTGTAAGTAACACCTCTGTCACTTTCTCTGTTACCAGCACATACTACCGCAACACCATCTGGCAGTTTGTAAGTACCAATCCTACGATTAAGAATCAGTTGATATGCCGCCGCCTGTACAGCCGGTGGTGCCGCATTCAATTCGTCTAAGAAAAGAATAGCATTGGATTTAGGATCACTCGGAAGATCAACTGGAGGTGCCCAGTCCATCATGTTCTTATCTTTGTTATAATAAGGAATACCTCTAAGATCTGTAGGTTCCATAAGAAGCAAACGAAGATCAATTACTTCACGTTTTAGCCTCTCACCAATTTGGTGAACGATATCAGATTTACCAATACCTGGAGGTCCCCAAATCATCAAAGGACGTTGTTTTTTAATAAGATGCTCGATTTCAGCTATTGCGTCTGAAGGACGAGTTGTTCTATGTTGAGTTACTGTTGACATTTTTACCTCTTTCTGCATTTTGTTAATGTCTATATTTTAATAATAACACAGAACGCATTATTGTCAACCAGAAATCTACAATAAAAAACCTAGTAAAATCAACGTTTTTTAAAAAAAGTTACAATTTTTCTTCTGGTAATGTAGGTGGTTCTTGGTAATTTTCATCCATATATCTAGCTCTAGCCCATGCATCTAGATCGCCATCATGCAGTTTTATATCTAGTACATCTTTGCCATTGAATAAGATTAACTGTTTGTTATCCAGATAGTAAGGATAAATTAGATCTCTTTCAAGATATTTGATATGAACGTTTTTTACTTGGAATCCTTTTTTCAAAGGAATTGGAAAGGATTTGAAATACTGCTTTAAATCATACCATCCAGATCTACTTAATCGTAAACTGTCTGTTGAAGAATACTCGTTGTTCCAAAGTATTGCAGTGTTTTCTGTTATTGTTGGATTTTTACTGAGTAATAAATTAACTACTTGCTTCCTGGTTAGTTTTGTCATCTTGTAGTTCTTGTTGTTCTGTAACAATTTCTCCAGCAGTAAGTTTTACAACTTGAAAGTCTTTGCAATTAAATTTTTTGTTTAATCTTTCTGAAAGATTAAAGGCATGTCCTGAATTTGAAAAGGATACTTTTTTGTATTTTGGTCCTGGATAGTTTACCAAAGTATTTAAACTTCTTAAATTAATAGGCTTACCTTGATAGAACACAGAGTAAATTGCATCTGCTTTAAGGATCTGTTCTGCCTTATAATTTTTTGGGTTTGTATACTCTAATATTATTTCTGGTTTAGGTCTGCTCATTTGTGTGTTCCATTTTGTTCCATATCTGTTATATACGCATATTATTTATCACAAATTACATATAACTTACTAAAACTTTAGCACTTCCTGTTGTGGAAGAACCAATGTTTAAGTAAGCAA
>Ga0181585_10001082_pt1 | contig 23814 bp, 16 predicted proteins | sample 071ome_29_FD_132469 | JGI IMG/M metagenome (GOLD analysis project Ga0181585, IMG submission 132469) | Coastal salt marsh microbial communities from the Groves Creek Marsh, Skidaway Island, Georgia - 071407BT metaG (megahit assembly) | ecosystem: Environmental > Aquatic > Marine > Intertidal...
ACCATGCATATCTTCAGCAATATTTAGAACGGCGCTCACCTGTCAGACTGCCTGAAGATGTGCGCTATCAACTAGCTGAGATGCTTGATATTCCACATCAATCCTTGATGCCGACTACGTTCAGAAAAAATATACCCCTTACATCCAAGAGAATTAACAACCAAGGCGTTATAGATATTCCGGTTATTGATCATCCTGCCAACACCAATATTCCACCACAAAACTGGAGCATTTCTTTCGCGATCATTGCCAAACATCTTCGTAGTAAGCCAGATAATCTTGGCCTTATTGTCTGTGGCGATGATGGCTTGCGGCCTGTTATGACTTCTTCTGATTTTGTCATTATTGATACGGCTGACTGTAATCTTACCAAAGCTGGCATCTTTGCTATTGATATGGCGGATCATGTTCGGTTTCGGTTTTTGGAACAGCCTGATGCCAATGAAGATCATGTTTTTGTCCGCTATTCGTCTTAGCCCGATGGAGGCTTTACTCAATCGGCCTCTTCGCTCAATATTATGGGGAGGGCAATTTGGAAATTTTGCCTGATCTGATTACTGGAGCCAGGCTTTATGATAAAACGCTCAATGACGATTAATGGCCACCGCACGTCCATCTCATTGGAACAGCCGTTCTGGCAAGAGCTTCAGCAAATGGCTAAGTCGCGTCAAATGGCTTTGTCGGCATTGGTTGCAGAAATTGATCTCAACCGAAGCCGACGCCTAGCCATGGGGGAGAAAAATGGCGGACTTTCCAGTGAAATTCGACTTTATGTTCTCAACGCCGCCCTTAACAAAACCCAAGATCACAACTGAACCCTTAAAAGTAATCTTAATGCCCGCAATTTAGGGCATTGGCCCTAAGATCATATTGCATTTGACCGCGTTTCAGTTTTATATATCTAAATTAATCATATGTTTGGTGATTTTAGATTAAAGTAAGGGACAATCATGACCAAAGCTGTTCGACTTGGCGTTCTGCTGGCTGGGGAAACTGGCATTGATATGTTGCCTCATAACCCAACGTATGAGGATATGTTCACCAATTTTTTTGCGCCATATCGTGATCGGATTACGCTGTCTTTTATTCATACGCGTCATGGTGATTTTCCAAAGCAGATCACTGATTATGATGCTTACCTCGTTTCTGGCAGCCGGCATGGGGTTTATGATGACTTACCATGGATACCGCGTTTGATGGATTTTATCCGTGATGTTTACGAAAACCATATTCCATTAATTGGTATATGTTTTGGTCATCAGGCGATTGCCCATGCTCTTGGGGGAGAAGCTGCCAAGTCTGATAAAGGCTGGGGCACTGGCGTTAAAGAAATGTCTCAACAAGTCAATCTCCCTGGTGAGCATAAAGTGAACCAGATGGTTAAAATGCTCTACATGCATCAAGATCAAGTCATTCGTTTACCTGAACAGGCAAAGCCACTCTTGGGTGACCAATTCTGCCCTAACGCGGCGTTTGTCATTCCGGGCCGAGTGCTGACTACCCAAGGTCACCCTGAGTTTACGCATGAATACCTCGAAGCCTTACTTGATAGACGTAAAGAATCCATTGGTCTTGCTCAAGCTGAAATGGCAAAGAAAAGCCTGTCAGAACAAACCGACAATCATCTGGTGCGGCAGTGGATCATTGATTTTCTTGACCATTCTCTAGCCACACAATCCAGCGCAGCCTAAAACAGGTTTATCCATGGCATATATTCTTGGCCTTGACACAGGCGGTACCTTTACTGATGCGGCCCTCATTGAAACGGGATCAGGGGCACTGATCGCAAAGGCTAAAGCGCCTACAACACGTGTTGATCTTTCTATTGGTTTAGGCCAAGCGATCAATTCTGTGCTTGAAAAATTATCTGCGGATGAACGCCCAAAACTCCGGCGTGTCTGTCTGTCCACCACCCTTGCCACAAATGCGGTTGTCGAAGGCATGGGTGGGCGCATTGGTTTGGTGATGATTGGCTTTTCTGAAAGTAGCCTTGGTAAAAATAACCTTGGGCATTCACTAGGTCATGATCCCGTGGCCTTTATTGATGGTGGGCATAAAACTGATGGCAAACCACAAGCGCAATTAGATATAGCGGCATTAGAAGAGTTCGCAAAAAAACATAAAAATGAAATTAGCGCGCTTGCCTTGGCAGGGCATTTTGCAACCCGAAACCCTGAACATGAGATCATGGCGCGCGACCTGCTCAGAGAAATCACAGGCTGCCCTGTTACTTGTAGCCATGAGTTGTCGTCTGAACTTGGAGGCCCGAAAAGGGCTTTAACCGCGCTTCTTAATGCCAGATTGATTAATCTGCTAGATCGTCAGATTACAGCAACAAAGGGAATATTAGATCAGGCCGGACTCGTTGCAGATCTGATGGTCGTCAAAGGGGATGGCTCTCTCATCAGTGAAGATGTGGCTTGTATCAAGCCTGTGGAAACCATCCTTTCTGGCCCTGCTGCCAGCATTTCAGGAGCGGCACATCTAGCCGCGGTTAAGGATGCAATCATTAGCGATATCGGCGGTACGACAACGGATATTACGATTATGACCAATGGAACGCCTCGGCTTTCGTCCAAGGGCGCAACAGTGGGTGGATGGTCCACCATGGTTGAGGCGGCAGATATTCGCACCAGTGGTCTTGGCGGTGATAGCGAAGTTCGCCTGATGGATCGCGGAGTGCAAGGAGGGGTGATACTAGGGCCCAGACGGTCAGTACCGATTTCCTCATTGGCTATGACCTCACCAGAGATTATGAAAACGCTTGATGAACAATTAGAAAACCCTGTTCCAAGCGCCACGGATGCTCGTTTTGTAGTGCCTGTGTTTTCGGGTGACCCGCCAGACTGGCTAACACGTTCGGAATATCGCATGGCCCTAACTTGCCGTGACCGAGGGGTATCCGCTATATCAGAGCTAGCGGAAACCCGATTAGCTTTAGGGGCAATTGATCGCCTAGTTTCACGCGGCTTGGTGCTTATTGCTTCCTTCACCCCTACTGATGCGGCACATATTCTGGGGCATTTTGATGGCTTTGATAACATAGCAGCCTTAAAAGCTGGTCAATTAATGGCGCGCCAACGCACAGGCGCGGGCAAACGACAAGCTGAAACACCTGAACAATTTTCTGAAATGGTATTGGACCAACTCTCTTTGCAATCCAGTCTGTCTCTTGTGGATGCGGTTAATGCTCATGCAGGGAAACCCAATGATATGTCAGCTCAGAACCCCGTTCTGAACAGCATGATCCGAGCAGCGATCCAGCAGAAAAAGACACCAACCAATGATGATTTTCTTTCTGCCCGCGTAAAACTGCATAAGCCGTTGGTTGCACTAGGGGCGTCAGCAGCCTGTTATTATCCTGCTATTGGTGCCGTATTAGAAGCGGAGTTAATTGTTCCCAAAGATGCTGATGTGGCCGGAGCCATTGGCGCTGCCGTAGGCAGCATCCGGCAAAGCACTCGTATTACCATCACTCAACCTGCTGATGGTATCTTTCGGGTTCATCTTATCAAAGGCCCTTCCGATTATAGCGAACTAGAAGCCGCACTTGAACATGCGGAACGTGCCGCCTGTAATGAGGCAGAACTTAAGGCTAAAGCCGCAGGGGGAACTGATATTCATACTGAATCTTTCCGCAAAGTAGACAGTATTGATGTAGGTGGCGGCAAGACCCTGTTTATTGAAGCCGTGGTTAGTGCCACCGCTTCAGCCCATATATTTTAGAATATTTGCTCAATACCAATAGGCTGGTAAAACTAGGGGGAAGCTGGTGGGCCCGGAGGGACTCGAACCCCCAACAACACCGTTATGAGCGGTGCGTTCTAACCAGTTGAACTACAGGCCCAGCCAATTCCGAATAGCCGAAATTCCTCTAATTATCAAGGAAACTCCGCAGCTTTTTTGACCGCGAAGGATGTTTCAGCTTGCGCAAAGCCTTTGCTTCAATCTGACGGATACGCTCCCGGGTAACACTAAATTGCTGACCAACCTCTTCAAGAGTATGGTCAGAGTTCATGCCAATGCCAAAGCGCATTCTCAGCACTCGTTCTTCACGCGGGGTAAGCTCTGCTAGAACCAGTGTTGTTTTCGCCCGAAGACTAACATAAATAGCAGAATCTAGGGGCTGAACAGCGTTCTTATCTTCAATGAAATCCCCAAGATGGCTATCTTCTTCGTCACCAACTGGTGTCTCAAGGCTAATCGGTTCTTTGGCAATTTTAAGAACATTTCGCACCTTGTGTATTGGCATAGATAGCTTTTCTGCCAATTCTTCGGGTGTTGGTTCTCTGCCAATCTCATGCAACATTTGGCGTGATGTCCGAACCAGTTTATTAATGGTTTCGATCATATGCACAGGGATACGGATGGTGCGGGCCTGATCCGCGATAGATCGCGTGATAGCTTGTCTGATCCACCACGTGGCATAGGTTGAAAACTTATACCCACGCCGATATTCAAACTTATCTACCGCTTTCATCAGGCCAATATTGCCTTCTTGAATCAAATCAAGGAATTGCAAGCCACGGTTAGTGTATTTTTTAGCGATTGAGATCACTAACCGCAAATTGGCCTCGACCATTTCCTTTTTGGCACGAGCGGCTTCACGCTCACCGCGCTGAATAACTTGGATCAGCTCTTTAAACTCAAACACAGGCATTCCGATTTCGGTCATCATCTGAATGATAGATTTCCGGATTTCCTCAATATCTTCCCCATGCTTTGTCTTAAGTTTTGCCCAAGCCGCGCTATCCGCGTCTTCAGGTGGCCAGTCTTTATCAAGCTCATGCCCGCTCCAGAACCCAAGGAACTGTGGCCGCTTAATACCGCATGATACCGCCTTGGACAGCATCTGGCTTTCCAACTGGGTAAGATGCTTATTCAAACCGTAAAGCTGTTCCATCAAGGCTTCGATGCGACCAGTGTTCAGCAGGATATGTTCCATTTGCTGAATTAACTGCAGGCGCAAGGTGATATAGCGTTCTTCAATTTTCGTATTAACACTATTCCCTTTTTTGAATTGGGTAATCCGTTTGTCTCGGATTTGACTTAACTCTTTGAAGGTAACAAAGACATCTTCCATCATATCCATGACATCTTGGCGAATAGCATCTTCCATCGCGGCAAGTGACATATTGAGATCATCAGCCTCGCCGTCATTATTGCTGTTTTCGCCGTCCTGTTCTTCTTCGTTTTCTTCTTCCTCTTCCTCTTCGTCGTCATCACTATCAGAGGCTTTATCATCATCTTTCAAACCGATTTTGGGACTTTTGAGGATGACACTGTCATCATCTTCGCTTCCTTCAATGGGGATAGCATCATCTGTTTCCCCATTGATGCGGCCATAAGTTGTCTCAAGATCAATGACATCACGAAGCAATACCAGACCCTGATCAATTTCATCACGCCATTGTAACAGCGCACGAATAGTCAGTGGCGATTCATAAATCCCGCCAAGCATGAGTTCTCTGCCAGCTTCAATCCGCTTAGCGATCGCAATCTCACCTTCGCGTGAAAGCAATTCCACTGTACCCATTTCGCGCAGATACATTCGCACAGGGTCATCAGACCCACGGCTTTCATCACTGATATTTCCGGCGGCACGCTCATTAGACTCATCTTCTTCAGCCGCATCATCTTGATCAGCCGCATCAACAACATTGACCCCCATAGAGTTCAATTCTGCCATCACGTCTTCGATTTGCTCAGAGGTTAGCTCACCTTGTGGCAAAGCTTTATTCAACTCATCATGAGTCACAAAGCCACGTTCGCGACCAGTTTTTAGAAGCACTTTGATCGATTCTTCGCTGATTCGCGGTGTTTCGGGCGAATCGTCATTTGCCGATACCTCAACCAAATCTGCTTGCTCTTTGGTTGAGTCGTTGTCTTGCTGCTTTTTCTTTTTGCTTTGCGCCATGGATTATCCCATCAACTGATGTCATTTAAGATCGAATTGAAGTAACGGTTCTAGACCTTAAGCTGCGAATTTCTAATGATATCAACTCTGTAAGTCTTGCTTTAGCATCTTCCAAACTTAGCTGGCTCGGATCATACCTGATACGGGTTTTGATCTTATCCATTAAACTTGTCAGGTCTTCTTCTTTTATCCCCGCCAGCATGAGATGATGACGGAAAGTCGATTCGTCAAGGTGGTTCGTTATTGTAACACTCTCAGCGATGATGTTTAGCATTTTTTTTGCCAGCCTGTCCTTAATATCTAATCTGACTAAATCTTCGTGCACATCATGGATCAATTCTGGTTGGTGAAGAAGGATTGCCATGATGATGCTGGGGCGCAGATTCTCAGTCGATTGGGCATGACGCTTCCCAATGATTTTTCCACCGTTAAGATTAGGCTGGGATTGCCCACGCATAGCACTGATTCGGGCGCGAATATCATCCCCGAGCGAATCACGCATTGCTGGATTATTTATTTGCCGAATATGATCCCTCATCACTTGCCAGAATTTGGCTTTTTGCTCTGCTTTTGACAGGTCGAAATCCATAGATGTGGTGTGCCATAACGAATCTGCGAAACTATCTGATGCCTCCATAATCTGGCGCAAAGCATCACCGCCGCCAGCTTTAAGCAAATCATCAGGGTCTTTCCCTTTTGGAAGGCGCATTACCCGAACCGTCTTGCCTGGCTCTAATATTGGCAACAACCGCAGCAATGTTCGCGCCGCCGCCCTTTGTCCTGCTGCATCGCCATCAAAACACAAATAAGGAGCATCGGTGCTTTTCCAGATCAACATCATCTGCTCTTCAGTTAGCGCTGTACCAAGGGGTGCAACCGCACCAGCAACCTGATACTGGTCGATAGCAATAGCATCCATGTAACCTTCGGATACGATGACTGGCAGGCCATCTTTGATGCGTTCACGAGCTTCTTTCAAGCCATATAGCACCAGCTTTTTGTGAAACATTGGGCTATCAGCAGAGTTTAGATATTTTGGCTCTTGGTCTTCGCCCAATGCTCTGCCGCCAAAGGCGATAACCTCACCACGCGGATTTCTAATCGGAAACATTAGCCGATTGCGAAAATTATCATATAACGATTGATCACGAGTAGATCGCCGCACCAAGCCTGCGGCAATAATATCTTCGGGCTTATAGCCAAGCTCTTCTAAAAACGGCAACAGCCCACTCGCCGGGGCATAACCAATCCGATATCGAGTCTGACTGGCAAGGCTGACTTGCCGTTTCTCTAGATATGATTTCGCATGGATAGCGATGTCCTTATGCAAGGCTTGCTCAAAAAACCGTGCAGCATCTTCTAGCATTTGCGCCATGCTGTTTCGTTGTTCACGCTCTTCAGGGCTTAATTTCTGTTGTTCGGGAACCGTCATCCCTGCCATTTCAGCAAGATGATGAATGGAGTCAATAAAACTCATACTTTCCTGTTCCCGCAGAAAGGAAATGGCATCACCACTAACACCGCAACCAAAGCAATGATAATAACCATCTTCATCACGAACATGAAAAGACGGTGTTTTTTCCTGATGAAAGGGGCATAGGCCAATCATGCGGTTGCCGCGTGAGATCAATTTTACGCGTTTGCCAATCACAGATGACAGCGACACTCTGCGCCGAAGTTCATCCATAAATTGCTGTGGCAATGCCATGGCCTTTACCTCTGCCTCAAAGATGCGTCAGATCACACTTACGAGTTTCTGTCTTGTGCCAATGGGATGGTGATATGACCAGATTGACCCGTTTCTGTCTCACTGGTTCAGGAGCACATCCTTAACGGTCTTACTGGCAACAGCAAAATCCATCTGGCCGGTGAAACGCTGTTTCAACACACCCATCACCTTACCCATATCCTTAACAGATTCAGCACCAACTTCGACAATCGTATCATTGATGGCCTTGATCACAGCATCATGTTCCATTTGTTCAGGCAAGAACCCACGGATAATGGTAATTTCCTGTTCTTCTTCGTCAGCCAGTTCATTCCGGTTAGCGTCTCGGTAAAGCCGGACAGATTCTTGCCTTTGCTTTATCATGGTCTGCAACAAGGCTAAAATCTCATCCTCGCTGATCGTCTCCCCACTACCTTTGGTTCGAGCAGCGATATCCTTATCTTTCAAGGCGGCAGATATCAGCCTTAAAGTGCTGAGTTTTTTTGCTTCACCTGATTTCAACGCTGACTTTAGTTCAGATTGTATGGTTTCGCGCAACATAACCATCCTCGTGATCTGCCTATAAAATAAGGCTCTCTTTTAGCCCATATCACGCGCTCGTATCAAGTGATCATTCTGTGGGCAGATAGCAAAGATCATATTCCTGTATTATTTTATCGCCAATGGGTTGACGGATGCTTTGCTTACCGATAAGAAAACCATCCGAAGGGTTCCGCTTGGTTGGGACTTGTGAGGCGAATGAAAACGTATCTATCGGACATATATCAGCCATCATTCGAACACCCCACTGCATTATTGATTCTTGAAGACAATACCATCCTCAAAGGCCACGGTTTTGGGGCTGAAACCATGCGTGTGGGTGAGGTTTGTTTCAATACCTCAATGACTGGTTATCAAGAAATTATCACCGATCCGTCCTATGCTGGACAGATCATTACCTTTACTTTTCCTCATATCGGAAACACCGGCACCAATAGCATTGATATTGAAACCGAAACCCCAGCGGCGCTTGGGGCGGTTGTTACTCACCTGCCAACACCGCCTTCTAATTACCGAGCAAAACAATCGCTTGATGATTGGCTTAAATCTATGGCTATGCCGGGCATCGCTGGGATTGATACGCGCGCCCTCACCCAACGGATACGCGATAAAGGTGCACCCAAAGGTGTACTTGCCGTCAATTATGATGGTGTCTTTGATATCCCTGCGCTTCAGGCAATGCTTAAAGGATGGCCCGGACTTAAAGGCATGGAACTAGCCTCTGGCGTTTCCTCTGCCAGCACCCACCAATGGACTGAAGGGGGGTGGGATATGGTTAATGATAACTATAAGACTACCTCCGATCAGGGTCAGCATATCGTTTCCTTTGATTTTGGATGTAAACTAAACATTCTTCGCTGTCTTGGTGATGCGGCAGGCAAGGTTACTGTTGTTCCTGCTGATACCAGCGCCGAAACCATTTTGGCGATGAAACCTGATGGTGTGTTTTTATCAAATGGGCCAGGCGACCCTGCGGCGACCGCCGCCTATGCCGCCCCGGTTATTCGTGAAATTGCCGAAACAGGTGTCCCTATTTTCGGTATCTGCATTGGCCATCAGCTTATTGCCGAGGCGTTTGGGGCGAAAACCTACAAGATGGAGCGCGGCCATCGCGGTGCTAACCATCCGGTGAAAGAATTAGCCACAGGCATGATTGAGATCACTAGCCAAAACCATGGTTTTGCGGTTGATCCCGATAGTCTGCCTGAACATCTTGCCGTCACTCATATTTCCCTTTTTGATGGAAGCGTTGAGGGTCTGCAACACACCACATTGCCCGTATTCTGTGTTCAGTATCACCCTGAAGCCTCACCCGGCCCTCATGATGCTCATCATTTGTTCACACGGTTTGCCGATCTTATCAGCAAGTCGAAATTGAGTAGGTCTGATCATGCCAAAACGTAGCGACATCAAATCCATTATGATCATTGGGGCTGGCCCCATCATTATTGGACAGGCTTGTGAGTTTGATTATTCCGGCGCGCAGGCTTGTAAAGCCCTAAAAGAAGAAGGCTATCGCGTCATCTTGGTCAATTCTAATCCTGCCACCATTATGACTGATCCGGATATGGCGGATGCAACTTATATTGAACCTATCACTCCTGAGATGGTGGGCAAAATCATTGCCCTTGAAAAACCTGATGCCATTTTACCAACAATGGGGGGGCAAACGGCCCTTAACACAGCGCTCAATCTGGCCCATCAGGGGTTTCTTGAAAAATACGGTGTTGAGCTTATTGGTGCTAGCATTGCTGCTATTGAAAAGGCAGAAGACCGTGAGCTTTTCCGCAAAGCCATGGATAAAATTGGCCTTGAAAGCCCGCGTTCTCATTTGGCAAAATCCCTTGATTCAGCCCTTGAAATGCTTGATAAAATTGGTCTTCCTGCGATCATTCGCCCTTCTTTCACCCTTGGCGGTGAAGGCGGCGGGATTGCCTATAACCGCATTGAGTTTGAAGAGATTGTAAAACGCGGCTTGTTCAAATCCCCCGTGAGTGAGGTTTTGATCGAAGAATCTGTCCTTGGCTGGAAAGAGTTTGAGATGGAGGTTGTTCGCGACAAAGCTGACAACGCGATTATCATTTGTTCCATTGAAAATATTGACCCAATGGGTGTCCATACCGGGGATAGCATGACGGTAGCACCAGCCCTGACGCTGACCGATAAAGAATACCAAAAGATGCGTGATGCTTCTCTGGCGGTACTGCGTGAAATTGGTGTTGATACTGGCGGTTCAAATGTACAGTTTGCGGTCTGCCCAAAAACAGGCAGGCAGTTGGTTATTGAAATGAACCCACGGGTGAGCCGATCTTCGGCTCTGGCCTCAAAAGCCACCGGATTTCCAATTGCTCGTATCGCGGCAAAACTGGCGGTAGGATACACCTTGGATGAACTGGATAATGATATCACAGGCGTGACGCCAGCCAGTTTTGAGCCAACGATTGACTATATCGTGACCAAGATACCGCGCTTTACTTTTGAGAAGTTTCCGGGCGCAGATAATCACCTCAGCACTTCTATGAAATCAGTTGGGGAAACCATGGCGATTGGCCGCAGTTTCCGCGAATCTTTTCAAAAAGCTCTGCGCTCCCTTGAAACTGGCCTAGATGGTCTTGGCTATGACAAAATGCCTGCGACCGAAAGTGGCCATCTTTCTGATGATATGATCAATGGCTGGCTTGGAGAACGCGTTCCCGAGAGATTAATCCGGATCGCCACAGCATTTCGGCATGGCGTCAGCATAGACGCCATTGCTGAAGCAACGCATTGGGATATGTGGTTTCTTAGAGAAATTGAGGCGATCATTAAGTGTGAGCAGAACATTGCCGAAAACGGCCTGCCAGATGATCCACAAGCTATCTTAACGATCAAAGCTATGGGCTTTAGCGACAGCCGATTAGCCAGCCTGACGGATAAAGATGAAGCGGATATCCGGAAAACCCGCGAGGCTCTGGGGATACGCCCTGTGTTTAAACGGATTGATACTTGTGCGGCTGAGTTTGGGTCTGATACCGCTTACCTCTATTCAACTTATGAAGCCACATCAGGGCGGCAGTGTGAGGCACGGCCGTCTGACAGGGAAAAGGTGATTATTCTTGGTGGTGGGCCTAATCGGATTGGACAGGGCATTGAGTTTGATTATTGCTGTGTTCACGCCGCTTATGCATTACGCGATCAGGGTTATGAAACCATCATGATCAATTGCAACCCTGAAACCGTGTCCACCGATTATGATACCTCAGACAGGCTTTATTTTGAGCCACTGACCGCTGAGGATGTCATTGCCATCATTCGCACCGAACAACAATCGGGTCACCTTAAAGGCGTGGTTGTTCAACTTGGTGGTCAAACGCCTCTAAAAATTGCGGCGGCTTTGGCGGCTGAGGGGATACCCATTCTTGGCACTAGCCCTGATGCAATTGATCTGGCCGAAGACAGAGAACGGTTTCAGCTTCTTGTTGAAAAACTAAAGATGAAACAACCTGCTAATGGAATTGCTACGTCCATTGCTGATGCTCGTGAAGTCGTAGAACGCATTGGCTTCCCTGTTGTGATCCGCCCCTCCTATGTTTTGGGTGGCCGCGCAATGGAAGTGGTGCATTCCGTTGACCAACTGGAACATTACATGACCCGTGCGGTAATAGTTTCGGGTAAGAACCCAGTTCTGATTGATGGCTTTCTTAATCAAGCTACAGAGATTGATGTTGATGCGTTATGTGATGGCAAAGATGTCTATATCGGCGGCGTGATGGAACATATTGAAGAAGCTGGCATCCATTCTGGTGACAGCGCCTGTTCTCTTCCTCCCCAAACATTGACGGATCAACAAATTGCCGAAATCGAACGCCAGACTATCGCCCTTGCTATGGCGCTTGGGGTGGTCGGGTTAATGAATGTGCAATTTGCTATCAAAGATAATCAGGTCTATCTGCTTGAGGTTAATCCAAGAGCAAGCCGAACCGTTCCTTTTGTTGCCAAAGCCACTGGCGTACCCATGGCGAAATTGGCAGCACGGGTGATGGCTGGTGAAACCTTAGCCTCATTTGGGTTAAAGAAAATCACTATGAAACATGTTGCTGTTAAAGAAGCGGTCTTTCCTTTTGCCCGTTTCCCTGGCGTCGATGTCTTCCTTGGGCCAGAGATGAAATCTACGGGTGAGGTGATGGGCATTGGTCCAGATTTTGGCCATGCTTTTACCAAAAGTCAGTTAGGCGCCAGCGTATTCCTTCCTGATAGCGGCACCGTCTTTATTTCAGTTAAAGACGAAGATAAAGCCTTATTGCTTCCGGCCTGCAAAGGTCTGCATGAATTAGGCTTTAAGATTGTCGCCACTTCTGGAACAGCCAAGGCCTTAACCGAGGCAGGTATCCCTGCTGAACCGGTTAATAAAGTCATGCAAGGCCGCCCGCACGCCGTGGATTACATGCTTGATGGGAAAATTGATCTGGTGATTAACACGGCCCATGGAGAAGCCGCCGTTAGAGACAGCTTTTCCCTGCGTCAAACCGCTTTAACCAACAGCATTCCTTATTATACTACTGTACCAGAGGCAAACGCCGCCGTGATAGCGATCAAAACAATTCGTAAAGACACCCTTGCCGTTCGGTCTATTCAGTCCTATTTGAAAGCATAACCAATTATCATTGACGTTTTTTTGGTAATTGATTTTTCTCTGGCTTTTTTGCGCTAGCAAAGGCTAGGATAATAAAAAAATATTAGGGCTTATCCATGGAAAAAATCCCATTCACATCTCTTGGCCTTGAAACGATCAAGGCAGAATTGATGAAATTAAAAACCGAAGAGCGCCCAGCGGTCATCAAAGCGATTGCTGATGCAAGGGAACATGGCGATCTTTCAGAGAACGCGGAGTATCACGCTGCCAGAGAACGCCAATCTTTTATTGAAGGGCGTGTGGCAGAACTTGAGGATGTTGTTAGCCGTGCTGAAGTGATTAACGCCGTTCAGATTACTGGTGAAACTATCACTTTTGGGACTAGCGTTTTGGTTGCTGACGAAGATACCGATGATGAATCGGAATATGCCATTGTTGGGCCTTATGAAGCGGATTTATCCAAGGGTCTGATATCCACATCTTCGCCTATTGCTAAAGCCCTTATTGGCAAGCGCGTTGGCGATAGCGTTGAGGTAACAACCCCGCGCGGCCTAAAAAGCTATGAAGTGCTAAGCATTAAGGTAATTGGTCTCTAAGCCGCTTACTTGCCGTAATCCTGATGCCATATTTCTGGATATGATCAAACGTGATTAGTCGATGGATATGATCAAACGTGATCAGTCGATGGGAACACCAATACCTTGTTTGCCGGAACGAATAACAAGTGCGGTTTTGACATGGCTCACATTTGGTGCTGGCGTCAATTTAGATGTCAAAAACACCTGAAAAGCATCCCAATCATGGGCCATAATTTTCATCAGAAAATCCGTTTCACCGACCAACATATGGCATTCCCGCACCTCTGGCCATTGGCTTACGGTCTTTTCAAACTGTTTCAAATCGTGTTCTGCTTGGCTAGAGAGCCCAACAAACGCAAACACCGTAACAGAATAGCCCAAGGCTTCGGGGTTGATATCCGCGTGATATCCCCGAATAATATTATTATCTTCCAGTGCACGCACCCGGCGCAAGCATGGCGGAGCTGAAATTCCGATACGCTTAGCTAAGTCCACATTAGTCATTCGGCCATCTTCTTGCAAATCACGCAGAATATGGCGATCAACATCATCAAGTTTTGCTTTATTGTTCATGGACATTTCCTGTTTAGGCGATATTAGCCTTATACGGTACAAATACTATTCTAATCTAGCAAAAAGAGCAATAATATTACCCAATTAACCCATCGTATTTACATTCATGCAAATATATGAGACCAAGCCATTATGATGACGAATAACATTTTCCCTAATATCTGGGTAATCAGCGATGGCACGATGGGCATGGAGGTGCAGTCCCTTGGGCTGGCTGAGGCTTTGACTGAGAACCCCCATCTGATCCGCGTAACCTTACCGCGTTTGGCAAGAATGTTTCCAAGGCTTGCAAAATCAGGCCTATTGCCTCTTCCGCGGGCTTTACGGCAAGCCTTAGCCGAATACGGACAGCCTGATCTGGTCATTACCACAGGCCGCCGCCACGCAGGATTATCCTTAATGATGCGCCGATTTGGCCGCGGCAAAATCAAAACCATTCATATCCAAAATCCGCGTTTACCTGCCGCATGGTTTGATTGGCTTATCGTGCCCTCGCACGACAAGATACGCGGTGAAAATATCCTAGTTACGCTAGGGTCGCTTAACCGTATGGCAACATTAATGAGCCAGAAGTTTGAAATGCCTGATGAAGTTAAATCCATTCAAGGCCGTAAGATTGTTGTCATGATTGGTGGCTCTAACATCCGCTATCAAGTGCATGAACAAGATTATTATCGATTTGGACAGTTGCTGGCGAATGTTGCAGCGATGACCCAATCGGCTCTTATCTTGGTGCCTTCACGAAGGGCATTAGCCAATGCTGCTGAGGTCATGAAAGGCCCATTGGCAGAAACACGACACTGGTGGTGGGATGGGACTTCGCCTAATCCTTATCCATGGATATTAAACGCTGGTGATGCCATTATCGTCACAGCAGATAGCGTCAACATGACATCAGAGGCGGCAGCTATGGGAAAATCCGTCCATGTGGCGGAACTGCGTCCAGAATCAGGTCGGGTGGCGCTTTTCCATAAAGTGATGGAAGAAGCTGGCTATACCAAACCCATAGATCGGATTTCCCTTTATCATTTCTTTATGCACAACGATAATCGTCTGGATGAAACCACGCGAATTGCTAATCTTCTGAAACCTCAGATCACTACATCTTCAAACGATATTCCTCAAAAAGCCTAGAAAAATAAGGTGCGATCTTGCGGCATATTGGCGTAAAGACTGGCGACTTGCTCTGCATATCCATTATAGAGCTGGGTTGGCACACGCTCACCGCTTCCTAATAGACGCTCTGTCTTCTGGCTCCACCTTGGGTGATCATATTCAGGATTCACATTAGCCCAAAAGCCATATTCCTTGACTTGCAACTCTTCCCAAAAACTCACTGGTTTTTCATCAGTAAACGTAATGCGGCTGATGGATTTAATGGACTTAAAGCCATATTTCCACGGCAAAATGATACGAATAGGGGCACCATTTTGATTAGGCAAGGCCTTACCATAAATGCCTGTAACCAGCATAGGCATTTCATTGGTCGCTTCATCAACGGTAATGCCTTCAACATACGGCCATGGGTACCATCGCTGGCGTTGACCCGGGGCAATATCTGGATCTAGAAAAGTCTCAAACCGAAGATATTTTGCTGATGCGTTAGGGCGTGCAAAACGCACTAGCTTTTCTAATGGCACGCCTGTCCAAGGGACCGCCATTGCCCATGCTTCTACACAGCGATGACGATAAAGCCGCTCTTCCTGATCACCTAATTTTTTAATCAGATCATCAGCATCAATGGTAATTTTTTCCTCAACCATGCCATCAATGGTAAGGGTCCATGGATCAGGCTTCAGCCGTCTGGCCTTGCGCCATATATTCTTTGATGATCCAAACTCATAAAAATTAGTGTAAGTAGTGGCCTCATCTTCGGGGGTAATTTCTCGATCTAAGGTAAAGGCAGGGTTTCGCTTTGCGGGAAACCCTTCAATGGCCGCCGCGGCAAGCTTTGGCATAATTCCCATTCCGGCCGCTAAGCCGAAACCCATTGCGGCTAGGATTTGTCGACGGTTGAGATAGACATCTTCTGGTGTTGCCATGTGTTCTGGCATTTCCCAGCTTGGTTTGTTTCTGATCAACATCGTTTCATACTCCTTTGCCTTTGCTTTTGCCTGTCATTCCCTTCCCATACCTATAGCCTGAGGCCATGAGGCATGATAGACAAACAAAAGTATAGAGCAAATTGCGGCCAAGATAAGACCGTAACACCCTATCCGTAATCACATTATCGTGATCTTAGGATAGTTTTTCGGTCGAAACCTTAATCCGGCGGCAAGCATCTTCAAGGGCCGCCGTTCCAGTAGCATAAGAAATCCGGAAATGTGGCTCAAGCCCAAAGGCTGCACCCTGCACTGCCGCAACACCGCCATCTTCCAGCAGCCAAGTCACATAATCGCTGTCATTCGCAATAACTTGACCATCAGGGCGCTTACGTCCGATCACTCCAGCAACCGACGGATACACATAAAAAGCTCCATCAGGATTAGGACAGCTAAGACCATCAATCGTGTTCAGGCTATCCACCACAAGTTGGCGCCGTTGATCAAAGGCTTTCAGATTGCTTACCATAAAATCCAAGGATCCGTTTAGCGCCGCCACCGCCGCGTGTTGGGCAATGGAGTTTGGGCTAGAAGTGGATTGTGATTGAATAGTTGCAATGGCCTTAATTAAAGGGGCAGGACCAGTCGCATAACCAATCCGCCATCCTGTCATGCAATACGCTTTTGAAACCCCGTTCATGGTCAGGACGCGATCTTGAAGATCAGGCGCAACCTCAACCAATGTGGCAAAGGTAAAATCGCCATAAACCAAGTGTTCATACATATCATCACAAAGCACATGCACATGCGGATGTTGGCGCAACACTTCTGCCAGTGCGGACAGATCACTTGCGCTATAGCCTGCCCCTGTTGGATTAGAAGGGCTATTAAGAATCAGCCATTTTGTTTTTGGTGTGATTGCTTCTGCCAGTTGCTCTGGCAATAACCGAAACCCAGCATTTTCAGGACAGGATACAAAAACAGGCTTACCCCCAGCAAGCATAACGATATCAGGATAAGACACCCAATATGGCGCTGGAATAATGACCTCATCACCATTTTCAACACTTGCCATGATGGCGTTGTACAGCACTTGTTTACCACCAGTGCCAACGGTGATGTTGGCGGTTGTCGTGGTGATGTTATTTTCTCGCTTAAACTTATCAACAATCGCAGCCTTAAGTTCGGGGATACCATCAACAGCGGTATATTTTGTCTTACCATCCGCAATCGCCTTACGTGCCGCATCTTTGACATGTTCAGGGGTATCAAAATCAGGTTCTCCAGCACCAAGCCCGATAATATCACGTCCTGCCGCTTTAAGTTCTGCGGCTTTGGTTGTCACAGCAATGGTTGGTGATGGTTTGATTGCATTCATGCGCGGGGCGAGAAGTCCCATAACGGCCTCCGATATCATAGGGTTATTGTTATGTCGTAAAAGTCTGATGCTTCTCTGGCAAGTAAAAACTTCATCCAGGTATTCACCATTGGGCATCAATGCTCTATATTGCGAAATATGGACGATAACAGCATCACTTCTGCAAAACCTCAGCCGCTTTTTGCCGATGAGCATGATCATCATGTCCCGCTGAGATTGGAAACCGATTATAAGCCAGCAGGGGATCAGCCTGCAGCTATTCGTGATCTGCTATCTGGCCTCAAAACGGCAGAACGGGATCAGGTGCTGTTGGGGGTTACAGGATCCGGGAAAACCTTTACCATGGCTCATGTCATTGCTGAAATGCAGCGCCCTTCGCTGATCCTCGCACCAAACAAAACCCTAGCCGCACAACTCTATGGTGAGATGCGGTCTTTGTTCCCTGATAACGCGGTTGAATATTTCGTTTCTTATTACGATTATTACCAACCTGAGGCCTATGTCCCAAGATCTGATACCTATATCGAAAAAGAAGCCACCATCAACGAACAGATTGACCGGATGCGCCACAGCGCGACCCGCGCCCTCCTTGAGCGGCGTGATGTGGTGATCGTAGCATCGGTATCGTGTATTTATGGCATTGGATCGGTGGAAACTTATTCCAGCATGGTTATAAGTCTGTTTAAAGGGCAACGCATTGAACGCCAACAATTGTTGCGACAGTTGACCGAATTGCAATATTCACGGAATGATGTGGCGTTTCAACGCGGCTGTTTTCGGGTTCGGGGCGATGTGGTGGAAATCTTTCCTGCCCACCTTGAGGTCAGCGCATGGCGCATTTCCCTTTTTGGTGATGAGATTGAGGCTATTACCAGTTTTGACCCCCTCACAGGGCAGAAAGATGATGATCTGGATCAGGTGAGGATTTTTGCCAATTCGCATTATGTCACGCCTAAACCCACGCTTCAACAAGCGACTAAAAGTATTCGCGTGGAATTAAAAAGCCGGCTGCATGAACTGGAACATGCCGGGCGTTTACTTGAAGCCCAACGCCTAGAACAACGCACCAATTTTGATCTTGAGATGATTGAGGCCACGGGTGTTTGCAACGGTATTGAAAACTATTCTCGCTATCTTTCTGGACGCGGCCCGGGTGAGCCGCCACCGACTCTATTTGAATATCTGCCCGAAGATGCCTTATTATTCTTGGATGAAAGTCATGTTACCGTGCCACAAATTGGCGCGATGTATAAAGGTGACAGGGCACGCAAAACGACCTTGTCTGAATATGGATTTCGTCTGCCATCATGCCTTGATAACCGCCCCTTGAAATTTGAAGAATGGGATGCCTTTCGCCCCCAGACTATCTATGTTTCTGCGACGCCGGGGACTTGGGAAATGGAACAGACAGGCGGCGTGTTTGTTGAACAGATTGTCCGCCCCACAGGGCTTATTGATCCACAATGCATTATCCGCCCCACTGAACATCAGGTGGATGATGTGATTGCAGAATGCCGCGAGGCGGCAATAAAAAAACAGCGCGTGCTGATTACCACATTAACAAAGAAAATGGCCGAAGATTTGACGGAATACATGCATGAAGCAGGGGTAAAAGTCCGCTATATGCATTCGGATGTTGAAACACTAGAACGGATTGAAATTATCCGTGATTTGCGCTTGGGTGTTTTTGATGTGCTAATCGGGATCAATTTGTTGCGTGAAGGGCTTGATATTCCCGAATGTGCGCTGGTTGCAATCCTTGATGCTGATAAAGAAGGCTATTTGCGTTCACGGACTTCTCTGGTTCAGACTATTGGTCGCGCCGCTAGGAATATTGACGGGCGGGTTATTCTCTATGCTGACACTATCACAGGAAGCATAGATTACGCGATTTCTGAAACCGAGCGCCGCCGCAATAAGCAAATGGATTACAACATCGCTAACAACATCACCCCAGAAACGGTCAATTCACAGATTAAGGATATTCTTAATTCGGTCCATGAACGTGCAGACCGCATTGAGGTGGATACAGATACCGGGCCAATGGTTGGCAAATCCTTGCGCGATACCATCGCTGAACTTGAACAAAAGATGCAAAATGCAGCGGCAAATTTAGAATTTGAAAGCGCTGCTCGTATCCGTGATGAAATTCGTCGACTTGAAGCATCCGAACTTGAAATCGGTAGCGGCCCAGCCCTCGCATTCCGTCGGCAGGAAAAACAACGGAGAAAACGCTAAAAAATCCATGCGTTACCTGTTTTTAGGTGCTTAAAACCTACCCAAAAGGCCTATCCTGCGTAAGGTTGTTAACAGCTTGATTTCTTGATCAGAAGTTTTTAGCAAAAATTGATTTGACGCGGAATTTGAAAAAATTTATACAACGCAAAAATCGTAAGTTACTGTTTTTATTAAACTTAAAATTATATGCCTAAATAATGGGCAAATCTATGATCTTGGCAGATTTTCCTGATTCTCGACTACACAAACTAAACTTATACACAAAGTTATCCACAGAATCCGTGGATGAGATTTCTTTTCTCGATTCGGTAGTGATATGATGACAGGAATATTAGCCTTTTGGTAACAATAACACTAGATTAACAGCATGACTGACCAAGACTCCACCACTGCTAGCGCTATGCCTATTTCGCCTCCGCCTCCTGATCTCAACCGCGGGATAAAGGTGATTAGCAACATGGCAAAACAACTAGACGCCAGTCCAGGCGTTTATCGGATGCTTGGGCATGATTCTCAGGTGCTTTATGTGGGAAAGGCCAAAGGCCTAAAGCATCGTGTCATCAGTTACACAAGGGCTAATGCCCTTAGCCATCGGTTAACCAGAATGGTGGCTGAAACACATAGCATGGAAATTATTTCCACACGCACCGAGGTTGAGGCGCTGTTACTGGAAAGCAACCTCATCAAAACCCTCAAGCCACGTTATAATATTTTGCTGCGTGATGATAAAAGCTTCCCCTACATTATGATCACGCGTGACCATGATTGGCCGCAACTGGCAAAACATCGCGGCACCCGTAAGCGCAAAGCATGGTGGTTTGGCCCCTTTGCCTCAGCCAGCGCGGTTAATCGCACCGTGACTGAGTTAACGCGGGCGTTTTTGTTAAGAAATTGCACTGATGCGATGTTCTCAACCCGTTCAAGACCATGCCTGCAATATCAGATCAAGCGTTGCACCGCGCCTTGCACGAATAAGGTTAGCCCCAAAGATTATCAGGCTCAGGTTGATTTAGCGTTGCGGTTTCTCAATGGCGAATCGCGGGCAGTTCAAGAAGAGTTTGCAACTTATATGCATGATGCCGCTGATAAACTGGATTTTGAATCTGCAGCGTTATGGCGCAACCGAATTCGCGCCTTGACCCAGATACAAGCCCATCAAGATATCAATCTTCCGGGGGAATTAAACGCTGATATTATTGCGCTTCAGCAAAACGCTGGACGAAGCTGCGTTCAAGTGTTTTTCATGCGCAATGGTTCTAATTTTGGAAACCGTGCTTATTTTCCCCGCCATGATCAAGATGATACCGCAACAGAGATTATGGCAGCTTTCATAGGCCAGTTTTATGATGATAAACCGCCTCCTCCAGAATTGCTGGTCAATCAGGAATTGGAAAATGCGGATTTGCTCGCCGAAGCTCTTGGCAATAAAGCCGGCCGCAAAGTAAATATTTCTGTGCCTGCCCGTGGCCAAAGGCGAAAGATGATGGCGATGGCTGAACGCAACGCAAGTGAAGCACTTGCCCGTGAACTGACAACCAGCACCACCCAACGCAAGATGCTGGATGAGGTACAAGAGCTGTTTGATCTGGAGGATCGCCCCCAACGTATCGAAGTATATGATAACTCTCACATTCAAGGCAGTCACGCGGTTGGGGCCATGATTGTGGCAGGAGAAGAAGGGTTTCTTAAATCCCATTACCGCAAGTTTAACATGGAAGCCACTAAAGGTGGCATTGGCGGTGATGACTTTGCCATGATGCGCGAGATGCTTAGTCGCCGCTTTACCAGAGCTATGCGTGATGATCCTGAACGTCAAACCGGGCTTTGGCCGGATTTAGTTTTGCTTGATGGCGGCAAAGGGCAATTGTCATCCGTGGTTGAAGTGCTTGAAACCCTTGGTATAGAAAACGTCCCGCTGGTGGCCATTTCCAAAGGGCCAGACCGCAACGCCGGCAAGGAGGAGTTTCACCAACCGGGAAAAGACAGTTTCACTTTGCCGGAAAACACCCCCGTTTTACATTTTTTGCAACGCCTAAGAGATGAAGCCCACCGCTTTGCTATTGGGGCACATCGTGCCAGACGCAAAGCTGCCCAGACCAGCAACCCCCTTGATCCTGTTCCCGGTATTGGGGCAAAACGCAAAAAAGCCCTGCTCACCCATTTTGGATCAGCAAAAGCGGTGGCGCGAGCAGATATTCCCGATTTAATGAAAGTTAATGGCATTTCTAGGCAAGTCGCCGATATCATTTATCATTGGTTTCATGATAAAACCTAGGCATGATACTTTTTAAAGCGTGTGCCTTTTGACACTGCGGCAGGATAAAAAAACAGATTAAGATATGTTGGATATTTAGATATGAAGCATCTCCCTAACATCATTACCATTCTGCGCATTTTTACTAGTATTGCCGTACCCTTCATGATTATTGATGGACGGCTTGGGGTAAGAGGCGTGGCTTTCTGGCTCTTTACTTTTGCCGCTATCACAGACTGGCTAGATGGGTATTTGGCTCGGCGTTGGAATGTTCTAAGCGGCCTTGGGCGAATGCTGGATCCGATTGCTGATAAATTGCTGATCACGGGGTGTTTGTTATCTTTGGTGGCACTGGATCATAACCATCTGCCGATACTTTATCCGGCTCTTGCCATCCTGTTTCGTGAGATTTTTGTAGCTGGCCTCCGCGAATATCTTGGCATTATGGGTATTAGCCTGCCAGTAACCGGCATTGCCAAGATAAAAACCACTTTGCAGTTTATCGCTATCGGCATGGTTATGCTCTATCCCTTTTTTGATCACTGGGAACACGCCTTTATCGTGTGTATGGGGACATTTTATTTGGCGGCGGCGCTAACCCTTTATTCGGGTATTGATTATTTTATTGAGACCCTTCGCTATGTCTGATCATAGAGGCCATCCTGATCTCTCTATGCCAGCCTTATCGCGTCATGGCCTAGTCATAGGTCTTGCTGGATTTTCAGGCTCAGGCAAAACCACATTAGCTGAAAAACTGATTGCTCACCTCACTGCTCGCGGTTTGAGAATAGCAACAATAAAACACGCACATCACGATTTTGATCCTGACACGCAAGGCAAAGACAGTTGGCGCCACCGTCAAGCTGGGGCAAGGCAGGTGCTGATTTCATCTTCGCGGAGGCGTGTGCATTTTACGGAAACCCCTGACCCTGAAGATGATGAAGCGGATCTAAACACACTTTTGGGCGAACTTGCACCGGCTGACCTGGTGCTAGTCGAAGGGTTCAAAAATGACCCTATCCCCAAAATTGAAATTCGCCGCCAAGGCATGGAACACCCCCCCCTATACGAAAGCCGGCCACATATTATTGCCATAGCAACAGACCATCCTTTGACAGATTGCCCCTTGCCTCAGCTTGACCTCAATGATCCGATGCTTATCACCAATTTTCTGCTTGGGATGATGCCATCATGACTAATCATACTGGCTTAACCTTGACAGAGGCTGAACAGCATCTGAAACAGATGATATCCCCGTTAAAGAAAACGGAAATCCGGCCTCTTGCTGCGGCAACTGGTGCCATATTAGGTCAGAATCTGGTCTCACCAATTAATGTTCCCCCATCAGATACCGCCGCTGTTGATGGTTACGCCTTTTGTTATGCTGCTATGCTGGCAAGCCCCGACAGGCGACTTCAGGTTAAGGGGCAGGCTTCTGCTGGGCATCCCCTAACCCATGCCTTTATCCCCGGAACAGCGATTTACATCACGACTGGCACGCCAATGCCGCAAGCTGAGCAAACGGACCATTCTCCTGATACCATTGCCATGCAAGAGCATTGTGAGGTGGAAACCGATGCTGGGGGCACTTGGGTTACCTTGCCCGACGCGTTAACAAAAGGCAGCAATTTTCGCCCTTGCGGGGAAAACATCCAACGCGATGAAGTTGCTTTGACAAAAGGCCAAAGGCTTGGGGCAGCAGAAATTGGACTGGCAGCAGCCATGGGTTTTAGCCAGATTGAGGTTCAAAAACCTCTATCCGTGGGCTTGCTTTCCACCGGCGAAGAGGTTCATGACATTACACTCACCTCAGATCTCAAAATCGGGGGCATCTTTGATTCTAATCGCCCCATGCTGACAAGTTTGTTGAAAAGTGATTTTCATCATGTGCATGACGGCGGCATCATTGGCGATAAACTTGAAGCTGTAACCCATGCCATCCGCAACATGGCA
>Ga0181585_10001093_pt1 | contig 23701 bp, 21 predicted proteins | sample 071ome_29_FD_132469 | JGI IMG/M metagenome (GOLD analysis project Ga0181585, IMG submission 132469) | Coastal salt marsh microbial communities from the Groves Creek Marsh, Skidaway Island, Georgia - 071407BT metaG (megahit assembly) | ecosystem: Environmental > Aquatic > Marine > Intertidal...
CTTAGCAGCAGCTTTCTTAGCAGCTGGCTTCTTAGCAGCAGCTTTCTTAGCAGCTGGCTTCTTAGCAGCAGCTTTCTTCGCAGCTGGCTTCTTAGCAGCAGCTTTCTTAGCAGCAGCTTTCTTAGCAGCTGGCTTCTTAGCAGCAGCTTTTTTTGCAGCAGCTTTTTTTGCAGCAGGCTTTTTAGCAGCAGCTTTCTTAGCAGCAGCTTTCTTAGCAGCTGGCTTTTTAGCAGCAGCTTTCTTAGCAGCTGGCTTCTTAGCAGCTGGCTTCTTAGCAGCCGCTTTTTTTGCAGCAGGTTTCTTTTTTGCAGCAGGTTTCTTTTTTGCAACCACGTTCAGTACTCCTTTAGGTGACTATTACGTTTACGACTGACTTTTCATTTAGCTATTTAGCATCTCCTCGGCATAACACTTCATCATAGCGAATGGAGTATTAGGATCATCACGATGCGATGGGGTCAAGTTTAGAAAATTCTTTTGAATTTGCACACCTTTTTTTCAATAAATTTTTTGCCGCCTCAGCGATTTTTTTAGTGTTAGCGCATCGCTATTCTTGCAGCGCGGTTTGAATTCTGGCACTAATCTCTTCCGTCGACCCGGTACCGTCGATCATAGTGTAGGCAAGCGCTCCCTTCGCTTCTAAGTCTTGATAGAAGGCAACTAAAGGCGCAGTCTGTGCGTGGTAAACCCGCAACCGTTCCCGCACAGTCTCTTCTAGATCATCTTCTCTTTGAACCAAGGCCTCACCAGTGACGTCATCTAATCCTTCATTCGCAGGTGGCTGATAGATGACATGGTAAGTGCGACCTGAAGCGGAATGGACTCGTCTTCCGCTCAAACGGCTAATGATTTCTGCTTCCTCTACTTGTATTTCGACCACATGGTCAATATTGATCCCTGCTGATTTAACGGCTTCGGCCTGCGGAATGGTCCTTGGAAATCCGTCAAATAAGAATCCGCGCTTACAATCTGGCTGCTTCAATCGTTCTTGAACGAGGTTCACAATAATCTCATCAGTAACGAGCTCACCACGATCCATGACCCCTTTTACCTCTATCCCTAAAGGGGTTTGGGCGGAAATTGCTTGGCGAAGCATATCTCCGGTTGAAATTTGGGGAATCCCGTAGCGTTCGGTGAGGAACTGAGCTTGTGTTCCTTTACCCACACCCGGGGCTCCCAATAGTATTAGTCGCATAGTCCTTCCTTCATCCTGCAAGATGCCCATTATCGCGTGAGACCCGATGGTTTAACAAATAAAGATCACGGGCTAGATTACTGCGCATCACCGAAAAAGGGATATTCAATTTCCACAGCTGCGTCGACTTTCTTTGAAACCTGTTTTTACATCGATTTATAGGAAAGGTGCTACACAACTACCGCTATCTTGACGCGCGACGAGCCGAGACAACATTGGGTATTTTCTGCATCATTTCTAGAACCTTGATTAAAATCTTCAGTGATGCAACTTCAATGGTCATGGTTAGATCGACTCTTTGTGCTGGCTTATTGGTAACCGAATGCATCATCATGACGTTAATCGATTCTTTAACGAACAGTGCCGTGATATCAAACAAAAGACCTGAGCGGTCGTAGGCTTCCACTTCGAGATCAACCAAAAAAATGGCTCGCGCGTCAGCTTGCCAAGAAAGGCGCATGAGCCTGCCGTAAGCGTCGCCCCTAAGGACCTCTACACAGTCCTGCATGTGAACGCTCACAATGCCTGCATCATCAATAATTCCTACGATGCTATCGCCCAAGACGGGGCTGCAGCAACTTGCCATTTGATGTTGTCTACCGCCTAACCCATCTATCCCGGATGACGCCTCATTCGCGCCCAACCCTAAGTCAAGCTGGGAGGATTCTTGAAGGTCTAACTCATGAGTTGCCAACCATTCCGCGACATCAGACAACTGCAAATCGCCTCGCCCGAGGGAAACTAAGAATTCTTCTTCATTTTCAAACTCGAACGCTTCAGAGACCGACACATATTGGTGAAGATCTATGTTCAACTGATTCAGCTCACCAACAATCAGCCGTCTGCCTTCCTCGAAGTTTTTTTGCCGTTCTCTTAATCCAAACCAACTTTGTATTTTCGCCTTGGCTTTGGAGGTCGTTACATAACCTAGGTGGGCGTGCAGCCATTCTCGCCGGGGCTGCGATTCATCGCCAGTGATAACTTCAACGTGATCTCCAGACACCAAAGATTGGTTTAGCGGGACGACTTTTCCGTTTACCTTAGCGCCTCGACATCGATGACCGATCTCGGTGTGAACCTTGTAGGCAAAATCAACGGGTGTTGACCCGGGCGGCATATCAATCACATGCCCTTCAGGGGTAAACAAGTAAACCCTATCCAAACTGACATTTGCCATCATCTCGCTTGCTGAATCCGGGAAGTTTTTTACTTCATCTTGCCATTCGATGACCTGCCTTAACCATGCGAGCCGGCGATCATACCGCTCACCTCTATCATCAATGTCGGACCCCTTGTACGACCAATGAGCACAAACGCCGTACTCAGCCTCATGATGCATCGCCTCGGTTCTGATCTGAACCTCCAAAACTTTTCCCTCAGGGCCGATAACCGCTGTGTGTAGCGATTGATAGCCATTGTCTTTTGGATTCGCGACGTAATCATCAAATTCGTTGGGTATATTTCGCCAAATGTTGTGCACCACTCCCAACGCGCGGTAACAATCATCAGGGGTTGCAACTAAGCAACGGATTGCTCGGACATCGTAAACCTCGGAAAAAGCGATCCCTTTACGATTCATTTTCTTCCAGATACTGCAAATGTGTTTGGCTCGTCCCTCTAACTTAGCCTCTAGTCCAACAAGCGCGAGCTTTGATGCAAGAGCATCAATAATGGATTCGATATATTCGTCTCGGGCGGTGCGCTTTTCATCCAATAATTTCGCGATCCGCTTATAAGCGTCAGGCTCGGTATAACGGAGCGCTAAATCCTCAAGCTCCCACTTCAACTGGCCAATTCCCAAACGGTGGGCCAGCGGCGCATAGATTTCGGAGACTTCCTGCGCCAAGCGAATTTGTTTTTGACGATCGCTTTTTCCGACAGCACGAATTGCTGAGGTTCTTTCCGCTAACTTAATGAGCGCAACCCGAATGTCGTCAACTAGCGCGACCAACATTTTTTTAGCCTGATCAACTTGATCGGAGGTTTCTCCGAGAATGACCTGATTCTTCCGGATATGAATATTGCTAATCGATGCCATTTTGAGCACGCCTTCAACCAAATCCGACACTTCGTCTCCGAACTGATTGCGCACATGTTTGACTGTAATTTGTTTCTCTCGAGCTGCCCGATAAACGATCGCGGCAATTAGACCTTCTTCATCCACACGAAAGTCTCGGAGGGTATCGGCAATCTCTAGCCCCATGTAGTAGCTACTTTTCCCAGATGGCCAGCCTGCGCCCAGCGTAATCGCTTTTTGCTCAGCCTGTTCAGATAATTCACAAGCCTGACGGATCCGTTGCAGATCCAGATCTGTTCTTTCAGCGCCTAGATCCTCTAACCAATCATCTAGATCAAAATAACCGGCTTCAAAAATAACTTTCTGGGCTCGAGCCTTAACCATTTTTTTTCGGCCTAGTAAATTTTGCGATTGATTCCATTTGAGCAGTATGAGGAAACATATCGATCATGCCCAAGGCATCTAGCTCATACCCACCTTTAACCAGAATATCAGTATCGCGCCTCAATGACCTCGGGTTACACGATACATAGACAATCGTCTCAATATCCTTGTCGAGGATCTGCTGACAGATGTATTCCGCTCCTGAGCGAGGCGGATCAAGTAGCATTTTATTCGCTTCTGGTAGCTGACGCTTGTCGAAACTGGCGCTGTATAAATCAGCTACGAAAAACTCCACATTGCTCAAGCCATTGCGCGCGGCATTACTCGTAGCTCTAGCAACACTTTCAGGTGCAGATTCTAGCCCCCAAACCTGTTTAGTCAATTGGGCTATCGGTAATGAAAAATTCCCTATGCCGCAAAAAGCGTCTAAGACAGCGTCGCCGGTGTTAAGGTCGAGGAGTTCAAGGGCCCGGTTTACCATTAGTTGATTAACGGCTTGATTCACTTGTGTGAAATCCATGGGGTGAAACTCGTAGCTGAGCTTTTGCTCTAAGAGTTCATAACTCAGTAGCGGGCTCACGGTTGGAGATAATGGCACTACCGTCGATGGCCCTTTTGATTGCAAAAACAGCATAATTCGATGAATCGCTTCAAACATCTTCAGCCTGAGTAAATCTTCCTCTGAGAGCGGCACAAGATGCCGAACAACCAAAGCTACCTGTCCCCTAGCTGCAGCGACTTCGATCTGCGGGATTGATGTTTTGGCCTCTAACTGATCGATCAAATCACGCAGCGGCCCTAGTAAACGATCAAGCTCTGGAACCAGAATTTTGCAGGCATCTAAATCAGCAACTTTTGCAGAGCCAACCTCCCTAAACCCGATCAATGTGCGCTGTTTTTTTTCAACAAACTTAACGCCAAGCCTAGCTTTGCTTCGGTAACCAGTATCATCGCCAGATATCGTTTCAAGCCAGCGAATGGGTTTTTGATCACTAAACAGCGCTTTTAACCACTCTTCTTTAAATGACAATTGCGCGGATCGCGCAAAGTGCTGAAAGGCACAACCGCCGCAAATGTTCGCATGTTCACAAGGCGGAACGACCCTCGCAGTGTGCAGATCCTGATGTTCACTAGATAAACATACCCAGGTACCTCGCCGTTTCTTCAGCGGCTGAATCAACGCCTGCTCACCGGGCAATAACCCATGCACGTGATATTTGCCATTTTCGCTGACGCAGGTACCGTCAATTGACAGCGTGTGTCCTTGATCAACAAAAGGGGGTTTCCGATTACGCATATCGTCTCTAGCCGTATGAGGTCCAAGGCTTCTCACCAGCTGGAGAAGCGGCCGGCTATTTTATGCCAAGTCGGCGGTATGTACACCTGTAGACAAGTAGCGGTCACCCCTGTCACAAACAATGGCAACAATCGTTGCGTGCTCTACTTCGGCACTGATTTGCAAGGCAGCCCAGATTGACCCGCCAGATGACACGCCAGCAAAAATTCCTTCCTCTCTCGCTAACCGGCGCATCATATGTTCAGCATCGCTTTGGTCTATATCGATTACTCGGTCGACCCCTTTGGGTTGATATATTTTGGGAAGATAAGCCTCTGGCCATCGTCTAATTCCGGGTATTGCTTGCCCGGACACCGGTTGTAAACCAATGACTTCAACTTCAGGTTTTACCGTTTGAAAGAATTGAGACACCCCCATAATGGTGCCAGTGGTACCCATAGAGCTCACAAAGTGTGTGATCTCACCACCTGTTTGCTGATAGATTTCCGGGCCAGTTCCGGTGAAGTGCGCATTAGGATTATCTGGGTTAGCAAATTGGTCAAGGACAAGACCTTCACCTTGCGCCATCATTTGCATGGCGAGATCTCTGGCGCCCTCCATGCCCTCTTCCTGCGTTACGAGTATTAATTCAGCACCGTAGGCTTGCATCGCAGCTTTACGCTCTTGGCTCATATGAGCTGGCATGATCAACTTTAGTCGGTATCCCTTGATGGCAGCGGCCATCGCCAACGCGATCCCCGTGTTACCGCTCGTCGCCTCAATGAGCACATCGCCAGGCTTGATAAGCCCTCTTAATTCAGCCTGTTGGATCATATTCAGGGCAGGCCGATCTTTGACCGAACCGGCAGGATTATTGCCCTCAAGTTTGGCCAACACTGTATTGGTCGTGTTACCGGGTAAGCGCTGAAGTTTGACTAAAGGCGTTTGCCCGACCGAATCTTCGATGGTTTGATAATTGATAACAGCACCCCAGCTTTAACTCACAGAAGTTTAATCAATTAGCCACTGCCCTTGAATGCCATCAATGCAATAAGCTAAGTCCTAAATCGTCTAAATCGACAACATTCCTACCATCGAAACCTGCTTTACCCAGAACGCGGTTAGATTAAAGCGGTTAGATTAAACACGGTGTTATTTAACCCGGTTAAGTGAGAGGACGACTCCAGTCGAGGGTAGTTTAATCAGCGGGCAGTTTAGACAGAAAGCAGTTTAAGTAGAAGGTTGTTTAAGTAGAAGACAATGCAAGTAGAAGGCCATTTAAGTACAAGGCAGTGCAAGTCGGAAGCCTTTCAATTGGAGAGCGGGTCGAGAAATAAGCGCTCTCGGTAGCCAGCAGTTCGAATGGTCAGTCATTTAGGCAGCACGCGGTCCAAGCAGTAAGTGATTCAAGTAGTCTGCGATTCAAGTAGTCAACGATTCAAGTAGTCTGCGGTTCAAGTAGTCAGCCGTTCAAGTAGCCAGCCCTTCAAGCAGCATGCGGTTCAAGTAATAAGCGATTCGAGTAATAAGCGGTTCAAGTAATAAGCAATTTGAGCAGCAAGCAATTAAAGTGGCAGACCATTTCCGACAAGGGCGGTTGATCTAAGCGTCATAATAGTTTTTAGTCGCCAATAGCATGAGTCAATCAAAAGCAGCTAATTTGACCTTGAACACACACCTTACCAGCCAGTTTCGACGAAATTCTCCCTCTGATGTGCCAGAGGTTTCCATTTCCGAACTTCACGACTGGCTGTTAACACCGGATGAATCGACCTTAGCCGCTCGGCTTGATCTCTCAGTCGATCGGCTGCTGCGCCAAGTCACGGCACTCATCGGGCAAAAAGCACGTCTCAAACTTCATCTCCACGTGGCACTAGATTGCCCTGATCGTGCCCTCCTTCATCAGAGCGATGTCAGCAATCTCATGCAATCTTTGGTAACCATAGTGCTGTCTAACTCAAGTGCTGAAGCATTGGTTCTTAATGCACTCTGGAACGTGAGCATTGGCACCCTCAGAATCCGCGTCTGCAGCGGCCACCTTGAATCAAGTCTTGGCGAAGCAAGCATTCCACTCAGCTGTCCGAAGGCCCTACCTCAAAGCCCGAGACCTCAACAATTTGTGGTCGCAATGGAAGATTCGCTTGCACAGACTTTAGTCATTAATTGGGTGCTCAGAGCCGGGTATGAATTGGCGAAGCCCGGTAATCCACACTCTGATTACGTTATAAATCGTCTCGGTATATCCCTTAATCGCCCGATCCGCGGTCAAGCTTTGTCACCGGAGCATCTTGACTTTGAACCTAATTGTTCCTGGGACCAGCAACTTGTTCACATCAATCAGTTCATTCTCGACCAAATTCAGACAGATCGTCTGCGTGATCTGTCGCCACCCATTTATATGGTTACCGACTTTCAAGTAGACCCAAATCGCTCGGGGCTGAGCCGACGTCTCAAACAATTGCGGGTTCGATATCAGCTCATTGAGTTAAGCGCTTTGCTACTGATCGACGCTAATTATGTTGCCGGCAAAGTTATTTTCGAGCACGCGCCTACATCTCAAGCAATGACTAGTTTGACCGAATGGATTAAGCGCTTACCCTTTTTTGATTGTTTCGTTGTAACTCGAACATCAGGACCTTTACCTAACCTTTCGGACGCTTTTACACCAATCACCCTCGATAGCATTACGCTCGACTGGTGCCTGCTAAACTACCGCACTGCCCCGCATGGACAGTCCGCGACTCGAGCAGCACTTTTGGGCCATTCATCCGGATCCAGCCTCATCTCGGCTGGGGAAGTAGACAGCGGGCCAACCAAGGCGTTATCGCTATTCAATTTTGATCAGGCCCTAGAGCGAGCCCAAGGTAACATTGAGGACGCAACGGCGCTTTTTAACTTGTTTCAGAGTAGCCTCAATGAGGATGTTGATACCTTAACCAATGCCATCCGCGCCGCGAATCAATCAATAATCTATCAATCGTTACATAGGCTTCGAGGTTCACTCGCTTTCACCGGCGCAGAAAGATTAGAGCACGCTGTGAGTCATCTTTTCGTGTCCGACCAGGAATCGTTAAGCATTTCTGAAACAGAGGCTCTCCAAGTCCTTAGCATCGCAGAGCAAACGTTAGCCTACATTCAAAGACGCGAGTTTGAACGCGCTAAGCCTGCACCGACCGTCCAGATTCAGCAATTGCAACGCTCATAATAAAGCCCGAGTCATCTGAGAGTGAAATATGCCACTGATCGATTCCAAGGGTATCGCCCCGTACTTTTGCCCCGGCATGCAGGAGCACCCGAGGTCGGCCCAAAGAGTCCCTATCAATCTCGATAGTGTTAAATCGCACACCCTGCTGCATGCCGGTTCCGAGCGCTTTGCTAACTGCTTCTTTAGCAGCAAACTGCATGCCTAGATAACGGACTGCTCTTGTGGCAGCAAGCGATTGGTATCGCTGCTGCTCTTTGAGAGTCAGGATACGCCCAACAAAACGTTCTGGAAATCGTTGCAGCACACGTTCAATTCGGTTCTGGGCCAAAAGGTCGGTGCCAATCCCAACAATCATCCGCGCGTCTCCAACATCTCTCTCGACTTAAGTCCGCGGCCATCTAACAAATGATGGATGGCCTGGCGCACGACTTGTTTAACAATTTTTTGACCTGCAGTGGACATCTCACCTTTTGATAGTACATTCAGCTCGTGGCCAGGAAACTTCATTCCTGAGCCGCCAAGACCCGAACTGAAGCCTTGGCCGTGAATATATTGATAAACTGAATCATCTTGGATTTTTTGGCCCGTCGTCGAGTCGTAAGAAAAATCGATGCCGTACCCTAATTCGGCGAGAAGTAATAACTCAAAGCGGCGCAGACGTCCTAAATCGAATGGCGCTAGCGCCAGACTCTCAATCAGGCTCTCATAGGCGTCAAACACCTCTGAATGCGCCTCGAAGGGGCCGAGCAACCGGTAGATCAACTCATTAACATACATCCCTATAATCGATGATTGCCCTCGAATCACCCTAGGCCCTGAAACGCACTCCAATATTTTTGCCAGCGGTAGCTCACCGCGAGATAGCTGCTGAACCCGTATCTTTTTAAATAGGGTCAAATCCGCGGCAACGTTCGCTTGCTTACCTTTCGAGCTGCGAGCGCCTCGAAACAACAATCCACACCGACCTTGGTCCCGGTCAAAAAATTCTACGATTAGGCTGGTATCTCGAAATTTTCGAGTATGGATGACAAACCCGACCAGGGTTGAACGATCAGATATCGTCATAACCCAAGCTCTTTAAGGCACGTTCGCTGTCAGACCAACCTGATTTAACTTTGACCCAAGTATTGAGCATCACCTTTTGCTCTAGCAACACTTCAAGATCGCGCCGAGCATCTATACCGATTTGCTTCAGACGTTGTCCCGATTTACCAATCAAAATAGTTTTCTGACCTTCTCGCTCTACAAAAATCGTCGCACTTATGTGTGTGACAGCTTCCCGTTCAACAAATTCATCTATTTGTATTGTCACCGCGTAGGGCAGCTCATCACCTAACTGGCGCATCAACTTCTCACGAATGACTTCGGAGGCCATAAACCGTTCGGTTCGATCAGTAATCTGACTTTTCTCGAAATAAAACGGGGCATTGGGTAACGCTTTTACCACCTCCTGCTCAAGCGCATCCAAATTGTCGCGCTTTTCCGCAGAGATTGGCATGACAATCGCCCGCGGTATCCTTGCCTGGAGACTCGATAACAGGGGTAGCAGTGTCCGCTTGTCTTTGAGCATATCTACTTTATTAATTGCAATTATCACCGTAGCCGATGCTTTTCCTACAGCCTCCATAACCATCTGATCGTCTTCTGTCCAATGATGACGGTCTACCAAAAACACCACCACATCAACGTCCTCTATCACGCTAAAAGCATTTCTGTTCATGTAACGATTAATGGCACGCTTACCAGCCGCATGAATACCCGGCGTGTCAACATACAAAATTTGATGTGAGCTATCGCTTTTTATGCCCAACAGCTGATGCCGGGTAGTTTGAGGTTTTCGCGACGTGATACTGAGCTTTTGATCTAACAGAGCGTTCAACAACGTTGATTTGCCAACATTTGGCCGGCCGACGATCGCGACGTAACCACATTGGGTTTTAACATCAATTTTCATGTAATTGCTCAAGCATCATTTGAGCTGCTTTTTGCTCCGCCTGCTTGATTGAATCCCCATCAGCGGAGACAGGATCACTCACTAAGCTGCATGAACAGTCAACTTGAAATTGTTGCTGATGATCATTGCCGCTTACGGCCGTCAATTGATATTGCGGCAGAGCCAGACCCCTAGCTTGCAACAGTTCCTGCAATCGAGTTTTTGGATCTTTAGAAATTTGATCCGTGTTGAGTTGAGCTAATTCTTCGGTGAACCACTGCAACACACACATCTTTGCGCAATCGAACCCAGCTTCTAGATAAATCGCGCCCAATACGGCCTCGAACGCATCCGCTAATATCGAGTCTCTATCAAACCCACCGGACGAACGTTCTCCATGACCGAGTAATAGGTGTGGTCCAAAATCTAACTTACGAGCCTTGGTCGCAAGACTTTCTTTTCGGACTATTTGCGCTCGAAACCGGCTCAATCGCCCCTCATCGAGGTCTGGAAATGCTCGATATAAGTAGTCAGATATCGCGAGCTCTAATACCGCGTCCCCTAAAAACTCTTGCCGCTCATAATGCGCGGCCTTAAAACTTCGATGCGTCAGAGCCTGTCGTAATTCTGCTTCATTCTTAAAACGATAACCCAGACCATCTTGAAATCTTTGCAATCGATTTTTATCAGACAAAGTCAATCTCTGATGACCTTTTCATCATCAAAAGAGATGACATAATCAATATTCGCAACCAGTTGATCACGTATCTCATATTGCAACTTGGCGACAATCGATTTGCCCTCGACTTCGAAGGTAATACGTTGCTGCTTTTGAAAATTAGAGAGGTTATTGATCCTTAAGCCCTTGGACAACCTTTCCTTCAATTCTTGAATATCAATATCCTCAACATCCGCCGCTAAAGCCAAATCGCCCACCACTGCCAGTGCTGTTCTATGCTCTAGATAAGACGGAATAAATTTTAGCGCTACAGACGTGACCACACCGATCACGACGATCCAAACCAAAAGATCTGATATCGCAATGCCTCGATTCAATTTTTTTGACATGGGTTTAATCTCTAATCAATCCACCTATTACGCTCGAAACTCGGCATCGACAAACCAGGTTCTTTGTGAAGCCAGACGGCAAATGCCTCGCCCACAATTTTGTCTTCAGAAACAAAACCCCAAAATCGACTGTCGCTACTTTGATCCCGATTATCTCCCATCATAAAATAATGGCCCTCGGGGACCAACCACTGCTGAACCCGAGCATCCTCATAGCGATTACGCTGAATCATGTGCGCTCGGTTATCCAAGGTCTCTATAAAGCTCAATTGGTCAGATGCTACTCCGGTCACTGGCCCTTTATACTGCTGGGTCTGTTCTACATTATCGATGTATAACACTTTATTTTGATAACGAATACGATCCCCAGGCAGCCCGATGACGCGCTTTATGAAGTATTGGTTCTGGTGGGGTGGGATAAACACCATAGCATCACCACGCTGGGGTTCTCCGATATCAAACACTTTGGTGCCAATAACCGGTAAACGGATACCGTAAGAGAACTTATTCACCAATATAAAATCGCCCACCTGTAAGGTCGGTTTCATCGAACCTGAAGGGATCTGAAAAGGCTCTACCAGAAAAGACCTGAGTACCAACACAAAAAGCAACACCGGGAAAAAAGAAATTGCATATTCAGTCACCGCCGATTGCCGATCACGGTCCGCTTCGGCTCGCCGAGGTCTAAGCCAGATGATCTCGAGCAACCATAGCAGCCCAGATACCCCGGTTAGAACAACGAGTATCAACGGAAAACTCATGCTCAAGTCCATGTAATCCTCTCTCCGGCACTCATGTGGCCAGGCATAGAGCCTTTATCGATCAACTTTTAACACTGCCAAAAAAGCCTCTTGGGGTATCTCGACACTACCCACTTGCTTCATCCGCCGCTTGCCTGCTTTTTGCTTTTCAAGCAGCTTCTTTTTGCGAGTGATATCGCCACCGTAGCATTTAGCAGTAACGTTCTTTCTAAGCGCTTTAACTGTTTGTCGGGCAATGATCTGTCCGCCAATAGCCGCTTGGATCGCGACATCAAACATTTGCCTTGGAATCAGATCTTTCATTTTACTCGTCAGCGCGAGCCCTTTACTTCTAGCATCTTCACCATGAACAATAATCGCCAAAGCATCGACTCGATCCCCATTAATCAGGACATCGAGTCTTGCAAGCTTGGCTGCCTGAAAACGGATGAAGCTGTAGTCTAAGGAGGCGTAACCCCTAGATACAGATTTGATGCGATCAAAAAAATCGAGCACCACTTCGTTCATGGGCAACTCATAACTCAATGCCACTTGTTTACCCACGAATTGCATGTCTTTTTGCACACCGCGTCGCTGTTCGCATAACACAATGACACTACCCAAGTGCTCAGAGGGCACCAAGATATTCGCCAGTACAATGGGTTCACGCATTTCCTGGATACTTCCCATATCCGGCAACTGAGAGGGATTATCGACGGTTACAACATCACCGCTTTTCATTAACACTTCATAGATAACGGTCGGTGCAGAGGTAATCAGATCAAGATTATATTCACGCTCCAGCCGCTCTTGAATAATCTCCATATGGAGCATTCCTAAGAAGCCACATCTAAAGCCACTCCCTAACGCATCGGAACTTTCAGGTTCATAAACCAGAGACGCATCGTTCAAGGTCAATTTCTCAAGCGCATCCCTGAAATTGTCAAAGTCATCGGCACTAACGGTAAACATTCCGGCAAATACTTGAGGCTTAACGCGCTCGAAACCTGGCAAAGCCCCTGTGCCATCGCCCACGCTAACAATAGTATCGCCCACCGGAGCACCCCGAACTTCTTTTATGCCGGCCACCAAAAACCCAACCTCGCCAGCACCTAAACCATCAGTTTCAGTTCGTCTAGGGGTGAATATTCCGACTCCATCGACCTGATGAATTTTGCCTGTTGAATGGATGACAAATTTGTCTTTTTTCTTGATCTGACCTTGAATGACTTTGATCAACGACACCACGCCTAGATAATTGTCAAACCAAGAATCAATAATAAGAGCTTGAAGCGGCTTATCACGAAGATCGGCTGGCGGTGGAATCAGCTCTATTAAGCTCTCTAGCAGTGGGCGAACGCCAACACCGGTTTTCGCGCTAACTGAGATCGCAGCGCTGGCATCGATACCAATGATTTCTTCGATCTCTTGGCAAACGCGCTCTGGCTCGGCCTGGGGTAAATCGATCTTATTCAAGACCGGAATCACTTCTAACCCTTGTTCTACGGCTGTATAGCAATTGGCCACCGATTGCGCTTCAACACCTTGGGCCGCATCGACAACAAGAAGCGCACCCTCACAGGCTGCCATTGATCTTGATACCTCGTAGCTAAAATCTACGTGGCCGGGGGTATCAATGATGTTCAGCTGGTAGAGCTGCCCGTTATCCGCTAAGTAATTCAGGGAAACACTTTGGGCTTTGATCGTAATGCCCCGTTCTCGCTCGATATCCATCGAGTCCAGGACTTGATTAGCCATCTCCCGCTCAGACAATCCGCCACACATCTGAATGAAGCGATCAGCCAGTGTAGACTTGCCATGGTCGATGTGGGCGATAATGGAAAAGTTTCGAATAAATTGGGGCTGCATACTTTAAGGTGCCACCTAGTCAACTGCGCCGCAGTCTAATTCAAATGCTGCCTTTTGGCCATGAATGCCTTATTCTGATACGCGGTCTAGGGATCGATTTTGATCGCGATATATTGCGGCTGTTGCGCGCGAATGATCCTTACGGGCAATGCGGTTCCGGTAGGCAAAGCATTCACTAAACCATTGAATTCCGCTGTCGTATCGATCCACTGGCTATTGATGGTTGTGATCACGTCACCTTCCGCCAAATTGCCCGCTCGGCCAGGACCTGGCCCTACTGAGGTCACAAGCACGCCTCTAGAAGCGCCAAGCGACTCTCGCTCATCGTCGCTTAAGTTTCTTACCAAAATGCCCAGAGGATTACCCGCTGGCGCGTCCTCGGTCGCCCTGCTCGCAGCCAGCCGATCGGCTTCGAGTTCTCCAACCGTCACCGCAAGCTCTAACGTATCACCTGCTCTGACCACCGTTAACTCAGTTTTTGTACCGGCTCTGAATCGACCGACAACATGGGGTAAGTCAGAGGACAAATCAATCGCTCGGCCGCCAAACTCAATAATGATATCGCCCTCACGAACACCAGCTGAATCTGCCGGGCTTTCGGCGAACACCCGCGTCACCAGTGCACCTGCTGCACGCTCCAGGCCGAAGGATTCAGCCAAATCGCGGTCAACCCGTTGAATCTGGACACCCAACCAACCTCGGGACACAGACCCTTTGTCTTTGAGTTGGTCAACGACCTCCATCGCAACATCCATCGGAATGGCAAAAGACAGCCCCATGAACCCACCGGATCGGGTAAAAATCTGTGAATTAATGCCGATGACCTCGCCTTCCAAATTAAATAGCGGACCGCCAGAGTTGCCGGGATTTATTGCCACGTCCGTTTGAATGAACGGCACATAGTTACCCCTATCATCGGGCAGGCTTCTCCCCTTGGCACTGACAATGCCTGCGGTTACGGATAGCTCGAACCCAAACGGCGATCCTATCGCAACCACCCATTCTCCGACTTGCAGATTCTCAGACGACCCGATCGCTACCACCGGCAACTCTGACGCATCAATTTTTAGCAGCGCAAGATCTGAGATTGGATCGGCGCCGATCAACTCAGCCTCTCGTTCTCGCCGATCACTCAGCGCAACTACTATTTCTTCAGCATCCTCAACGACATGATGATTGGTTAAAACATAACCGTCACTCGAAATCAAAAAACCTGATCCCGTGGAGGGCCTTGGCACACTTCGCCTTTCGTATTCACGAAAAAACCGCTGAAAAAGCTCTGGCACTTCTTCTCGATTTTGATCCAGAGTAGCTACTGGCTTTCGAGTAGCTGTGATATTGACTACGGCTGGAGACGCCTTCTCAACTAACTGCGTAAAATCTGGTAGGTTCGATGCGACGCTCGCGCAATGCATCATGAGCCCTAGGACGAGTACGCCCCCCATTGCACTAACTTTACGCTTAACCTTCTGCATCCTTTCTGCCTTATATTTGATCGATTTTTAAAACCGTTTTTGGGTAGGCGCGACAACTTGCCATTGTGACTATGAACCCGACCAACCCGAAGCTCAGCTGCCATCCTTCATGGAGGCCCAACGCGGCGACGCAACCCACCGATAACAGCAGCCCCGCAAGGGGCAGCCCCAAGCTATTCGCCCAAATGGCTGCGAGATCCCTCGCCGACAACTTCAGGGCTACTGCGCCCAAAACCGCGTCAGGATCTACCTTAAACCTTATTGTTTTCGCGCTACACCCTGCCTTTGCGCACCCACTGCAAGCAGGTTGGTGAACACGGCATACCTTGCCAATTTGGGTTTGCATGATTTCTGCTGAAATCGTCACCCGTCGCTCCTTTACGGTAATTCGTCAGCCTAGGTTTAATTCAACCCAGAAGAGATGACAACCCCAATTACAGCCAGATCGTTAAAATATAATCGGTTCTACCGACTCCGCGAGCTTTTGGGCAGTGGGTAAGGGAAGACCGCCAATGATGGTCACTTGCCCGGATTTATTACCTAAAGATTGAGTGACCACGGTCCGTCCCTTGACTTCAGTGGCAACATTCGGCATCCCATCTCTTGGGCCGAAAAATACCGAGAAGGTCACGATACCATCACTAAACAGCAAGCGATTGCCATCCTGTTGGACTTTCTTAAACCCTTTTGGCAGCCAATTCACTCTAAATTCAGGTGGCCGTTCTTGTTCACGCACATTATCTGCCAGTTGATGGCTGATCGAATCTTGGATATCTGATGCCAGCATCAACTGATCAACATCGGGGTTGAAATCAATGCTTGAAAACGCAAATACCTCTTTAAGTCGTCCACGCTCGACTAAATGGGACTGGAGTAGGAGGCCAGTTTCGTAATCTAACCAAAGCAGATAGCCAAGCCGATCGCTGTTGACTGGTTGGATCGATAAACGCATCGCTCTGCGATCGGCAACTCTATCTTCCCCTCGAAGGGTTAACCGATAGAAGTGTCCGGACTCGCTGAGCGCAGTATTAAAAGCTTGACTGAAAGGCCCTAGTAACACGTCGTGGGTCATATCCCCAGGTTCGGCAGCGTCATGAAAGCAAAGTATCTGCGCCTCGGAACGACGTATTTCTATTCTTGGACCGTTTAACCTTGTGAGCGATTCTTGAAGGGATTCTCCTCGGGCATCATGAACAATGCGCATCGTGCTAAATTCGCTACCGCGCATGTATGTGAATATCCCTGAAAAGGTTTCCGCCTTAAATGCCCGCGTCATTTTTTGCAACCAAACTTCGCCATCAGACGAGGTACTTGCCTCTTCGAGCAGATCCAACCGCAGCTTTTGATCGCCAAGCGCCAAGCAAGACCCTAATAACAAACAGGCAGCTAAGAGATGTCTGGAAAGACCTAAACTAGCCATGGAGTCGCCTATCAATTGCCATGTTACTGATCCTTCGATGCAGTCCGGGGATAACTCACCAGTCTTTGCTGGGTTGCCAATTGGGACAACTGATCGTGCTGTTGCAGATAAGCGCGCAACTGAGCCCTTGAGGCCTCGTCAAGCGCTCTCAATTCTGGGTTCAAACTCAGCTCGTCAAGGTCTTCGCTAGACACATCGCCAGCGCTGACAAAGATTGGCTGCCTGGCAGCGATTTCAGCTGACACTTGATCATTAGATTGTGATGCTATGGGTGATGAAGGCATGTCCTGGGGCATCAGAGCGCCAATGGCCATGACTAGGGTTAAAGAGGCTGCAACTGCATACCAGCGAAACTGTCGCCCATGAGCGTGAGCCCGACCAACTTGACTGTTTTCAGCGGCTGGGGACTGCGTTTGAATCTGCACCAATGCCTGTTGAATCGAGCCGAATTGTGCTCGCCTGCGCTTCGGCTCCAGGGATGAATTCGGCGTATTTCGAATAACCTCTCCGATCACTTGCCACCGAGCAACAGTCTGCGCTAACTCTCGAGCATCGTGGTCCCTCAACAACCGTCGCTCTTCTAGCGCTTCGCTCTCGCCATCGATCCATGCAGATAACGCTTCTTTATCTTCAGGATTCATCCTTCACCTCTTACCTTTTGCAACCGATTGCAGCGTGCAACCTTTTCTGCTGAATCTCGGAACCACGGTTATCATCCCATTTCTTCAATTTTCTTTTCAACCGCTTCTCGACCTCTAAAAATCCTTGAGCGGACAGTTCCCACCGGACATTCCATAATTGACGCAATTTCTTCGTAACTAAGACCATCAAATTCACGTAAGGTTAATGCCGTTCTTATGTCCTCAGGCAGATCTGCAAGCGCTTTGACAACTACTGCCTGTAATTGATCTCTCGAAAGCAGTTGGTCAGGCCGATCTTCTGCCTCTAAGACACCAGAAACGTCGGAAAATTCCCCAGTTTCTATATCTTTATCGACATCCGGAGGGCGTCTCGTTTTTGCAACTAAGAAATTCTTAGCGGTGTTGATCGCAATTCGATACAACCAGGTGTAAAACTGCGCGTCGCCCCTAAAATTGGGCAGTGCCCGAAAGGCTTTAACGAATGCTTCTTGCGTGACGTCCGCAATTTCGTGGTGATCTTTGATATACCGAGATACCACATTCGCCATCCGCGACTGATACTTCAAAACAAGCATATCAAAGGCACGATTATCGCCTTGCTGTGCCCTTTGCACCAATCGTTGATCAGACAATTCTTCAGAATTCAACCCGGTAGACCCTTACTTAGCCACGCTTACAGCCCTTTAACGGTTTTACAGCGCTTACGCATTCAAGGCAGCCTCTTATCGACAGAGGATGCTCCTTCCCTCACATGCCATAATAACAGCTTTAGTCCACACCGGTTGCGCTAAAAGGTACACTTAGGCGTCTAGACCCTTTTGGTAACGAGATCAATGAAACCTCACTACAACGTTGTGATTATTGGCAGTGGAGCTGCGGGGATGACCCTGGCCTTACACCTGCCTGAGGAGCTCTCAGTAGCCCTTGTGTGTAAGGAAACGCCCCTAGAAGGGTCTAGTTACTATGCCCAAGGCGGGGTCGCTGCGGTACTCGATGAATATGACAGTATCCAAGCGCATATTGATGACACTTTAATTGCTGGTGATGGTCTCTGCGACCCAAATGCGGTGGCCCATGTCGTTGCCCAGAGTCCGGCAATTATTGATTGGCTTGTAAGCTTGGGCGTAGCATTTGATACGCGTGTTAGCAAAACTGGTCGATCCGAGTTTCATCTAACCCAAGAGGGCGGACATCGCCACCGCCGAGTCATTCATGCCGCTGATGCGACCGGAAAAGAAATTACAGAGCGGTTATCTGAAGCGCTCAGCCAAAGATCTAATACCGAATTTTTTACTAACCATATTGCGATAGATTTGATCACCAGCAACCAATTGGGCGAAGCTCATAAAACCAATCGAGGCGTCTACACGCTAAATCTTGAGTCCATGGCCATCGAGACATTTTCTTGTGATCATCTGGTGCTTGCCACTGGCGGCGCAAGTAAGGTTTACCTTTATACCAGCAATCCCGACACCGCATCGGGTGATGGCATCGCTATGGCATGGCGCGCAGGATGCCGAGTTGCAAACCTTGAATTCAACCAATTCCATCCAACCTGCTTGTACCATCCCCGGGCGAAATCTTTCCTGATCTCTGAGGCACTCAGAGGCGAAGGCGCGCGTCTGCTGTTGCCAGACGGGACACCATTTATGCAAAAATTTGATTCGCGGGGAGAACTTGCCTCTAGGGATATTGTCGCCAGAGCCATCGATTTTGAAATGAAGCGCTTGGGGTGTGACCATGTGATGCTGGATATTAGTCATGAAGATCCCCAAAAAATCAAAACACATTTCCCTAACATCTATGAAAAATGTCTGTCTCATGGCTTCGATCTTACCAAAGGCCCAATTCCCATCGTACCAGCCGCCCATTATACCTGCGGTGGTGTGGTCACGGATCTCAGTGGTAGAACGGACATACAAGGATTATTTGCCGTCGGCGAAGTGAGCTACACCGGTCTCCATGGCGCCAACCGAATGGCCAGCAACTCATTACTTGAGTGCATGGTTTATGGGCGCGCAGCGGCGCTGGCTATCTTGGAGGAAGGACCAGCCTCGCCAGCGATAAACCCGATTCCCCCGTGGGATGCGAGTCAGGTTTCAAGATCGAGCGAGGATATCGTTTTGTCTCACAACTGGGACGAATTAAGGCGATTAATGTGGGACTATGTTGGCATTGTACGTTCCAATAGCCGGCTGCTGCGCGCCCAGCGACGCATTTATCTTCTGCAACAGGAGATCAACGACTACTACGCGCATCACACCATCAACCGGGATCTCTTAGAGTTACGCAACCTCGCTCAGGTTGCGGAATTGATCGTTCGTAGCGCGCTTAACCGCAAAGAGAGTAGAGGCCTGCATTACAATGTTGATTACCCAGATCTTATTGACGATCCATCAACAACGCTGTTAACGCCAAGCAATTACATCGCGTGAAATTTTAAAAAGACGAGTGCCCGCCGAAACGCCTCACGATCAACTTGATCTCTAAAAATACTTATCTGAAAGCGACGACCCCCGAGTGGTTTTATCGTAAGCACCATAAACCATGCATTAAGGACTTCTGGATAGATCTCAACCCATTGGGTTGAACCGCTTGATAAACCCGTTACGAAGCCTGGGCTATCAAAATATATTCGATCAATTCGCCTGTTAGCTTGACCGAACCCGCCCTGTCTAAGCTCCCCCCCTACCCATACTGCAAGGCCAATGACAGCACCCAAAATTAACCCTTGATCGTTGACCAACCAAGTGCTCGCAAAAGCTACTAGCCAAGCAAGCACGACCAACCCATCACGCCAACGCGAGCGTGACAGGGTTAAATCAAAATCAAATCCATGACGTATCAAATGCAAAGATTGTGAGGCCGGCGCAGCTTATGGCTGCAAGCGCCTCAACATCAAACTCACTAAATCAAAATAGTCTGCGTCGGCTGGCACGCTACGTTCGCTAAACCATTCCCATAGGACCGGATCTTCTTCCTCTAGCATCGACACGTAGGTATCTTGACGTTCAGCTGACAAATAGGGGAACACTTCTTGAAAAAACGGCACAAATACGATGTCTAGCTCGGCCATGCCTCGCCGAGAACGCCATCCAATTCGGTTCAGAGTCTCGGGGTTGCGCACCGCGCTCTCGGCTCGCTTGTTCATAGGCAATCCTTAAATGCTTCCAAATACTTCCAAATGCATTCCAAATGCTTCCAAATACTTCTGCCGGCTTTCGGATTCGATACCGGCACTTAAGTCATACGAGCCTCATTAGCCCTTTAGATGCACCAACGCTCAAGCCTTCCAAAACCGGGGCGAACTGAAGGCTTACCCCATGATTTCTTGAAATTGGTGATCCCATGAGCTGATTGATTCTATTGGATTGCTTTGCTTACATGGCTTTTTAGCTTTTTGTCGTTTTAGTTAAGGGGTCTCATTTCTTAACCGGTTGAAATTGTACCGCTCAAACTTAGTTTCTCTTCCCATGTTTAATTTTTCTTTTTTAGCCGCCTGGCACTGACAGCTCCCGAACTTCGACCCGTGAGACCATCATTCCAAGTATCCTCATTACAGGCAGTACCCACCCTAAATTTTGGACTGATTGAGCAGCACCGAGAAGCTTAAAGCAACCTAGAAAGCTACTAGATGCAGCCCTACCTTGAAAACGCTTAGAATAGGGACCACTATCACCCCGACCAATACTGCGAAGCTCGCGTCCACTTTTAAGTTTTAGGCATGCCACTGCTATGAATCTAATTCCACTCTCTGAGCAAGCAATTCTCGAAGTTAGCGGGAGAGATGCCATCACCTTTCTCCAAGGATATTGTACCTGTGATCTAGACGCTTTATTTGAGGGTAATGCTTGTTATGGCGCTATCACGAATTTACAGGGCAGGGTCGAAACAACTTTCGTGGCTAAGTTAGACCAATCGCATGAACTCACATCTGGCGATCAAACGACACCTAGTATCTTGCTGCGCATGGCACGCTCTGCGGTACCACATATCAGTGCGTTTCTCTCGAAGTATATTGTGTTTTCTAAAGCAACCCTCGCCGACCGATCCGAGGATATTGCTTGCTACGCCAGTTTTGAGCCACTAGAAGACACTCAAGGTTTGGTAATCGAAGTCTCACAGCGGTCCCAAGGTTTTGAATTATGGACCACGACCAGCCTTCCTTGCGACGGCGACCTTCTTCGTTGGCAACAGGCAGACCTTGATGCCCATCTCATCTGGTTAGCCGCACACCAGGCAGGAGAATTTCAGCCATTTGAACTCGGTATGACCCAAAATGGGGGCGTTAATTTCAAAAAAGGTTGTTATTTGGGGCAAGAAATTATCGCCCGAGTCCATTACCGCGGCCAGCCAAAAACTCAATTGGTGCTAGCAATCGCTGCCGAAGGCATTCAAGAAGGTGAGCTGATCACCGACGAAACCGACTCACCTTGTGGCAAGGTCATCACCAGCGTGCCAACTGTCTCGCAAACAGCATTAGCAGCGGTGTTAAACGTTAATGCTATCAATTCATCAATATTCGTGCGGCAATCGCCTCTCATCATTCAAGATAGATTCGTCGGTTAATTCGGCCATAGCTTCAACCCTAGCGACTTCAATATCTGCACTGGCGGTCCTTGTCCGGACTTGAGATCAGGTCTATTCAATGGCCGCGACTGCTCACAAGCGACTCAGGCAACAGCCAGACGTCAGTCCTCTGTCCTCGGCATTTCCGTGATGAATGTTGGCAACTTGACGAGGCTTTTACCCTGAGGTTACGCCTAGTAAGGTCAGCCGTGAACTGATTCGTCATAATCCGTCTGGTCTCCTGAATCGGGTTACCGACAACCGCACTTGAGTTCAATCAGCAACCAGCATTTTTTGGTACAGTCCCAAAAATTGTCATGATCACCGTGCAGACATCGATCAGGTTCTGAAGGTTCGTTGAGCGTCTTCACGAGCCAGTGCGCGAGGGCTAAAAAAGTTCGGACCTCAGAGCCGCCCAACCTCGCAAAACCTAAAGCTTTTTGATTCAGCAAGTCTCGGGTAACTGGAAAAAATCACGTTCGTTTTAGCCATTCGCGACTGTAGCGTTTACGGAAAATGCAGCAAACACTTGGGTGATAGTAAATTCCCACTTATTCACACCCGATTTCTGAGCCAGAGGTCTGCTGCTAAGCTAAGCTTTAAGTAATAACCCTTTTGAGGCAATCCCGTTATCGATTCACGCATCCACGCCCTCTCCAGATACGGGTTTAAACAGGGTACGCTCTGGAGCATCATCAAAAAAGCCAAAATCCAAGATCCGCTTCTGACCATGACCCACCCCTTAGGCCAACCCATTCTGCGGCTAACCAGTTTTGAGATAAGCCACTGCTTTGAAGGCCGATCGGTGGCAAAAAACTAAGCTGACTGGCAAACGTATCAACCCAATGTTCACCCACCAAACACTGCTGAGGAACACCACTAACGGTGATCTCTGAGCATAGAAAGTTTTGCTGGGATTTGGCTTAACCCGCTTCCGGGTCAAACCAGTCGATGGATGCCTGCCCCTGTGCTATCAAGAAGCGATTGCATTCTGAGAAATGGCCACACCCTGAAAACCCTCGATACACAGACAAGGGTGAAGGGTGTGAAGTCATTAACACCTTGTGATGACTCGAGCTTAAGAGAGCCGCTTTTTTCTGCGCTTCCGCGCCCCAGAGCATAAAGACTAAAGGCGTTGTTCTCGCGCCGAGCCAACGAATGACCTCATCAGTTATTCTTTCCCACCCCTGCTTGCGATGAGACCCAGGCCGACCCTCGGCTACCGACAAAATAGTATTGAGCAGCAAAACCCCTTGCGCACTCCAAGTGTTAAGGTTAATCCGGCGAACGCCATTTCTTGAGGGGGTTAAGTCTCGGATAACTTCTTTTTTTATATTTTTTAACGAAGGAGGTTCGGGACAGTCCGGGGGGACCGCGAACGCCAGGCCATTGGCCTGGCCAACGCCGTGGTAGGGATCCTGCCCGAGAATCACCACCTTTACGGCCTCCGGGTCCAGGGTATTGAGCGCTCTAAAGTACTGGTGCGTAGCCGGGTAAACTTTTTGACCCTGTAACTGCGCTTTTTTTAAACATTCTGACAGCTGCTCAAACGCATTGTCGACCTCAGCACACATGATCGCTGCTCGCCATTCATCGCTAAGCAGGCTTTTACTGAACATCGAAGCGCTTACTTGGGTCGCATGTGAGGAAACAAAATCACATCACGAATTGAGGCAGAATCGGTGAGCAACATGACCAATCGATCGATGCCAATCCCTTCACCTGCCGTTGGTGGCAGGCCATACTCGAGCGCCGTAATGTAGTCCTCATCAAAGTGCATCGCTTCGCTATCGCCTGATTCCCTAGCTGCCACTTGCGCGTGAAACCGCGCCGCCTGATCCTCAGGATCATTGAGCTCGGAAAAACCATTAGCGATCTCTTTACCCATGATGAATAGTTCAAACCGGTC
>Ga0181585_10001094_pt1 | contig 23698 bp, 16 predicted proteins | sample 071ome_29_FD_132469 | JGI IMG/M metagenome (GOLD analysis project Ga0181585, IMG submission 132469) | Coastal salt marsh microbial communities from the Groves Creek Marsh, Skidaway Island, Georgia - 071407BT metaG (megahit assembly) | ecosystem: Environmental > Aquatic > Marine > Intertidal...
TACGAATTGAGGTCAAAACGCAGCTGTCCTCCCACGTCGCGCAGCGGACTCGTGCGTCCGTAAAAAGAATCGGGCTCATCAAACGAGCCATCCCACGCTTTTCCTATACCACCGTAAATTGCACCATATATTTTATCGACATAGAGATGGAGAAAGCGGGCACCCCAGTTCCGAACAATCGGAAAACGCAGCGTTGCCGTTCCCATGGCCGCCTTGCGCCCTTCTATGCTATAAAACGTGTAGCCCTTCATAAAGTTAAGGCCGCCGATATGGTAGTCGAAAAAGTCACCAACGGCCTCTTTATCGTCAACCTGATCACTGGCAATCCATCCACCGTAGAAGCGTAGACCCAAACGCGTATTCCAAGGCAGTCCAACGTATTCATTCCAGTCCAACGTGAGCTGATTATAAAAAAGCTTGATGTACTTCTCGTCTATAAACGAGGCCTGCTCGTTAAAGGAGTCGAGAAAGTAGTTGAACATTCGGTCATAGCGGAGGTAGATCTGCCTACCAAGCGGATTGATATCGCGATCGCGGCGGCGCGCCAGCAGGTTGAGTTGGTAGGTCAAGCCAAGTCCAAAACCGTTTAGATAAGTGTACCCAAACGGCTTCTGCTTTTCCAAAACGAGTCCTATCTGCCCGTCGCGGCGCGGCACAAAAGCGCGCCACTCAACGCTCGCATCATACCGATCATAGGTCAGAGATGCGGTTACTTGGCCGAAACGACCCCATTTGCTGCGTGCCCCTATACTGATCTGATTGAGGCTGAAGTTGACGCCGTCTATAATCGCATCTCGTGCATCTGAACTATCCCCGCGCGCCGAATGCCGTTTCTGGTGAAAGGCCTCGAGGAATAGCGTTGGGCGAAAGCCGCCGTATTCGTATATGGCGAAGAGGTCGCGGTCGCCATTCTCGGGTGCTAATGCCGCACCTGCAAAGACGTTTTGCCTGTATAGTACATCGCTGGACGATGCGTAAATACCCGGCTTAAAGCGCCCCTCGTCTATAGTGAGACGCGGCAGCAGCGACGTTTTGAGGAAGTCAGTCCCATAGGCTCTGCCTTCAGCGCGGGCAGCTAGGGCGGGTCGCTCTATCGATGCGCTGGAGGCGGGTCGAGGCTCTTGGACTAAGACGACTTCTGGTCCCTCATCGCGAATCTGGCGAATTTCGAAACCGTCGGCGGTGTAGGCCGAGAAGTACACCACGCCCTCGGCGTCAGCCGTTGGATTAAACGCGCCCCCTCGAACATTGGTAATCTGCCGAACGGCACCCGTCTTCAATTCAACGGCGTAAATATTAAAGACATCGCTAATATCAGATGAGAAATACAGATGCTTGCCGTCAGCGCTCCAAGCCGGATCGCGATCCGTGCCCGCAGTTGTCACAATCCATTCCCAAGCGTCGTCGGCCCGTAGGTCTTCGCCGTCCCGACGCAGCTTCAATATCGCGATATCCCGCTGTCCCTGCCGCGCCACCGACAGGGCAATATGCGCCCCGTCAGGTGAAAAGCGGGGACTGTAGAGCTGCGTGCCGTCAGCGATTTGCGTCAGGTCGCGCACGGCGCTCCCGTCTGCTCTCATCAAGCCCAGATTATTGTTGGTGCCCCCGTTGCGGACAAAGGTGATCCATTCACCGTCGGGCGAATAATCGGGGTACAGAGCACGCAAGCCCCGGCTCAAGCGCTTTTCTGCCGCAGGTTCGTCGCCGTATCCGCGCACGAGTGCGGGCGCGAACCAAGCCGCACTGTGCATCCAACTCGGATCCTCTGTCGAAAAATCGTATGTGTGTATATCGGACTGCCGAGAACCGTACGCATTGGCCTTGCCGATGCGGGCAAAGGCCAGCTTGTCTTCCGTCGGTGAGAAGCTGAGCCCCGAGGCCGCCACGGCCGGCGCTATGATCTCTTCGTCGCCACTTTCGATATCGCGCACAACGAGTAAATGCGGTCCGTAGTGCTGCTTTTGCGTCGACAGATAGGCCAAGCGAGTCCCGTCGTGTGAGACACGAGGACGCATATTAGAAAAACCCGTATCGGCGACCATTTCTCCCTCGCGCAGCGTGCCCAGCGCCTCGACCTGAGTCTCGTACTGGACGCGCATGTCGGCCACCCAATCTGCGTGTAATTGTTCGACCGACCGGCCCAGTTTCTCGGCAATGAGGCCGTTTATATCTAGCGTGCGCCAGCGCGCGGCTCCTCGGTAGAGCTCTGCCAGCATTTCGTCACCGTATTCACGTGCTATGTAGCGAGTCAGTCCAAAGCCGTGATCGTACACGTATTCGTTGCCAAAACCACACTTGCCAAATACACCCATTTCATTAAAAGAGAGCTGACTGTCGGACAGCACCTGCATCCGCAAAATCATATCCCGATGGGCATCCCAGCGGTCCCTCCGAGCGCCCTCAGCCATGTGCTGAGCAGCGCCTTCGGCTAACCACATTGGCACAATCGTATTCATCAACGGATAGGATGCGATCGCATCGGGATAGCCGACCAGGATGTCGGGACGGTTCTTTTCGCGCTGATAGCCGAAATACTGCAGATATAGAGCGGGCACGCGCTGCGCCGTTTTGCGAGCGATGCTCAGAGAAACAATATGGGTGAACTCATGTGTAATCACGTTGCGCAACCAGTCGGTCGTTCCGCGCAGTTCGTAGTCGTGATCGAGCGAGGTCGTCCAGATCTCTATGGTATCGTGATAAAAAAATGCCGCGCCATTGGCGTAATCGTCGTAGTCTTTTAAGACGATGCGCACGCGCTCGGCCGGCTCATAGCCATACAGCTGCGTTATCGGACCATAGGCTTCTTCGGCGATCTGTGCAGCGCGACTAGCGGCGTATTCCAACCCCTGGTGATAGAGCACGCGAAAGTGCTCCGTTTCAAAAACGCGCCAGTCCAATTCGGGATGGTTTTGCGCCTCGCCCCTTCCAGCCCATATGAGGCAGATCCCAACCAGCACGTTCCCAACCCACTTCACTGGCTCACCGCCATTTTTACAAGCGCGCTGGCACTGCGAGAAGGCGTTGACGCACGCAATTTGCACAGATAGACTCCGCTTGCGTACCCTTCTACGCTCCAAGCGACGTCGTTTTCTCCAACATGGGCATCCGCGTTAATGCGTTCAACTTCTGCTCCGAGGGCATCGTATACTACGATCTCGACAGAGGCCGCTTCCGCCAAGAAGAAGCGAAGATGAGCTCGCTGTCCACCGCCGACGGGATTGGGATAACAATAGGTCGCATCTGCGGCGAGAAGCGCATCGGCTGCTCCCCCCGATAGGACCCCATCGGTCCGCACATAGCGCATTCCATCCGCTCCGCCGTCAGCCTGCCCCCAGTCGACTACAGTGCCCGCGTAGCGCGGGTCGACTGCGTCTATTTCCCATCCGTAGAGCAGGCGATGGCTAAGCGCTGCGACCTCTAGCAGACCGTCCCCATCGAAATCCGCCACAGCAGGCGAAAATATCGGCGTTTCTGCCATCAGCAGAGGAAACCCGGAGAGCAGCGCTCCCTGGCCCGTCAACGCGTAAATGCCCTGGTACCCCACGACTAAGATCTCTTGATCTCCTAGCCCATCGATATCGGCCAGTATGGGTTCATAACGAGTGGGGCCTGCCTGCGCATAATGGGGCAAGACTACCGGAGAATCAGCCTGATGGACTCCATTTCCATCGACGATGTGCAGCGATTGAGCACCGGGGAATATCCCCTCCAGTAGACCGTCTCCATCGACGTCACCCAGCGCGGGAGAGGCCACCAGCGAATCTCCTAAGATCACCTCGTGATCCCCTACGAGCACTGCGCCAGCGGCACCCGCTACAAAAACGCGCGATTCAAGCCCCTCCTGCCCCCAGACAGCCGGCAGCGGCTCCTGTCCATATGCGTCCAGTGCTCGATCTCCAATACCGCTAAACCCGGCTCTGTTTCCATAGAGCGATAGGAACGGCTCTCCCGTTCGGTCAATCGCAGCTCGAATCACACCGTCACGTGCGTCCAACTCTAACACACCGCCCGAAACGACAAGGGCCAGTGTCGACTCGGCATTTGTTCCATCGCGGGCAAAGAGACCAAAGAGCGCATCGTCGGCTCTTCCCAACAGCTCTCGCCTCCACAGCGGTCCCTCATCGCCCATTCGCCATGCTTCAACCATCTCGGCACGTTGAACAAAGAGCTCGTCGCGACCGTCGCCGTCTAGGTCACCCGCCGCTAGGAAACGTCCCCCTTCTACGCTCCATTCTGCAAGCCCGCTATCCCATTCGGCAACGCGTAAACCAACCGCATCTTCAACGAGCACTTCAACCTGACCGTCGCCGTCGATATCGGCCGCCTGCAGACGACGTCCTTCCGCAATGACCTGCGGCCAGCCGGCCTGCTGTCGAGTAAAGCGTATGGCAACCTGTAGCACATCGGCGTTTTCAGAGAGTACTTCTATCTCGATTCCCGTCGCCCATCCGTCGTTGCTCTGCGTGTTGGGCACCGTATCGCGGCCAAAGAGACTGCTACCCCCAGCGTAAAACGGATCGTCTTGAGAGCCTTCGATCTGTCGCAGCCGTTCGAAAACGGGTCGACCGATATCCCTGTATCCGTCGGCTTCTTCAAGGGCAATCCCCTGAAGCACCGGATCGTTGTTCATGCCCCCTTCGGGACGCTTCGCAATAACCTGCTCATCGACGTGCCAAACAAGCAGACCAGATCCGGGGACAAAAGCATCGTACTCGTCAACGCCTAGCCAAACACCCTGATCACCGTCGGAAAAATCAACCTGCATCTCGTCGATCCAGGAAATTTCATCCGCATCCGCACCGACGACTTCCAGCCCCGCAGGCGCTCCCTGTTCCCCCCGTCGCTGACGATTTTCCAGCAGGAAATACTCCGTATCGTCAATTGGGATTCGGATCGCTTTGGGCAACGATCCAATTCGATCCGTGGCGAGAATCGAAACTACAGTGTCCCGCACCACTTCGAGCGGCTCAACCCAACCAAGGCGTATTTTGCTCCAAGCCATGGGATGGGGGGCGACAAAGCCCACGACCGCATCCAAGCTGTCTCGACGCACAAAACCCAGAGCATTTGCACCAACGTCCATTAGGCTCCAACCGCCAACGGCGGGCAGTCCATCCGCGAAGTTGGACATGCCGGGCAGACCCAACTGGTGGCCAAAAAACTTGGCCATTAGACCGTTGAGGCCGCCCCGTCCAAACGTGCTTGGCGATTCCGGCAAGATCCACGCCTGGTCTATTTGAACCTCTCCAACCTGCAGCGCACCGCCGTTGTACTCGGCAAAATCTTTCGGCTCGAGAAAAACCGAACGGATGTCGTTCAGCGCACCCGTTTCATGCCCTATGCCAGCGTGAAACACCAGGAAGCTGTTGAACTCGCCCAGATTGGGACCTTCAGGATCTGCTTCTGCCAAAACGAGGGCGTCGCGCAACAGTTGAATCCAGCGCTGACCGATCTCCTCGCCACTGCGCCCATTGCCGTAGTGCAACATGCTCTCGGGAAGCGTGTACGCGTCTGCGTTTGCGCGCGGATAAACCTCGTACTCAATCGCCACGCGTCCTTCGGAAACAACGTCGTAATAGCGACGGAGCGCTTCTAAGTGATGTTCGAAATACGTGCGATCGTGCGGGGGTAAATCGTAGGGCAAATCATACTCTGCGCTAGCCTCCTCTGCCGAGCGCAGATCAAACACACCACGACCCGTGGTCGTATACTCGTCCGTCTCTTCAAAGGGGAAATCGACTCTTATAGCGAGAATCCGCCATTCCTGTGCACACAGAGCACTTGCGCACAGGAGAAGCGGAATGAGCGTGCGAATCAATAGCAATTGGAGTTAATTACAGGGCAATTGAGTTAGAAAATAGCTGAGATGTAATCCGACCACCTCAGCTCTCCGTAGAGGATCTCTAAAAAATCAGATTGAGCGAAAAGCGCGTATTGTCCTGCATAGGCGTATCCTCACCCGTTAAATATGCCACGTCGATTTGAAACCTATTGTATTTGAGACCAATACCGAAAGTGGGTGTGTTAAGCTCCCCATCATGATCAAGGGAATAGCCCGCACGGAGCGCAAAGAACGCATCGTCTTTCTGAGCGGATAGACCGTATTTGTACTCGCCGCCAACGTGTAGGTCAATCTCTTTAAACTCGTCACTTAAGGGATCGTCGGCCCAAGCTTTAAACAAATTGCTTACAAACGATCCGTCGGCAATGAGAGGCTTGTAGAGATCCATCGACAACAGCACGTCATGGTATTGGGTATCCACCACTTCGTAGGCCGTACCAATCACGAGATGCTGAGGAAGTGGATCTGCCTGGCTTGCGTCGATATAGGCAATTTTGGGTCCTAAATTCCGCAGCGCCGCTCCGAAGGTGAAGTTCGAGGTCGCTCTCCACTGAAAACCCAAATCAGCCGCAAAGCTGTTGCCGACACCCTTACCGCGTTCAATACCGGCTCCCTGATCGGCCAAATTGCTGCGGATAAACTTCAGCCCTATACCCGCTGAAGTATTGTCGCCGATCTGGGCTCCATACGCGGCAGATAGCGCCACGTCGTAGCTGCGAAAGGTGCCTTGAGCATTGCCCCGCTCGTCAGTCCGCGTCTGTTCTCCGAGATTAAGCAGAGAGACGTTTAGACCAATATTGCCCCAGCCTTCAAGCGGCGATGAATACGCTAGAAATTCGTAGGAAAGGTCGTCGGCTAAGCCCGGCAACCACTTACTGTGAGTAAAGTTGATCTTTTTCTTGCTCTGTCCGGCTAAGGCGGCAGGATTGAAGTAGCTGGCCGTCGCATCGTCCGCGATCGCGACGTATGACTCTCCCATAGCGATGGCCCTAGCTCCGGGTTCAATAAGGAGAAACAGGACGGCAGCGCGACTTTCCGGCGTGGCAACGGCCTTCTCAAAAGAGCAGAATAGACAGAGAGCGGCCACTAGTGTGGCGCTGGTTTTTTTCATAGCAAAGTCCCCCTAGGACTAAACGATAATGACTACCGGCAGCATCTAAACGGCGCCGTCGGTTCGAACAAAGCAATATCCGTGCTACAAAAGCGTCCCTCCGCTGTCTTTTTAGCGAGCGAGTTGCAGGACGGCGGTCTGCTCTATATCACCGCCCTCTATCCGCTCTGCCTCTATCTTATAAAGATAAGTACCATTGGCCAGATCCGCAGGTGCTTCCCAGAAGATCTGATTATATCCCTCGTTCCCGCTTCCCATCACCTCGGCAACAAACCGCCCGCTCAAGCCAAATATCTTGATCCGCACATCTTGGGCTGCCTCGGTCAGATCATAGGTGAAGTAGCCGCTCTGATCCACCAGTGGATTGGGATAGAACAGGACATTTTGTACGGGATTCGCCCTCTTTTCAACCAACTCAAAAACGGCTTCAGCGCGTGAGGAGTTGTTGAATGTATCCCACGCCTTCAGACGTATCGTATGCTCACCGGGTTCCAACGCGGGTGGAGAAAACGTCACAACCCCTTCGCGATAATCTCCGTCGAGCACGTTAAATAGGTCCGTTAGCGTATAGGTATCACCGTCAATGGACAATTCAATATCGTGTCCCGTCTCACCTGTTATGTTGATGCCGCTAGGATCCGAAATCACGATCCTCAACGCTGGCTGACCGACGATGCGGTCTCCGCTGCTGAACTCCTCAAACCCCTCGAATCCAATGCGAATCCGCGGTCCTTCTGTATCGGACTCAACGTCAGAAGCCGTGCCGGCAATGAGTAGGTCTTCCAACGCACCGTAAGCCGTAGGGGCTTCGTCACTCCAGGCATAGGCACTTATACGTCCCTCAACGCCCCCATAGCTGATATCCTTGGGTACTCTAAACTGACCGCTGAAACGGCCTTTTACCACTTCGTGTTTACCGCGAAATATGTAAGCTCCTACCTGTCGGTAGCGCAGTCCATCCAATAAACTGACCTCTCCAGAGTCAAAAGCCTGTAACCACGCGTGCCCGTTATACTCTTCGGCAAGTTCGCCATTTTCATCCAGCACCGCTCCACTAACCTCAACCACGCCAAGCGCGCTCATCGGTTTATCAATTTCAAGTTCAACCTGATAGCGCGGTAGAGCCAGCCGCTGCAAGGGATCACCAAAGAGCGAGTAGCGCCGCATGTTTCGTATCCCAACCATATCACCGTCGTTTAAATCCTGGCGGGCGATCTGCTTTGCCTCCATAAGTGCCAAACCCACCGGTACGCCTTCGCGCCCGCTGCGATACATTTGCCGATGAAATGCGGCCGATAGCAGAATATTACTCAAGTGAAAACCCACGCGCGTGGCCGAAATCATACCGATAACGCCTCCATCAGATAGCTTTAGCAACTCTTCTGGCATAGAGGTTTTTACCGGATCATCAAATACGCCCACTTGGCTGGCTGCGGTGTAGAAAAACGGAAGCCTACTCCCATTGGCAATTTCACCCAGATCGCGCGAGACCCGGAACATCTGCTCGTGCGCTAGTACGTCTGGATTACCGTGTCCAATGTACGTCAAAATGAGGGCGCCCTCATTGTAGCGACGGATAAACTCATCGCGCGCACGCGGCTTATTACGACCTTCAAAAGGAAACTGCCCCAAGTACAGCTTGTCTATGTTTATACCCTTGGGAAACGTGCTGCGAGCCATATATTCGCTGTCAGTCAGAAAGAAAGTCTCTGCATCCAAAGGACGGTCTGGATTGACAATATCGTCCGCCACGAGGAGAACGCGGCTTTGCCAAAGCCCGGGCTCTGGCTCGCTGTCATACGCGATGATTTTGTCGACGATGTTATTGGCCTCTGTAGCGGACTGGACTGGAATGCGCCCGATGGCCATGTCCGGCAGTTCATCATCCCCCAGCAAGTACGTATACCACTCATCGTACGTGCTGTCGCCGTCTTGATAGGGAGGGATCCAATTCCCAGTGCTCGTTTTCGAATTGTTTTTGTAATCGTATGAGCCGTCGCCCAGCAGCAGGACAAACATGGGAGGACGCTGCCAGTTAGACTCGGCATATCCCAAAAAATTGCGCAGCGCTGCCGGATCTAACATACCTCCAGAAAACTCGTCATATACATCTTGTATATCAACCGAAAGCACCCTAGGCGGTGGACCCCATCGATCGTCCGCGGTGCGCCAGGCGGCCAACCGCGTTGCAGCATCTTCGAAATCGCCGTGGTGGATGATTACGTAATCCGCTGCATTATTCCCCGATACCAACGAGCTTAAGCGATCCTCGACAATTCGCTTGGGCCTCAGCCATGAAGAGGCGCCTCCAATCTCGTAGCGGCCCGGCACCGCGAGGGGATCGTCTTGAAATACAACGCGCCCGCCGTCCGTTTCATACAGGAATTCTTCGATTTCAACGAGCGTATCTGAGACTTCGAAAATGCGAGGTATTTCTTCGGTGAATCCCGTTAACTCGTACTGAGCCGCCTCGTTCACTACAGGGGAAAGAAAGGATAACCGGTTTCTCTCAGCGGTAAAGCTGCGATCGTACTCCAACTCATACCAATCGAACCGAGCCGGGTCCCCGGAATGAAAGAGACCCAGTTCGTTGAGTCCCTCGACGGGGCCCTCTTCGCTCTGCAACGCGCGCTTGACCGGCCTCGGACTGTCAAAGGAAATATTTCCGACCCGCGCTCCATTCCATCGCACATTGAATCGCGAGGTGTTACCACCGATCCCGATAAACCCTAAGCGAATATCGACTGGACGATCTACGGGATCGTTTACGAGCACGCGAAAATTGCGCGCATTGCCGCGAAAGTCTTCGCCGTACCAGGTATAACCCGACTTTATACCATACGTCTGGTACAGGATGAACTGCTCTTCCTCGCTGTGAATATATACGCGATAGTGCTCTGGTTTTTGGGTGGCCGTGCGAGACAGCGCACCACTGCGTTGTGCTTGCCGCTTTCCCTGTATGCCCCCGGCAAAGCCCAACCAATACGCGTTATCATCCGTGTAAAGATTTCCTCTCCAAACGTAATCGGACTCTTCCCCATCGTATTCCCAGCGCTGAGCCGACTCTCCGTAAAAGAGCACATAGTCAGCCGGATCAAATCGACCGTCGCCACCGTCTTCGACTACAAGCCCCATCTCTTTCCACGCACTGGGCGGTTGAATCCCCTTCTCGGGCAGGGCTTCTCCCCCTCCATAAAGGAGGCGCAGAGTTTGTGGATCGACGTCATCTAGTGCGACGCCCGCCTCTTGTAAATCTTCGCCCGTTACGCGGAACATACCGCTCTCGCCTACGGTAATGCGCAGCCAGCGTCCAGCGAATTGGGCCGGCTTGGCCAAGGGGCGCCGAAGTCGGGGCACGCGCCACTCGGAGGCCTGCTCATAGTTACTCACAATCTGGCGGTAGAAACTCTCTGCGTGTGCATCTTGAAAGCGATCGTCTTTCCAGCGTCCCCGGGGAGCAACATCCTCGTATCCCAATTCGACGATGACTCGCTCGGCTGACACGCCTTCTTCCCTGTCGATCAGCGGCGCAAATGCCAGCTCTACAACCCGCTGGCGACGGGCCATTCCCTCTCCCACAATGGAAACCCAATCGTCCGACTGGCCGATGGCAATAGCGCTCCCATCTGAGGCGAATACCTCTACGCTCTCGATCCATACGTCGCCAGTAGGTGGCACTCCCACTAGGTGAGTTGCACCCACCTCACCAGAGCGCATCCCATCAGGGTGATATTCGATGCGACTACTACGGGTGCTGGCGCCGATAATATCTACGCGAGCGTGCAACTGACCCGCAATCAGCACGGTCAGAACGAGCACAAAGCGCAGCCATTTTTTCATTATCATTCGGGTATGAGACAGATTGATCGTTTAATTGATCGTTTAACGGTACCGCAAGCGTCTACAACATTTTTTAAGGTGGTGGGGTTGGCTTGCTTTGTCAAGTTACTCTCTTGACTTATCCACGGACACAAACTATTTTTTGAATTCTATTGAAGGAGAAGTCATATGGCCAGAAAATGTAGCCTGACCGGCAAAAAGGGGTTAGTGGGAAACAGCGTAAGCCACTCCCAGCGCAAAACCAAGCGCGTTCAAAAACCCAATCTAATTACCAAGCGTCTTTACATACCCGAGGAAGATCGCACGGTTACTGTGCGCCTGTCTGCCCGCGCCCTGCGCACACTGAACAAAAAGGGCATTCAGAAATTCCTTAAAGAAGAAGGCATCACCCTTTAGGCACAAGGGTATCTTAAACAAGAAAAACGGGGTTTAGCCTAAAGGCTGAGTCCCGTTTTTTGTTATCTGGTATCCAAGAAGCACGCTGCACCTGCTCGTCCCTGACGGCACAACATGCTGAGAAACGGCCAATGCACTCTTTGCAGGCCCCGTTTTAGACGAGCATATCCTCAATTTCGCGCTGCACCTGCTCTTCACGCACCTGATCAATGACCACTTTGAAATAACGAGCTGCTCCGCTGGTAATCAATCGCTCAATAGCATCTATTTCTTCGTCACTGTATGCGCCAGACTCTCTCACCAGCCCCATGTACTCCACCTTGGCATCCGGCTCTAAGTCTGAAATAGATGCGAGCATATCAAAGAGCTTGTAGGCAGCCTGACTTTCTAAACAACGCTCGACGATAAAAGCCAAACGTTCATTGCGAACACTCTTTTTTGTTTCGATGTTTTCCATTTTCATGCCGTCCCCAAGAAAAGAGAAGTAAACGCGGTTATTCCGCCCAATCTCTTTAGCAAGGATGAGACCCGAATTTGAAAACATATTTGATGAATTTATATATCATTAATTTACAACTATTTAGAATAAAAAAAGGAAGGGGCAATAAGACGCTCCATTAGCTGGAAGACGGAATCTCCCGGCAAAAAGATCTCACCTTGGGCAATTTTTTCCCATAAAACGACGACTTGTCGTTAAAAGCCGTGCGCCTTATTTTTAAGCCATACTACACACCAAAGCGGGATATTATGATCGACGAAGAACTGCTGGAAATCCTAGCCTGCCCAGAAGATAAATCACCGGTGCAACTAGCAGACCAAAGCATAATTGACGGATTGAACGAGCGTATAGCCCAAGGCAGTCTAACCAATCGAGGCGGACAAAACGTCGAAAAGCAAATCGACGGCGGCCTAGTGCGAGCCGACGGGGCATATCTCTATCCAATAGACGACGGAATCCCCATTATGCTCATTGACGAAGCCATTCCTCTCACATAGCCTAGATCTCTTCAACTTTTATGAGCGTTTGATTGCGCTCTTTATTCTGTAATAGCACGACGCGGAATCCCTGTCTCCGCGCCTCTTCTGCATAGTGATCAATCAGTTCGACGGTCTGCTGTTTGCGCAACAGATTGAGCTCGGCAAGACGACCAAATCCCTCTTTGGTGACGACGCCGAACGGCTGTCCCCGATAGTATACTGTGTAGGCACGCACCCTTCGATTCTCTTCCTGCGGCCTTTCCTCACCTTCCCGATTCCAGTCAAAGGTCAACCCCCAGCCAATCAAGTTTATCAGGACAACGGATAAATCGCCGATCCAAACGGACGGATTGAGACGACCAAACAGCCACAGAGGGAGCACACATATCAGGCTCAGACTTGCCATAAAAAAGAAAATTAGTCTGTGACCGGATACGTCCTGTCTCCGGCGCTTGCACACGAGCATATACCCAACCTGTAAAAAAGCACCGCAGAAAAATAGTGCGAACAGCATGAGTATAGCCACTTCGCGTAGGTCATTACCCAATTCGTAGTATTCCCATCTCGACTCACCCAATAGAGTGTGCTGTGCACAACGTATTGGGTCTAGTAGATCTCAATGCATAGTATTCTGGAACATCTCTGAGAAAGAGCGCTCTAAACATAAGCACTTGCGAACCCCATTTAATATACCATCACCCAGTAAAATTCAGGTGTGAAGTAGTCCGACCAATCTTATTATATTATCGCGACAGACACGATGGGAAACGAAATATAAAACCCGATCCCTAAGGGGCGTTAGCTTATGACAGCAAAGGCAAAGATTGGACTTATTGGTGCCGGATGGTGGGCAACTTCCAACCACCTTCCCGTGTTAGAAGAACGAGATGATATTGAATTAACCGGCGTATGCCGACTCGGCAAAGACGAGCTCCAACAGGTCAAAAGTCGCTTCGGGTTCACTCACGCGACCGAGGATTATCAAGAGCTCCTCGATATTCCCGGCTTAGAAGGAGTCGTCGTCGCCAGTCCGCATACACTCCACTATCAGCATGCGCTTGCCGCATTAAAACGTGGGCTCCACGTCCTCTGCGAGAAACCGCTTACCACGAAAGCTGATGAAGCAAGGGAACTCGTGGAGGAAGCCAATAGACAGGATGTGCAGCTTATGGTTCCATACGGCTGGCACTATGCCGAGTTCATTCAAGAGGCCAAACTGAGAATGGATGCAGGTGCCGTCGGCGATATCGAGTTTGTCATGTGCCACATGGCATCGCCTATTCGGTCACTGCTCGAAGGCAAACAATTTCTTTCCGAGGGAGGCGGAGTTGGAGATAGAATGTTTGATCCTGCGGCCAAGACATGGGCAGATCCCACGGTCGCCGGCGGTGGATATGCACTGGCACAAATGTCTCACTCGGCGGGATTAGCATACTGGTTGACCGATCTAAAACCAGAGCGCGTTTCTGCCTTAACCTCTTCTCCTACGAGTGCGGTCGAACTTTATGACGCCTTCTCTGTCCGCTTTACTAGCGGCGCAATTGGCTCATTCAGCGGAGCAGGTGCACTCCCCGAAAATCAACAATTCCAGCTAGACGTCAGGATATTCGGATCAGAAGGCGTGCTCACGATAGACTGCGATAGGGCTCGACTTGAGATACTTCGACACGACGGTAATAACACAAACCTCGACCTCGAGCCAAGAGCAGGTGCATATATTGGCAGCGGTCCGACCAACAACTTCGCTGATATCGTGAGTGGGAAAAGCACGACGAATTGGGCGCCAGGTTGGGCCGGCATGCGAGCAGTTGAGATGATAGATGCCGCGTACCGGTCTATGGAGTCTGGTTCGACAGAATCCGTATAGTCGGCCTGCACCAAGAAGCACAAAAGCGATGAGAGATCATATCGTGAGATTCTCAATACGTATCAACCTTGGATCCACATAGGCAATAGTATAAGCGACACGATTTAATATGCGACAGAAACTATCTGTCTCCTATATTGGCTTTCTGCATCCCCCTCAATTACAATTTCTGCAACATAGATGCCCGGAGCAACGAGCTGTCCAGATGCACCTCGACCGTCCCATTCAAGGGTGTGCTGCCCTGCCGATAAGCCAATTCGGTCTTCAAATACAACGGCACCTGATAGATCATAAATCCGCAGTGTCATTGGTCGCGGGTTGAGCACGTTTATCAAGTCTACAGCGCAGTATAACCGATCGTTCATTCCGTCGCTATTTGGAGTAATTACCGTCGAGCTAAACTCTACATTGGCCAACAAACGAGCGCTTACCGGTATACCAACAACATTCCCGTCACTCGCTATTTCATCATTGGCATTGCCTGGATCTATGCGTTGATGGACTGCGTCCGAACCTTCCCCCGAGATCAAAAACCCTTCAAAACGCGTTGCTTGAAAAAACACGGCGGCTTTAAAGCGCAATTCGACTAACTGATCGCTGCGAACCAACCGATCAAAATGTACCTCAAACTGATTTCCGCTGTTGGCGACTTCGACTTCGACTCTATTACCCTCTACGCGTGCTTCGACAAATTGCAAAGCAGATGGCCCCTTAATGGAAAGACGGTCAAAACCGCGCGAGGCCGAACGAACCCGCACAAAGTAGCTGAACTGTTCTTCAACTCCAGGTTCAACTATAGATGGATAGATTTCACCCAATGCTTCTTCGGCCAAAGGCGGAGAGTATTCAATGGTTACGTGGTCTAATTCAGGAGCAACTTCTGGAGAATTCGAAGTAAGACGCAGATCCAGTTCTACGTAACGGCGCGGCGAAGGCGACTGGAATAGCCCGTCAGAATCGCTGTAAATATTGCTCCATGGACTCCAGTCCGCTCCAGGAGAATAAGTCGTATCAATCCGACCGCGGAAAGAAGGAATCAGCCTATTATACTTCTTCTCTGTAACTTCTTTATCATTCTTATCGTAAAATGTAACGCTAAAATCGAGTAGGTTACCAGACCTAGAACGCATTTCTAAACGCGTGCCCCGTGGCGTATTTGCCCCCCATTTCAAAGCTGTAATATTCTTGTTATCTCCCAAATCTATGAGGCCCGAGTTTAAGCGAACTTCCCTTGGAAAGCCCTCACCAAAAACCATCAATTCTTCGACAATCCCCGACGCCGCACCGCAATCGCCGTTGCAGTTAGCGTCCCAAACAAGCCAGCGTAGTTGCAGAAAGCGCGTTGCTTCGGAGGTGAAAGCATGGTCTGCAAACCCCTGCTGTGAGTTAAGGGCCGAACGTCGATTTAGAAACTTCTGCTTCCATATAAAACGGCCATTCGGTGATATAGATCCATCGGACGTTCTCAGTTGGTATAGGTTAAAGTCAAATCGCCGAAGCGATAATGCCCGTGCTCCAAGACTTCCTACGCCCGCCCGTCTACTGAAAGGACGCGGGACGATGCCGCTGACCAAACGAACCCAATCAACCCAATAAACTGCACCCAGATCTACGGTAATTTCACCCCATACATCTTCGCTACTTCGCACCGCACGGCCGTAGCGGAAGCGAGTGAAAAAAGAACCGTCGACCATCTGTATGGCATTTCCCAACGGGACATCGTCTTCCTTATTTTCTCCGATTTCCACATTGACCTTCCCACCGCGCTCTAGCAGGTTGAGCGCAAGGTTATCACCCAAACTAACCACTTCTATTTCTGTTAGACGCGCACCTTTTACAGGAAGTAAATTGACGACGCGGACATAGCGAATAGGCGTGTGCTCTGATTGATTTAGCTCAAAAACGACGCGGTGGTTTTTGTTTTCTTTGAAACGCTTCTTCGTACGGAATATGAGCACATCCGTGTACGACGTATTGCTTTCATCAACTTGAGGCTCACCGGTCGAAAGCAACACGTCAAATAATTCGAAGGGCTGCGAATCTGTAGCAAAGTTCAATACGATACGCTTGGCAAAAACACCGCGCCCCAGATCTAAATCCAGCCACCAAGAATCAGGAGGTTTCTCTAAATCGGGACTCCAACCCGTTTCAAGGTCGCCATCCATAACCTGTTCGGCGTTAGCTGCATTGGATCCAGCAGCGTGAATACCCCCGCCAAAAGAGCGCGCGTTGTTTACCACATCAATGTCTCTGCCGACGGGTAAAAGCCTCAGGTGCCCATCATCCGTAACTTCGACGATGCCATTGGGCAGTTTCCATTGATTCCATTGAATCGCGGTATCAAAGCGTATTTCTTCTCCGAACGCATAATTCGACAGCGTCAAACTATACAAGACAAGGAGATTTATGAAGCACTTGTTGACCATCTTTCTCAGCGAAGTCCCATTAGATTTCCACCGGATGCACCAAGCTCGTTAAGACCGTTAGCGTTTATTGAGCTAGTCGACATAAAACCATCAGATCTTTATTTGCTCGAACGATATGCTGCGCACGCTAATCACATCCGCGAAAATGCTCCCAACGCTTCGACAAATCCGCAGTATTTATTTCATCCGAAAAAGCAACGATTCGATACTTGTTGGTCGATGATGCACCCTCTGTCAAATTCCAGGCACCGACAATGCATCGGCTCGGCGAGATACCCAACTGACCGTCCACGCGCCATGGAACGGGATGCTCTGGGTTCTGATCATGATCTAATATTGCTATGCCACCGCCGTTCTCTTCACCCTCGATCGACATCCACACGGCAACCCATCGAGCGCGTTGTCCTTCTGCCTCGGGAAACGCCAAACCTTCACTCGTCAAGACTTCCCCCCCGCGCTCAGTGCGGTACGGCATGCGCAAAAACAAACCGCCGTAGTCGTATTGGCCGAAGCGTATATCCGTATTGGCCGTAAGCGTCCAGCATAGATCCAATTCATATGCACCCTCTCGCCTTGCCAAGGACCACTTTTGCTGTTCCAAGAGCAATGGCGCTCCGTCTGGCGCTGACCACTGACACTGCACCTCCCACTGAATGCGTTCCCCGCTTTGTGCAGGATCGCTCAGTGCACTACAGGCGAATAGACCATCTTTTTCTCTATCTGCGCCCAAACCTTCAGTCCAGAAACCAATTCCATTCACATCGTTTAAGCCCACATAGAGACCGTGCTGCCAAGGGTGATGCCCCGGTGCATTCTCCGTGAGTATACCGCTCCCCTTAGGAGCGTGTAGGGGGTGTATATAGGGACGCCCCTGTGCCGGTGCTTCCTGCACGAGAACGGGACTATTGCTATCCGCTTCGTTGATAACGCCCCGATGCGATGACCAGTCGTACGACCATGTAGTTTCCATTTGATCTCCTCTGTTAAAATCTGCTCGAGTATCGCACCCTCGCGTGTTCCAGTCAAGATTACATTGCTCCAGTTGAGGCGTACTGTATATTCGTTGCCCAAAGGAGAGGAATCCGATGAAAATCGTCGATACCCACTGCCATACCGGCATACACAAATATGAACCCGTAGAATCTCTGCTCTATCACATGGATACATGTGACGTCAATCAAGCCGTCCTTATCCAACATGCAGGCGAGACAGACAATGCGTACCACGTGCAGTGTATGGAGCGTTTCCCCGGGCGGTTCGCCGCTGCCATGATTGTAGCCCCAGAAGACGATGGGCGTCAGATTCGCCGCTGGGCCGAACGCGGCGTCGTTGGAATTCGCCTTCCAGCCAATTCACGCGCTCAATGCGCTGACCCACTAGCCCATTGGCGCACTGCAGCAGAGCTCAACCTAGTTGTCAGTGCACCGTGCACGCCAAGTGCGCTGCTAGGCGAGGCGTTCACCGAAGTGATCAATCTATTTCCCGATCTGCACATATGTATCGAGCACTTGGGAGGCGTTGGCCTCGAGGCACAGGCTCCTTACGAAGCGTTTCGCGCAGTCCTGGCTCTGGCCGAACGTGAAAATCTCAGTATCAAGCTTCCGGGATTTGGCGAATTTTGCCCGTTGCCCTACCCATTTTCCGACGTAGCTCCCCTAGCCGACATGGCCATTGAGGCCTTTCGTCCCAATCGCGTAATGTGGGGCAGCGACTACCCCCCCGTTAGCAGCCGCGAAGGCTATGCCCATTCGCTTGAGTTTCCCATGCAGTATTTTTCCAAACTGAGCGAAGAAGACCGCGCTTGGATCTTTGGCCGGAGTGCACAGACTGTTTGGCGGCTCACCTAGGATGGAACCAACAGCTGGGACATGAGCGCACAGAACGCAAAAATCCCCGGCGCGAAAAAAACGCCGAGGATTTTTCTAACATGGTGCCGAAGCGGGGACTCGAACCCCGACGCCCGAAGGCACTACCCCCTCAAGATAGCGTGTCTACCAATTTCACCACTTCGGCAAGAAGTAGCGGCGCTCTATTCGGTCTGCGTATCGCTCTCACCAGCGGGGGTAGGAGATTCCGCTTCTGAGCCAGCTTCGGACTCTGCCGGCTGACCGAGAAGTGAACCGCCTCCCATCGGAACAGGCGCAACGGGCGGCAACGCGCCCTCTTCGATCATGCGCTCCGTTGCCGTAGTCGGCCCCTCGTCTCCCCCTTGAAAAGCAATCGACTGGACCAAACAGCTAACCATGAAAACGGTAGCCAGCACCGTAGTCGCCTTGGTCAGAAAGGTCGTTGCAGTGCGTCCTCCCAGCACGGAAGATGAACTCATGCCTCCGGCGAGGGAACCCAAACCGCCTCCCTTGCCCGACTGCAAAAGCACTGCGCCAATGAGCAGTAGACAAACGCCCACGTGTACGATGGTAAAAAGTATTTCTAACATGTCTTCACTTTGCGGCTTTGACGATGGCAGCAAAACTATCGGCTTGCAAAGCAGCTCCGCCGATTAGACCACCGTCGATATTTTCTTGTGAAAAGAGCTCTTCCGCGTTCTCGGCCTTAACGCTTCCACCGTATTGGATGCGCATGGCATCAGCGGCCTCACGCCCAAAGCGCTCTGTTAAAAAAGAGCGTATTAATGCGTGTACTTCCTCTGCCTGTTCTGCCGTCGCGGTCTTGCCCGTGCCGATCGCCCATACGGGTTCGTACGCCAGCACGATACTTGGTGCGCGGTCCCCTGCGACATTCTCCAGGGCGGCCCGCACTTGACCGATAACAACCTCTTCGACCCGACCCGCTTCTCGCTGTTCCAGCTGCTCGCCAATACATACGATCGGGGTCAGACCTGCTGCGAGTGCAGCGAGCGTCTTGCGATTGACCATTTCATCGGACTCAAACGCGTACTGCCGACGCTCAGAGTGTCCTAAAATAACGTACGCACACCCACTGGTCAATATCATCGCAGGAGAGATATCACCCGTATATGCCCCTTCACCCTCCCAGTGCATATTCTGTGCACCGAGGCCTATTCCGCTGCCTCCAATAACTCCATGCACGGCACCGAGACTCGTATACGTTGGACACAATACCACATCACAGCTAGTGAGCGACGGAGCAACCAGCGGAGCAATAGCTTGAGCTAAATCAACCGCCTCCTCCGCCGTCTTGTGCATTTTCCAGTTGCCCGCAACAATTGGCTTGCGCATTAGGCATCCTCCTTGTCTGAAAGCGCTACGATTCCTGGCAAGATGCGACCTCCCATACATTCGAGCGAAGCACCTCCCCCGGTAGAAATATGCGTCATCCCATCAGCCAACCCCATTTGCGTAACCGCAGCAGCAGTATCACCACCGCCAATTATGCTGATGGTCCCTCCCTCTGTCGCTTCGACAAGCGCTTGGGCAACGCCGAGCGTCCCCTGGGCAAATGGCTCCATCTCAAAGACGCCTAGCGGACCATTCCAAACGACCGTGCCTGCCCCTTTCACTCGCTCGCTGTAGAGCGCGCGCGTGTTAGGCCCAATATCGACCCCCTCCCACTCCTCTGGCATCGCATCGCGATTGACCACCTGCGTCTGCGCATCTACCGCAAAGCGATCGGCGACAACAACGTCAACTGGTAAGAGTAGTTCGACATCCTGTTCGCGACAGCGAGTAATGAGGTCTCTGGCAACTCCTATGCGATCCTCCTCTAAGAGAGAAACGCCAATCTCAAGCCCCATAGCCTTGAAGAAGGTGTACGACATGCCGCCACCAACGATCAACGCATCTACCTTATCAAGCAGGTTTTCAATTACCTCGATTTTACCCGAGATCTTCGCTCCACCCAAGATGGCGACAAAGGGGCGCGCAGGCTGCCTTAACGTCTCGTCCAGATAGGTAATCTCTCTCTCCATGAGCAGACCGCTCACCGCTTCTGACACATGGTGCGCGATTCCCTCTGTAGAAGCGTGCCCGCGATGCGCTGCGCCGAATGCATCGTTTACATAGAGATCGCCCAAGCCGGCGAGCGCCTTGGCAAAATCGGGATCGTTCGCTTCTTCCTCGGGCTTGTAACGAAGGTTCTCCAGCAGCATCACCTGTCCCGGCTCTAAGGCCGCTGCCCGCTCTTCGACGATCGATCCCACGCAGTCAGGCGCCAGCCCAACCTCGAGGTTTAGTAGTTCACCTAGACGGACAGCAGTGGGAGCCAGCGACATCTCGGGCACGACGCGCCCCTTCGGACGCCCCAAATGAGACATGAGGACAACCGAGGCGCCTCCCTCGAGCAAATATTGAATCGTCGGCAAAGCCGCGCGGATGCGCGTGTCGTCTGTTATCTTCTGATCTTCACTCAAAGGCACGTTAAAATCGACGCGCACGAGTGCGCGCTTACCCGAAACGTCGATATCGCTCAGCGTTTTCTTTGCCATGTGATCCTAACCGAAAAACACGCGAGCCAAGTCGTAAAAATCCTGATCTACGACTTTGAGTTTGTCGACCGCTTCTGAGAGGGGGGTTGATACAATCTCATTCCCCTGCAGGCTTACCATATTACCGAAGTTTTCCGCGTGCACGAGATCGACAGCCGCTATTCCAAAACGCGTTCCCAACACCCGGTCAAAGGCCGTTGGTGTGCCGCCGCGCTGCAGGTGACCGAGGACGGTCACGCGCGTTTCGAAACCCGTGCGCTGCTCGACCTCATTGCATATGACCTGACCAATGCCTCCCAGCTTAACGTGGCCAAACTCGTCGAGCCCCGCCTCTTGGACGACAAACTCATCATCCTTCTCTTCGGCCTGTAGCATCACGCCCTCTGCCACGACGACGATGGAGAAATCCTTGCCGCGATTATGTCGTTTTTCAATCGTCTGTACGATTTCATCAACCGTGTACTTTTGTTCTGGTATCAGGATCATATCGGCACCGCCAGCCAGACCGGCGTGTAAGGCAATCCAGCCGCTGTGGCGGCCCATGACTTCTATCACCATGACGCGATTGTGCGACTCGGCCGTGGTGTGAATGCGATCAATCGCCTCTGTTACAATGTTAACTGCCGTATCGAAACCAAAAGTGTAATCCGTGCCGTTTAAATCGTTGTCTATTGTCTTTGGCACACCCACTACGGGAACGTCTAAGTCATTCAGCTTGCTGGCCACGCCCAGCGTATCTTCACCCCCGATTGCAATCAGCGCATCTAACTTCATCCGACGCATATTCTCAGCGACAATGTCTCCACCATCGCCCTCTTTGAAGGGGTTTGTACGAGAAGTGCCAAGAATGGTGCCACCCTTGGGCAAGATACCGGAAATCTCTTCTAACCCCAAAGGCTCCCAGTCGCATTCCATCATGCCTTTCCAGCCCTTTTGTATACCCTTAAAACGATAGTCGTATTGGGTAATTCCCTTACGCACTGCCGCGCGTATTACGGCGTTAAGACCGGGACAATCTCCGCCTCCTGTCAGAATACCGACCGTCTTCTCGGCCATGCGCTACAACTCCTCTCTCTTTGCGTTCCTCGAGACCGCATATTACAGGAACCGTGGAACCGTCAATTTTCAATAATTATAGGGAAACATAAAAAATAATTATATAACTCAACTAGTCAAGAGCGACTCACCTCAGAGCGCGCCAAAGCGGTCGGCACGATATCTTCTACACGGCCAGGAAAAGCATTAATACACGCTGATATCGTCGCTCCCGTCGTAATTACATCGTCGACTAGTGCCCACGCACGACCTGGCGGCACGCCGCGCCAGCAAAAAGCCAATCGCACATTGGCTCGGCGCTCTTCCGCGTTCAGATGAGACTGCTGACGCGTGTTCTGAGTCCGTACGACCCAGCCTCTGACCAAGGGCACGTCTAACGCTTCTGCCAGCCCAAAGGCGATTTCGAAGCTTTGATTATACCCTCGCTCCCGCACTCGAGCCGGGTGTAACGGTAGCGGAATAATTCCATCCACGTGCGCGAGTTTAGGACCGACAGCACGCGCCATATGACGCCCCAAAGCACGACCCAAACCGCGCTTATGACGAAACTTCAGTGCGTGAATAGCCTCGCGCAGTGGACCCTGAAATGCGCCCAACACAACCTCCGCTTCAGAGTCGCCCGTGCACTGAGAAGAAGAGGTTATGCGTTGTCGATCTATGGTCTCCCAGCATCCTCCACATAAGTACGCCCCTCCCTCTCCAACGAGTCGGTCACACCCGATGCAGTGTGGGGGATACAGCGCGTCCATCCAAGCATTCCAAAGTGCTTTACATGATGTGATCATTTTGACTCACCCTGTGCATGTTCTGCATCAATGTCAGGTGACATGTCTCATACAGCAAAGCCTGAGCAATCTCCAAGCCAAACGAACGTAATCCGCACTCTTTAAAGGGACGGTGTCATTCACCCACGCCCACTGCTATTCAATTGGCAGACCGGTTCGATATCACCGATCTCAGATCGATCAACCCCCTTGCTACGGACGCCACTTTTCTTTAATTCCATATCGACTCTGCATATACCGGTCACCCCCAAAAAATAGATGAGGTTATGATGCATAGCGCTCTATTGACTGTTCTTTTTCTGCTTCAAGTCCTATGGATAGCATCCCCCGCCGAGGCGGGCTATACCCTGATACAACAGCCCGCTGCTAACGACCCCATGCAGGTTCATATATACGAGCTAGACAACGGCCTGCAGGTCTACCTGACGGCCAACCGGGAAGAGCCTCGCTTTTACGCCGAGATCATTGTTCGCGCCGGGTCCAAGCATGACCCGCAGGATGCCACGGGCATAGCACACTACCTCGAGCACATGCTCTTTAAGGGCAGCCGCCAGCTGGGTACGCTCGATTTTGAAGCGGAAAAAGAGCACTTAGACCGCATTGAAGCACTCTACGAAGAGCACTTTAGCGAAACGGATCCCGAGCGACGAATAGCCCTATATGCACAGATCAACGAAGCCAACCAACGCGCCGCACAGTATGCGATTCCCAACGAACTCGATCGACTCTACACGGCCATGGGCGAGCGCGCACTCAACGCGCATACCAGTTACGAAGAAACGGTTTACAAGGTCGATCTACCTTCCAACCGCCTGGCCCACTGGGCCAAGATCGAGGCAGAGCGCTTCCACCAGCCCGTTTTCCGCCTGTTTCAGACGGAGTTGGAAACGGTCTACGAAGAGAAAAATCGCTCGATGGACAATAAGTTTCGAACGATCAGAAATGTTGTTCAACAACAACTGTATAAAACTCATCCATATAGAAATTCCATA
>Ga0181585_10001100_pt1 | contig 23652 bp, 18 predicted proteins | sample 071ome_29_FD_132469 | JGI IMG/M metagenome (GOLD analysis project Ga0181585, IMG submission 132469) | Coastal salt marsh microbial communities from the Groves Creek Marsh, Skidaway Island, Georgia - 071407BT metaG (megahit assembly) | ecosystem: Environmental > Aquatic > Marine > Intertidal...
AGTTTGAAGTGAACTCCTAATAGAGCTTCTCCATCGTAATATTTACCAGTGATTAAAGAAACATCTGCATATTGCTTATAACCCCAGCCACTTGCATAGAGCTTAGTTACAGAAAGTAGCAATAATACAGTTACAAGAACTCTCCTCATTAATCCTCCCAGAATACCTTAGAAAACAGCACTAAAACTGTAAAAATCTCTAAACGACCTACTAGCATACCTAATGATAATACCCATTTAGCAAAATCGTTAATAGCACTATAATTTCCAGTTGGCCCTATAATCTCACCAAGACCAGGCCCTAAATTTGCGATCGAAGCCGCCGCACCACTCATGCTCGTAATAAAATCTAGGCCTGATAGTGCAAGCAACATACAGATCACAAAGAAACATAGGCAAAATAGAATAAAAAAGCTTAATACTGATGAGCTTACAGATTCAGAAACTGTGTGCTTATTATATGAAATACGATAAATACCATGTGGGTGAATTAGCTTAAAAATTTGATATTTAGCTATACCGTAAAGAATCTGGAATCTAAATACTTTGATTCCTCCTGTTGTTGAACCAGTACATCCCCCAACTACTGAGAGCATAAAAACTAAAGTAATAATAAACTCACCCCAAACATTGTAATTTGCAGACGCATAACCGGTGGTGGTCATAACCGCAGTAATGTTAAAGGTTGCCAAACGGATAGCCCCTGGCAAATGAAAGCCTTTTTGCTCTACTAGCCAATAAACTGACACGGTTATAAATACGAATAGCATAGTAAAAAAAAACATCACCTGGTGGTCAGTAAATAAATGCCTAAACTCACCACGAAACATCTTTATTAGCATTGGAAATGGTATTGAACCAAGTAACATAAATAGAATTGCTATTGACTCGATAGAAACAGAATTAAAGAAACTAATTGAAGCATTATGAGTAGAAAAACCACCAGTTGAAACTGTAGTCATGGAATGCAAAATCGAATCAAATAAATTCATGCCTGCAAAATAATAACAAATAGCGCACACAATGGTTAGAAAGATATAGATCCTACTAATTGCTGAGGAAAGCTGCTTGGCTCTTGGCAAAATTTTGTCATTTTTATCTGATGACTCGGTACGAAAAAGCTGCATTCCACCCACACGTAATAGAGGCAAGATCGCTATCGCCATTACTATGATTCCAATACCTCCAACCCATTCTAACATAGCTCGCCATATTAAAATTCCAGGAGGAGCATTGTCTAAATCTCTAAGCACTGTTGCACCGGTGGTAGTAAGACCAGACATGGCCTCAAAGAAAGAATCTGTATAGGAAACCGCTAATTCAGAAAAATAGAATGGCAACGAGGCAAAAAACACCAAAACCAACCAGCTAAAAGTGGTCAAAATAAAAGCCTCTTTTACCGACACATCTTTTACTCGATCTTGTCTACAGGTTAGTATCAAACTAATCCCATTAAACAAGGTAAAAAACATCGCCGCAGCAAAGGCCTGCCAATCACTATTCCCAAGCACCATATCAGCAAACATAGGAATAAACATCGAAAGCCCCAAAATGCTCAAGAGATAACCGATTACCAATAGGATTATTCTAATACGAATCATATTTATACCTTTTAGGCTGTTATAGAATAATTAATTCAAATTGCAAAGCAGAGGTTTGGTATTTGGTATTTTGAATTCTAAATTTTAATTAAGGTAAATTTGCTAAACAAATTTGATAACAAATACATTACAACGAAACTCATGACACCCACTTGAAGATTTTTTTAAGGGAGCAGGTTTTTTCAAGTTGGTTTGCGCAGTGTATACATGATACATAAGCAGACCAATTTGGAAAAATATGCCCCTTAAACAAAAAAAAGCGGAAAAACGTTGCGTTTTTCCGCCAAACTTAGGGTGGGATATGAGAACTAACTGCAGTATACTCCCAAAGCTAGATAAATATCAAGTTTTTTTACATATTTTTTTACATTTTAGAAAGAATTACACACTAAAATCAATGGTATCCCTAGCTATGCCTTATTTTTGAGCTGATCAAAAATTTTTCTAATTTCTGAATTTTCAAAGTTACTATTAGCTTCTTTTAAATTTAGCGGCAAAGACTCCAATTTATACTGCTCATCGAAGGCATTTCCCCATATTCTATCCGGAGCATCCAACCTCTCCCTAACCCCCAGATAAGCACCCAACAACACCCCTGTGAGCACCAAATAAGGGTTAGCGCTACTTGCTGGGACCCTATGCTCCACCCTTCTAGCACCTTTTTCACGGTGACTATCTGGTATTCTAAGCGCTGTAGTACGATTATTTACTCCCCAACTGATATTTGTCGGAGCATTTGTAGCGTTACATTTATAACGGCGCTCTTCATTACTTAACTCAAACTTAGCATTAAAACGCTCAAAATCTTGCTCTGCAGCTAGAAAAAACGGTAGTGATGCTGGTAAATATTTCAAAAGACCACCAATTATATTTAATAATAGCGGACTTTCTTCGTCATTATGTTTAACAAAAAGGTTATTATCAGCCTGGTCATAAAGTGATAAATGAACATGCATCCCACTCCCAACATCCAAATTTGTATAAGGCTTTGGAACAAAACAAACTGACAGATTATAGCTTTTTGCCACAGTTCCTAAGATATCTTTTATCTTTTCAGCATCTCCAGCCACTTTTAATAGATCTTTTGAATGTTTAAAATTAACTTCATATTGCAACCTCCCTACTTCTTTAGAGACATTGCCAAGTTTTAAACCATGATTTATTGCAATAGTTTTGACCGAATCAGCTAATTCATCAAGCTGTTCATCGCTTACAACAGAACCCTCTTCCGCCATAAAAAAGAACTCTAACTCTATAGCCATTACGGGAGTCAGACTCAATTCTGTAATAAAAAAATCTTGAGTAGCTTTTAGTAAGTTTTTTGCCTGCTCTGAATCTTGATAAAAATCTTCAAGCATTGTGACAAAGCTTAAGCAATATTCTTATCTAACCACTCAGTAAGAGCTTGCTTTTGTACAGCACCAACCTTACTGTCAACAACCTTACCATCTTTGAATAATATAAGATTAGGAATACCTCTAACCTCATATTTAGTAGGAGTTTCAGGGCTATTTTCGATATTTACTTTATAAACTTTAACCTTACCTTCATATTCTTGTGAAATTTGGTCAATCACTGGAGCTAATTGACGACAAGGGGTGCACCATTCAGCCCAAAAATCTACCAACACAGGCAAATCTGAGTTAAGAACATCATTTTCAAAGTTATTATCATTAGTTTCATTAGCCATGTTTTACCTATTTAAATATATTCAACTTTAACAATTTCATACTCCTTTTTACCTTTAGGAGTTACTATTTCCACACCGTCACCTTCTGTTTTACCTATTAGACCTCTTGCTATTGGAGAAGTTATAGATATTAAATTATTATTTAGATCAGCCTTATATTCACTAACTATCTTATAGCTAAGCTCCGCTTCCGAATCTAAATCGAATAAAGTTACAGTTGCAGCAAAGCGTACATTGTCATCCTTTATTTCTGATGGATCAACAATTTGAGCTCTAGCTACTTTATCTTCTAGATCTACAATCCTTCCCTCAATGAAACTTTGCTTTTCACGCGCCGCATGATATTCCGCATTTTCTTTTAAATCACCATGCTCTCTAGCTTCTGCAATAGCTTTAATCACAGTAGGTCTTTCTACTGCTTTTAAATTATTAAGTTCCTCTTGGATTCTTGCAAATCCATCCTTAGTTATTGGAAAACTAGACATTTCTTATACCTCGTGAATAGAGTAATGATATTTATTATTTTTTTAAGGATAGTCAATATTTAATTAAGAATAGCTACACCATTCTCTTAAGTATATTTTCCTTATCTAGAACCAAGTGCTTAACTACACCCGCAAAATGCAGCACTAAAATAGCAATCAACAACCAAGCTACATAACCATGCGCATCTCTTGCAAAATCACCTAAAACTTTATTTTTCTCTACTAAGTCAGGCATTTTAAACATAAATAATTTTACCGAATGCCCCTTCGCATTAGACATGATCCATCCGGATAAAGGCATTAAGAACATTAACAAATACAACAAATGGTGTACGGCGTGACTTAACTTCACCTCCCACTTTGCAAATTTCTTTGGCAAAGCTGGAGCCCCATGCTTAATACGGGCAAAACCTCGTATAAAAAACATTATTAATATCAACACACCTAAAGACTTATGCAAACCATAATATGTGTATTTTATATCACCAGGAAAATCCTGCATCAAAAAGCCAATAATTAATAAAAAAATAATTATTAATGCCATCGCCCAATGTAGAATACGCTGAGTTAAATTATATTTTTGCATGTTACCTCCATTTACTAGCAAGTTAATGAATAAAAATTTTCTGTAAAGAAAAACCCTTTACTTATTTTTACATTATAAGATATAACCACCTTTATTAACAAAGGAGCCTAACGAATGCGGAACACCTCTCAATATAAAAAAGCTTTCTCATTGGTAGAATTGTCTATTGTACTGATTATTGTCGGCCTATTAGTGGCGGGGGTTTCAGCTGGGAGCAAGCTTATAGAAAGAGCAAGAATTTCCTCTTTAATCACTAAAATAAACGATGTAAAATCTGCAACTACTACTTTTTTAGCAGCTTACGAAGAACCACCAGCAGATTTTAGTAACAGGCAAAGTTTCTGGGGCACCACAAATGGAGCTAACGGTGATGGTGACGGATTAATTGAGTTTTTTGCAGCCAGTGGAGTTGTCGAAAGAAATGCTTTTGGAGATTTATCTGATGCAAATATGATGTCTATGAATAACTCATATAGCTCCGATGCAGCAATGGAGCAAAGACATATATTTGATATATTAAATATAAGCTCTGCAAATCTATATTTAGATTACGGAGATGTCTATCACAGCTCATCAGCAGGAGGGCTATCTGTAAGCTCAACAAACAACCACATTATTTTAAATGGAGCATCAGATACAGGAATGACCACAGTTAACTATGGTGTTCTTACCCCAGCCAATGCCTATTCTATAGATAAAAAGCTAGATGATGGTATCCCAACATCCGGTAAAGTAAGAGGGTTAGATGGCTATGTATCAAGCTCATATGTTACTTGTGACTCTAGTAGCACCTATGCCTTAACCACCACTTCGCTGGCTTGTCGCATGTCTTTTCAAATAAGTGACAATTAATTTTTAGCACAAAATAGCCCGGATTTACTGGGCTTTTTCACTTTTTTATAAAAAAAATAAAAAAAATTTACCTTAACCGCTTGCATAGGGTCTATTTTTTTGCTATAATGCGTTTCAACTTAACAGGGCAAGGGAAAATACGAGAAGAAAACCACCTTAATTCAGTTAGTTAAATAGCAGTTCTTACCATTTTAATAAATCGGGTTTTTCATACTACCCACTCACACACTACGAGAACCCGATTTATTAAAATGAGTAAGAAATTGGTTAAAAAATCAGACCTAGTTATTCATACTACCCACTCACACACTACGAAGGCTAGGTCTGACTTTTCAACTAAAATACCAGAAAATTCACTTTAGACCCCGCAATAATATGATGGGGTTTTATTTTGTCTAAAACAAATGCTGTTTTTGGCCTTTTTAGGATAGTCTTACCCTTCTGCTTGGCCATATTTAATAATTCTTCGATATCATCGTCAATTGTACAAATTTTTTGCAAAATTTGTAGATCTTTCTTTACCTTGGCAGATTTTGATCTTTTAGGAAACATAGGGTCAAAATAAAATACCTGCCCTTCTTTTTTAGGCAACTCCTTTAAATAAAACTTACTATCACCCTTAACAAGCTCCAACCTGGATGCAATATCCTTATATTCACTATTTTTAAGCTGTTTCAAAGCGTTTTCGAGCATTTGTTGCAACATAGGCTGCTTTTCTAACATTACCACTCTATAGCCCTTTAAAGCCAAAATGAGAGCATCTCGTCCTAAACCTGCTGTTAAGTCATAGATAACACTATTATCCGACAGTTTACCAAGAGCCTTAATCAAATTCTCAGAATTAATATTTTTTCCCCTTAATGACTCTATTTGCTTAATAAAATCTATTTCGACAGTCAGATTGTCACTTAAATCTACTAAATATAGTCGATTTCCTTCGTTTTTTAGCTCGATATTGTCTTGCGAATCATCCATTATAAGATTTTTGTAATAAATAAATACGATATAATTATTTACAAACAATAATTTGTAATTTATTGAAATAATATATATTATATTAAAATAACTAGATTAAAAATGGAATTGGCTAATTTTAAAAAAATCTTCTCTAAATATGGCAACGTAGACACATTAATCTTAAATCAATATTTAAAAGAGGTTAATTTTAGCAGCGAGCAAGCAGCTTTAGTTACCCAAATAGTTAAAGAAACCCAAGAAAACAGCCTAAGTAAACATGAAGCACTAGAAAAACTAGCAACTAAGCGCGATTTAGCCAAGCTAGAAGCGAGTACTAAAGAAAGCATTGCAAAACTAGACAACAACATAACTAAGCTCGAGTTAAAAATATCAGAAAAAATGCATAAACAGACTGTTATCCTGGGTGGGCTTCAGGTTTCTAGCACCATTGCATTAATCAGCTTAATTCTTAACAGCTCATAAATCACGAAATATGCGCTATAACTTGCTTAGTTAATTTTTCTTGTAGAGAATTTTGTCTTAGGCGTTGCCTTAGATGCTCAAAATCTACTTCTTCTATATTTTGATCTTGGTTAAAACAAGAATATACGAAATATTCCTCACCAGTTTTAGGGTCAATATGACGCTGCAAGCATTGCGCACAAATTTCCTTCATCATACATTGCATTGGTGAATTTATACTAGCAACGGCACTAGGTGAAGCTAGATATTCTTTTAATACACCGTGCTTTGCCTCTTTTACCGCCTGCATCATACGATCACTTCCAATTGCAATTATATGATCTACAGCTTTAAAACTGATAGCTTGTTCACCAAGCTTACCACTCGCATAAGCTTGCATAGCTTCTATTATATTACCTTTAAACACCTTATCATCTGGGCGCCCTGTTGCAAAGTCGCTATCTTCGTCACAAGCCCAGATTACTACATCACTAGCAGCTTCAATCTCAGCTATTTTATAACGATCTTGAGCCTTCTTATAACCGGCAAAATATAAAACCTTTGAACCAGCATTACGATAAGCCTTACCTATAGAAAACAACACCGCATTACCTAGACCACCTCCTGCAAGCAAAATAGTCTTATTACTCATAATCTCTGTAGGTGTACCAGTTGGCCCCATTAAGGTTACAGGCTCACCTGGCTTTAAATTCTTACAAATATTTGAAGAACCACCCATTTCCAAAGTAATCAAACTAATATTACCGGTTTCTGGATTTGCGCTAGCACCTGTAAGAGCGATACCTTCTTGAGCTAAAACCTTCCCTTCTTTTCGCTCAGCCAGAACCTCAAAATTCTGTAAGCGATAAAACTGACCAGGTTTAAAATTACAGCAAGCAAGTGGAGCCTTAACTACCACCTCAATAATAGTAGGAGTTAACCGCTTAACCTCTACTATTTCAGCTTTCAGATCTCTATCTAACTTCTCCTCAAAATCAGAGGTAAGCGCAGGAGAAAGTTTACTTAGCTCTCTAGAAATAACTGGATAACCCTTCTTAGCCGACGCCATTGCCTTAACTACATTACCCGAAAAAGAAGGATGCATATCTCCAAAAAAACTAATCGCTTTACCAGCTTTATTTCGGTAGGTTATTACTTCCACCTGCTCTGGCTTAGCGCAAGCCTCTACAACCACCTTGTTACCTTGCTCATCAATTGCTCTAAAATAAAGGTTATCCAACTCAATATCTTTATCTTCTCTAGCTAACACAGTATTTGGCTTAGTTCCAGCTGCCACCAGAATAGTTCTGGCTGGGAAGATTTTCTCTGCGTCTTTACATTTCGCTTTTAAAGCTTTTGCTGACTGATATTCATCTAACAACACTTCACTAGGACTCGTCTCTGGCACAAAATTAATTCCTTCCTCAAAAGCTTTCTCTACTTCTTCATGATTTAAGCGGTAAGCTGGGCTGTCCTGAAGTCTCTTACGATAGAGAATTTTTACCCCTCCCCAGCTTTCTAATAAACCAACTATATCTGGGTTTTCTTTACTCTTCTCTGCGCGTAATGCCTTAGCATGCGATATAAACTCAGCTGCCAACTGCTTTTCCTCTGCATCCCATTTTGACTCAACTTTATCTCTACCATCTTTCTTACAAAGCAATTCATAATCACTTAAAAACTTTTCCACCTGAACAGGATAATAAGCAAGGGATTCAGTTGCAGTATCTATAGCTGTTAATCCACCACCAATAACTATTACAGGTAAACGAATTTGTAGATTTGCTAGCGAGTTCTTTTTAAACGCACCAGATAATTGCAAATTCATCAAAAAGTCCGAAGCCTTCCTTACCCCTCTACTCAAATTATTTTTTAAAGAGATAATATTAGGGCTACCCGCACCCATACATAAAGCAATATGGTCAAAGCCCAACTCATCAAAAGCTATTTCTTTAGTAATCTGGCTACCAAAGCGCACTCCACCATATAATTTATAATTCTGGTTACGCTCTAAAATTAAACGAATAATTGATAGGTAGTTTTTATTCCAACGTACCGTAATTCCATATTCTGCAACCCCACCAAAACCATAAGGAATTCTTTCACTTAGCTTAGAAGTAAAATCTTCTACTTTCTTAATAGGCTTAAATTCAATATCTAAAGGTTCGATTTTTAACCCATCAATTGCAACTACAAAGTGCCCCTCTTGGGTTAAATGATAAGCAAGATTAAAGCCAGCTGGCCCCTGACCTACAACTAGAACCTTATAACCTGACTCCTCCTGCTGTAGAGGACGCTTCACATTAAGCGGATTCCAACGTGTAAGTAGAGAATAAATTTCAAACCCGTAAGGCAACTGTAAAACCTGCTCTAAAGTTTCAGTTTCTACTTGCGGAATATTAACTGGCTCTTGCAGCTGATAAATACAACCCTTCATACAATCATTACAAATACGATTACCAGTAGCTGCAAGTAGTGGGTTATCTATCATTGCTGCTGCTAGTGAACCTAAGACATTACCCTTAGTCCTGAGCAAATTCATCTCTGAAATTTTTTCTTCTAAAGGACAACCAGTCAAAGTAATATCATGCGTAGACTTCTTAAAGCTTCCCTCCTTGTCTTTTAGCCCTTTAGAACATGAATCCTTGTCACGCTCATGACAAATGATGCAGTAATTTGCTTCACTCAATGCTTTCTTAAGAGTTACACCTTCATCTGTAAAATCAAACCCCTCTCTATTACGTTGCCTATCTTTAGAGAAACATAGATTTTCAGCATCATCTAAATGTAACAAATTATCAAAATTTAGTTTTTGTGGATTTTGGAATAAAACTGAATGGCGATATTTTACTCTACCAGCTTCACTATTTAGTGCCCAAGCGGCATATTTTAAGAAAGGCTCAAGCACTTCTTCATTATCTAAATTCTGAACCACATAGTTAGAAAATGACAATTCAGTAATTTCTGGAATTTTGCTAAGAATTTCTTGCTCAATTTGCTCTATTGCAAAAGTATAAACTTCATCAGCTTTATATTTTTTGGCAGCTTTCCTTTGAACAAATAGCCTTTTACATTTGTATAAGTCATCAAGTTTCCTAGTTTGTTCAGTTAAGAAATTAACCTCTCCCTCAAGTACAAAAAGCTTCGCAACAAACAACTCTAATATTGGCGCAAGCTCAATAATAAGGTCACTATCTTCTGTTTTGGATTTACGAGCTTCTAGCAATTTGCCATTTAACGTAGCATCGCTCTCAGCCAAAAAACTTAAAAATTTATCATCCAACTTTTTAAGTCCTGTAGGCTCATATAGATCTTCAAATGTTATGCCGAATTGTAAATTCACTATCCTAACTTGCTTGCTTAAGGCTAGTTATTATAGAGAAAAAATCGAAAAAAACAGTTTTTTAGCTAATTTTCTTAACTGCATCTACACTAATAAATGAACGTTTAGTGTAAATATTTAGGATATAAACGTAACCAAAACAGATGATATAAGTAATTATAACTCCTGGCGTTACACCTAAAGTAGGAAGTAAAAAGTGCAGACATATATAAAACAACACCAAACTAATAATACTTAATGAAAAACTCTTTAACACTGTAGGAAAAATTTTATCTTGGTAATCATAAGTGAGAATTACTATCATTGGACTAAGCATAATCGGGAAAGAAGCCAATATTCCTGACCACCTACAACCTATAATATCTGCAAGCGTAGTAATAGTTAGGATAATAAAAGTAATAACTACAATCCTAAACACTATCTTATCTATTGTACTTTTCTTAGGCTCTACTTTGACAGTTTCCACCCTTTTCAAAACAGAGCGAGAAAAAACATAAGCCACTAAAAACACCAAAAGACTGGTTAAGATATTAAGATTTAATAGCGAGATTATTTCACCAGCAACAAAGAAACCAAAAATTCCACAAACACTACTAAATAAAGTATGGGCAATATTATTACTTTTTACGGGAGAAACCTCATTCCCTAAGTAAAAACATAACGCAAACATCAAAGAAGCTGCCAAACCGGCTATTCCATAAGGCACTGAGTTTAAAACAAACTCTATATCCTGTTCAATAGCGTAAAAAACAACTACTATACCAGTACCCAATGGTAAACCTACTAAAAGCCCTCCTATTCTAGGATTTCTCTCAGAGATAAACACTAAGCCAAGAACTACTATGACAGAAACTAGTATTTTAGTAATAATTAATAACATGAACCCAATATAGGTATATTTTCGCTAAAATAGATTATTATGAACATAATTTAATTTCAATAAAAATTAAATAAATACTTCTATAATTCAAAAAAAACGAAAATATTCCTGAGGGAGACCTTATTTTACCAAGGTTTCTTTAAGTGGATGTAACAACATTTTTATATGCTGCTTTGCATTATCATTAATTTCTTGTATATCGATCATCTTGTAGATTTGCTCTATAACTTGATCGGGATTATCATAACGCGCTATCGTTCTACCTAATAAGATAGAAATCAATATATCATGCGCCTGCAAAATATCAGTTAAAGATACGTCTGTATGAGCACCATTATCCTGTACGCCATTTTTATTATCCATATTTTCTCCAATCCAAAATAATTACCAACCAAATACTATAAACTAAAAATTAGGGGTCAAGCCTCTAATTCTACAACAGATAGTTAACCAACTGCCTTTACTACTTGACCCCTAGCCTTTACTAATGTAGTAAGAATGCATGCCGATTAGAAAATTATCAGATATATTAATCAGCCGTATTGCGGCTGGAGAAGTTATAGAAAGACCAGCCTCTGTTGTTAAAGAGTTAGTTGAAAACTCTATTGATGCAGGAGCCACCGAAATTTCAGTTAAAATTAGAGAGGGAGGGCGCAACCTTATTCAAATCCAGGATAATGGCTGTGGTGTCGCGCGTGACGAGCTAGAGTTAGCCCTAACTAGGCACGCAACCTCTAAAATAGACGGGCAAAATTTACTAGAAATCAACACTCTAGGCTTTAGAGGAGAAGGAATAGCATCTATTGCTAGCGTCTCCAAATTTAAACTAATCTCTAAACCACAAAGCCAAGATATAGCAGCAGAAATTAGCTGTAATGCTGGTGAGTTAGGAGCTGTATCAAGCTCAAACTTAAGTGCCGGCACCTTAGTTTCGGTTAGTGATTTATTTTTTGCAACGCCAGCGCGTTTAAAATTCCTTAAATCTGAGCGCAGCGAAACCAATTATATTATAGACATCCTTAAAAAGATCGCCCTATCGCATCCGCATATTTCTTTCAAATTACTAAATGATGATAGAGAAAGCTTCAATTACCAAGCAAGCAATAGCGAAACTAGGATTAAAGAAGTGTTGGGCAAAGAGTTTTTAGCAAACTCGGTATTACTTGAAGACCAAATAGAGGATTATAAATATAGCGGGTTCGTCTCTATTCCTACCTATAATCGCGCTACTGGTAACAACCAATATGTGTTTGTTAATAACAGACCTATAAAAGATAAAGTCATTCTTAATGCGATTAGAGTAGCATATCAAGATTACCTATCTCGTGAACGTTACCCTGTTTTAGTATTATTCATCACCCTACCTGCCACAGAAATTGACGTTAATGTTCACCCTACCAAGGCAGAGATTCGCTTTAGAGATAGTACGAAATTACGTAATAGCTTAATTACCGCTCTTAAAAAAGCTCTGCAAGATGGCGGCTTTAAAGCTTCATCCGAAACAAAACAAGATGCTATAAATTTTATTAATAAAAATTTAGAAAATCTTGCTAGCCAGAATAAAAATATCGCAGGAGTTGCTAGTAATATTAGCAATTTTCAACCAAGACCTAGCTCAAATGAAGTTAACTATGCATTTCAAGCTCAGAATGCTCCAACTCAAAATAACATCGCCTTTGCAACTGAAGAGTTTGCTCCACAAAAGCTAGATGTTAGCGAGCAAATTAACGAAGAGCTTATTTCATATCCTTTAGGTAGTGCAGTTGCACAGCTGCATAAGACTTATATAGTTTCTCAAACTGAGAACGGCCTAATTATTGTTGACCAACATGCAGCTCACGAGAGAATAGTTTATGAAAGGCTCAAAAAAGCGCTTGCTGAAGATACTATAAAAACCCAACAGCATCTATTCTCAGAGATAGTTGAATTAGATGAAAAAACTTTAGAATCATTGCTTGGCTATCAAGAAAAACTAAAAGAATATGGCATCACCATTGAGAAATTTGGAGCTAACGGGGTAATCATCAAAGAAACTCCAGAAGTATTTAAAGAGGTAGATGTAAAATTATTCATCAAAGATCTAGCCGATAACATCTTAGAATATGGCGAAGCTCTAAACCTAGAGGAGAAATTCACTGAAATTTACGGTAATTACGCTTGCCACCACTCTATCCGCGCTGGTCGCACCTTAAATATCACCGAAATGAACAACATCCTCCGTGACATGGAAAAAACCCCTTTCTCAGGCCAATGCAATCACGGCAGACCTACTTATGTTGAGCTAAAGAAAGATGATCTGGAAAAGTTATTTGGACGCAAATAACCCCAAATCCGCTCCACGGATTTGGGAATTTTGAATTTTGAATGTTGAATGTTGAATTATGGGCCGCCGTTGGCGGGGTTGACTTGTGTTACATTTTTTCTATACATAGAAGGAAGTTTATAATATAATATAACCTTTTATAATGTCTGCTAATAATATAATTAAGAAAAAGAGCTTTAGATTTAGTCTGTCTGTTTTAGAGCTTTATAAGTATATGCTAGATAATAGGGAATATATTATTTCTAAGCAGTTATTAAGATGCTCCACTAGTATAGGAGCTAACATCGAAGAAGCTTTAGCTGGTTTTAGTAAGAAAGATTTCACCGCAAAAATGTCTATAGCCTCTAAGGAAGCAAGAGAAACAAAATATTGGCTTACTATACTAAATGAAAGCAACTTTATAGAGAAGGACTTGTCTAACTATATCATCGAAATAGATCATATTATTAACATCCTAACCAAAATAGTAAAAACCTCTTCAAACAATCAAAAATAAACTCATCATGGCCAAAGGCTCATGATGCCCATAATTCAAAATTCAACATTCAAAATTCAAAATTAAAACAAGCCTCGCTTGTTGGAAAAAGTCGCAACTGCTGTTCCTACTGCGATTAACCCGCATGCTATGGCTAGGTTTGTCGTAAATTCTTCGATTCCAAACAATACTAGCCATATGCTGCCTAGAATTGGGATGATGTAGCTGATGATGCATAAGAGGTTTACATCTCCTTTGGTCATGCCGTAATTCCAGAAAATAAAGGCAAAACCCATTGGGCCTAAGCCAATTAGTAGGCAGATAAAAAATTGCTGGAGCGTAATTTGACTAAGTAAAGCAAGATTTCCTTGTAAAGCTATAGTGACTAAGCAGCATATGGATACCACTAAAGTCAGAAAACTAATAGAAAAATTGGAAACATCTTTAAATCTTCTTGAATAAGCAGAATAAAAAGCCCAGCAATTTGCAGCCATTAAGGCATATAAATAACCTAACCAACTATTTTGGTGGTTCGACACATCAGACTCTTTACCATAAGCCACCAACATTATTGCGCTAAAATTAAATAATAAAGCTATTAAATGTTTAGGCTTGATTTGAGTTTTATTTAGCCAAGCTGAATATAAAATTATAAATATACCCGCTAGATTTATGATCAAAAACACCGGAATAATTGGTGCTATTTTTAACGCCTCAAAATAGAAAAAATGAAAACCAAAAATACCAAAAACACCATTTAGATAATACGCCTTGTCTTTTTTATAGTAACTAGAAATATCGCTCTTAGAAACCAGTAAATAACCAAGGGATAACACAGAAAAAACAGCAAGCGACATCAATAATATCACTAGTGAATCTAGCGCTTGTAAATAATATAAAAATAAAGGCAAAAACGACCAAAAAAATGGCGCTAAAACCCCTACAAAGTTAGGCATACCAATAATTCCCTTGCATTTCTTATTTGCAATAGCTATTAAATAGGAGTATAGTGAAATTTACCAGTTATTTTATTTATTAAGAGGGTTAGGAGCAAATGACAAGACCGGAAAGCGAAGTATTATTAAAAAAAGAAGAAGCTAGACAAGCTACAGAAACAGTAAAAAGGGTTGAAGATAGGTTAGACGAAAGATCAAAGAAAGGGCCACATCCTCTAAATTGGAACAAGGATGCGCCACTTTTATCATCAGGCCCATTTAATATGTGGCCATGGAACACCAGTAAAGATGGACAATGGTGGGGGCCTTTTGAAACTATGAGACAAAAGGGAGCTACTCAAAACTTAGTACATGCTTGGGCAGCTACAGCCCTAGTAATGTTATTATGTATGGTAGTAGTACCCTCTGTTTTAGGTGTAGCTAATCTGATTGGTCCAGAAGGTACAAGCATTAACGTTGGTGAGACATTTGGTAAGATGATGGATTTTTTTGGAAAAGCTGCGGCTGTTGGAGGAGTTGGAACTACCGTTTTACTTCCAGCGGCTATGGTAACTGACTATTCAAGAAGAAAATCTGGGCATAATAACGATTTAAATAATTTAACTAAACAATTGGCAAAAGCCAAAGAAGTTGAAAAAGCTGCACAAACAACTCTTCAAACTTCTAGAGCCAAGAGTAGTGATAAACTACAAGCTCTTGAAGAAGGAAGAGCTTTATTAGATGAGTTAAAGACTAAGTTAGAATCAGCATCCACAGGTGCAGAAAAAAGCAAATTAATCAGAGCGGCTGAATTAGTTGCACATGGTATACCAGACGCCAGTGTAAAAGACTTGGTACAAAGCACCCTAAAAGATACAAGATTTGACCATGAATTTGGTAGATTAGGAAAAAGTGATCAAGCTGGCATGATCGAAAAAGTAAAGAGAGATCATCTTTTACTTAAATTGCCTGTAGATGAAGTTCAGAGTGGAAAAGACGGCTCGGTTGGGCAGGTTATGCTTATGGATGATGGAGCTGTTTATGTATGTACTAGAACAGCTGCAGCTGCCGGGGCAACAGCAGAAGTATCATCGCAATGGCAAAAATACACTGTAGATCTAAACAATGGAAGATTTACTCCAGATAGAGGAGCTGCAGTAGTAGAAATGGGTCATGGGAAAGATTTCCCTGGTGACAAAGCCAATGATCTAGGTAATGGAGTATCTTTAAAAGACTCAGCCTCTTTTCCTGCGTTCCATACTAGATTTGCAGAAAAAAGGGCAGAATCAACAACCTTAGATGCGGCAAAAGCTATGCTAGATCGAGGTGAAAATGCACTAGTAGGGGCTGCAGGGGTAGATGCAACAATGCGTAGTGGCGTAGTGGCTGACATAGGTAGCAAATTAGCAGCTGCTAAAGTTGGTGTATCAAGTGACGCTACTGTTAGTAGCGCAGCCGCAACTAATTTCAATACAATGATGAGAAACATTGAAGAAAGCAAAAAAAGAGGGGCTTAATGAAGCTTTCTGATTTCTTTCTCCCCGAAAGATCTGAGGCTCCCCAAGGAGCTGAGATTATCTCTCATCAGTTGATGATTAAAAGCGCTATGATTTATGGGAGTGCTTCTGGAATCTACAGTTGGCTTCCTTTAGGTGTTAGAGTTTTAAATAAAATTACTAATATTATTCGCCAAGAGCATGAAGCTGAGGGCATTAATGAAATAATTATGCCAATTATGCAACCTGCTGAATTGTGGCAAGAAAGCGGTCGTTATGATGATTACGGCAAGGAAATGCTTCGCGTTAAAGATCGTCATGATCGCGACATGTTGTTTGGCCCTACCGCTGAAGAAGTAGTTACTGATATTTTTCGTAAGTCAGTTAAAAGTTATAAAGAATTACCTATCAATCTTTATCAAATACATTGGAAATTTCGTGATGAGATTCGCCCGCGCTTTGGCGTAATGCGTGCTAGAGAGTTTTTGATGAAGGATGCATATTCTTTTGATTTAAATGAAGAAGATGCAATTAAAACTTATCAGAAATATTACCGCACCTATTTAAAAATCTTTAGAAGATTAGGAGTTACCGCCATTCCAGTACGCGCTGTAACTGGCGCGATTGGGGGAAATCTTAGCCATGAATTCCATATTCTAGCCAAAACCGGTGAAAGTGAAGTATTTGCAGAAAAGAAATTATTCGAACAGGTAGAAAATGGTAATTATGATTTTAACACTTTAAAAGATTATTATGCTGCTGCAGATGAGATGCATGATGAATCTAAATGCAGTGATAAAGAGATCGTAAGCAAAAGAGGTATAGAAGTTGGTCATATTTTTAATTTTGGTACCAAATATTCCGATAGCCTTAAGGCATTAGTTACCAATAAAGAAGGTAAAGATGTAGCTGTTAACATGGGGTCTTACGGTATTGGCGTATCTAGAGTATTAGCCGCAATTATCGAAAGCTCACATGATGAAAACGGCATAATCTGGCCAGAAGAAGTGTGCCCTTTTAAAGTGGTAATTAACCCTCTAAAAGTGAAAGACGAACAAGTAATGTCTAAAGCAAACGAGCTTTACGAAAAACTAAAAGAACAAAATATCGAAGTTCTTTTAGACGACACCGATCGCTCACCAGGCAAAAAATTCGCAAGCCACGACCTAATCGGAATCCCAACCCAAATAATCCTAGGCCCAAAATCCCTAGCAAACGGCAAAGCGGAAATAAAGACTCGTGCTACGGGGGAAAGGGTTGAAGTTGAGTTGAATGCTGCGCTTCAAAAACTGCTTTAGCAGCTTTTGGGAATGTTGAATTTTGAATTTTGAATTTTGAATTATTGGCATTGGGTCGCTTACGCTTCCAATAAATTAATTAATAAATATATTTTATAAATCATCATAGCCGAAGACTCATGATGCCCACAATTCAACATTCAAAATTCAAAATAAAAAAAGCCCCCTCTACCCCAAGTTTACAAAGTAACCATCCTCCTACTCGGAATATAAAACAACTTCTTCGTAACATTTGTAATCTCCGGATAATTCGCTTTTATTAGTTTTTCATATAGGTCTAGTTGGGCTTGGTATTCTGGTTTTATGGTTTGGCCAGATTCAAATTTGTAATCTATAATTTCGGCATTGTAATTATTTATAATTACTCGGTCGATACGCCCGGTTAATAGTCCCTCGCCTTCTTTCATTGATAATGCTAACTCTGAGTATCCTCGTTCTTCAAATATATATTTAAAGCTTTGGTCTTGGTAAATTGAGGTTACGTTTTCTACAATTTCTTTAGCTTCATTTTGTGGGTAGTTTTTATGAGTTATTTCAGTAAATTTCCTTAAGTTATCTACAGCGCCACCTCGGCAGAGATAGTTGAAGAGATCGTGGTATATGCTTCCTGTTTTTGCACCAGGGCTCTGACTTGCGGGGGGTAATTTTGAATTTTGAATTTTGAATTTTGAATTATTGGCTGCTTTTGGCAGGGATATATTATTATTATCGCTTTTTGATTTTTCGACTTTTAACCCTTCATTATTTATTTTTAATTCTTCGGCTGGGCAGAGTTCTGCTAGTTTGTCATAGACCCAATCTTCTTCTTTTTCAGAACTAAAAGGAACTATATGTAGACTATCTCTTGCTCTAGTTAAGGCTACATATAGTAAGCGCATTTCTTCTGCTTCGTTTTTATCCTTAAAACCGTCAAAATATGTCGTGAATTCTGCTACCTTACTTAGGCTATTACTTAGAATAAGCTTATTGGCATAATCAATATTTAGATAATCACGTTTTCCCTTAGTTTTTGGCTTATCTAGTAAAACTATAACTAATGGTGCCTGCAATCCTTTAGATTGGTGCATAGTCATTAATTGCACATTATTTAGATCGCTGACAATTTCAGACTTTGCCATAATTTCATAGGAATGAATAAATTCTAAGAATTTTTTCTTATCAGAATCTCGTTCAGCAAAACTCGTAACTATATTTAAGAATAACTCAATGATACTCGCAGCCTTTCTGCCATAATTCTCTAGATATGCATGCCTTAAGCCAATAGTTTCCAAAATATGCAAATAAAACCCCTCTAAATCTAATATATTTGCCATTTCCTGCAAATTTTCTAATTTTTCGACATCTTGTGTATTATTTTTTACAACTTCACAAACAGGCCTCTCTTCGCGATTATGACATATTTCAAAAAGCTCTTCTTCTGACTTATTAAATAATGGTGATTTTAGAATTGCAGCTAGATTTAAATCATCATCTGGAAAATAAACATATTTAAGAAAACCTACTAAATCCATGATAATTACCTGATCTAGTAACTTATAGCTTTTATCACTCTGTACAGAAATACCAGCCTGCTCCAGAGCATTAATAACAGAATCATAAATTTGATTACGCTCTCTGGCTAAAATCAGAATATCCTGGGCTTCAATTGCCTTACCTGTTGAAGCATTCTTATCTGTTTCAGCTAATTTGCTTTTTATAAAAGACGCAATATTTCGTGCCTGCTCATCATATTTAGATGATTTTCTAACAATATTCTTTGGATACTCAAAATAAGGCAACTCTGCTTTCGAAAAGCCCTTCATTTTTGGCCATAATTGCAATTCTGGATTATTATCCTCACGCACTATCTTATGCTCAATTTGCTGGTCAGATTCAACCAACTTACTTCGTAATTTATTATCGTTAAAAAAATCGTCGACTAATTTTAAAATAGGCGCCTGTGAGCGGTATGATGTTTGTAGGTCAAGCGTGTGTAAATTACTACCTATCGCATCTAGCTTATCTGCATATTCAGCTTTTACTTTACTAAATAATTTATGATCGGCCCCCTGAAAACTATAGATAGATTGCTTTTCATCACCAACAATGAAGAAAGACTTATTTAATTTTGAATTATTTGTGCTTTGTGACTCGCTCATTATTGATTGCTCGCCATCAGGATAAGAAACATCTCGTCCTGAGAAGAGGTCGGTTAATAAGAGGTTAATTACTTCCCACTGCCAGGGGCTAGTGTCTTGGGCTTCATCTAATAGCAAATGTTCAATAGTTAAATCATATTTATAGAGAATATTATCACGATGCTCTGAATGTTTTAGAAGTTCTATAGTGCGTAGAATTATATCTTCATAATCAATTAAATTCTGCTTAGCTTTTAAAGCGTTATAATTCTTGATAAATATTTGAGCTATTAGTAACAGATTCTCTGTTAGTTCTGCTGCTTGGTGTTTTTGATAGAGATTAAATTGTTGTTCATATAATGAACGTAATGTCTCGATCCGAGACTCATAATTCACAACTTCTTTAGCAACAGCTGAGGTTACAACTCTTTTTAGAAATTCATTTTTCTTATTACAAAAGAATGATTGAAAATTTGATAGGCTCATTGGCTGCGCTATTAACAAATTTAAATCTGCCAATTTAGAAATATCACTCTTACCTCCCCTTTCAGCTATATTGGTCTGTAACTCTTTTAAAAATTCTAGATCAAGACTGTCCTGCAACTTCGCATCTATATCTATCTTAAAATTCTCATTTTCTTTAAGGTTTAAAAATTCATAAAGCTTATCTTTATAATTATTAAAATCTTCGTAACCAGCCAGTATATATTCTATTTTGACCCTTTGATTTATGATTTCATTTAGAATTTCGGTAATAATGTCATAATGAAAATCTTCGATAAACTCCTGAATGATTGGAGTGATCGCAGAGTTAGCAAATAGATCTTCTTTGGCAATTTCTAAAAGCTCTTTAGCATAATTATTATCAATAATTTTAAAGCCTGGCCTAAGTCCTGCTTCAAATGGAAATGATTCTAAGATATTTTGACAAAAAGAATGGATGGTTTGAATTTTAAGCCTATAGCTATAGTCAGAAAAACCCTTCCGATTAATCAAATTAGCCACTCTTTCTTGCATCTCAGCAGCAGCCTTATTTGTAAAAGTTATTGCTAGAATTTTCTCAGGTGCAACACCAGATTCAAGCAAAGCCAAGATCCTATCAATAGTAATTTTAGTTTTACCAGTACCAGCACTAGCTGAAACCCAAATTGATGCTTGCTTGTTATTTATAATATCCATGAGCTATCTTTTCTAACCAGCAACCAATCCTACAGTAGGGTTAGATACCACTAAATTAAAACCATGACGAGAACTTACTGCTTTTTGACGTTCGTCTAAATAACCAGATAAAGCATCTGGGTTAGAAATAACACCAAATATTTCACCTCTCAGTCTTGCATCTTTAATAAAACCATCAAAATTTTCTGGCTTAGATTTTTCCATTCTTCTAATGTCTCTAGTAGTAAAGTGGGCTTCTTCGATTAATTCTGTTCCTCCTTTAGTATTTTCTAAAACAGAACGCATAAAATGCCATGCAGAGCCAGGCGCTGTGCTAACAAGGTCATTCCACATAGCCCCCACATCCCTAGCATGCTTGTTAAAAGAATTTTCTATATCAATATAAAACCTTTTTTCTACTGCCTTTCCATTTTGTTTAATCGCAGCTATAGCACCAGCCATATTAAAACCTCCTAAATCTCTTTCTATTGTCTTTAATGGGTAGCCCTCTGCCCCCTCCAATTCAAAGCCAGTATCGTCACTACTCAAACTCATAGTATCATCACTATCTATACTAGCAGCATCTGCCCTTCTTGCTCTCTTAACTCTTGTATTCAAATCTTGGATATATTCGAAAATTTCTTCCGGGCTTGCAAATTCAGCCATATTTTGTGGGCGCATAGCATTTAAGGTTGCACGCAACTTTTGATACCTAGCTGCCTGCTCGGATATTTCCGCTAATTCTTCATCAGTTATTTTAGCATCACCACTTCTGGACTCTTCAATCTGGGCTATTCTTTGCTGATATTCTTCAGCTTGTTTCTCAAGCCTAGATCTTAACTGAGTTACTTGTCCATCTAACTCTCTGAAATGTTCAGCAGTAACTTTACCATGGCCTGGAATTCTTATAGTTTTTTCTTCTCTCTTCAACCTTTCAACTTCTCGCTCTAAGCTTTCTTGAGCTAACTTTGCAACCTCTAGATCAGCATTTAATTGCTGCCTTTCTTCTGTACTTAACATCTCAGCTTTAAATTTATCCAACTCTTCCCTAGAGGTTTGAGCTTGTTTTTCGGCTGCCACTTTAGCTCTTTCCAGAGCATCTCTTTCTGCCTCCGTTATGCCACCAGTACCTGCAGCTAGTTTTTCCTCTGCAACAATTAGCGCAGTTTTTGCTGTGTCTTCAGCTCTTTTTGCTGCTCGCAACTTACGCTCCAACTCAGTTCTCGCCCTAGTATCTTGCTCTGCCTTTTTAACTTTAGCCTTCAACTCCTCTAGTTCGGCTTGATTAGTTTCTAAATCTTTAGCTTTATTAGTAATAGACTCTGCCAATAACCTTTTGCAACCTTCTAATTCTGATTTAAGCGCATGTACCACGCGATCTTTAACATCAGCTCCTACATCAGCTCCTGAGGCAACTAGAAACATTTCTTTTTGCGCTTGCAAAGATGCTCTTTTCTCATCCACCTCCGCTCCAGTTTGACCCTCTATTTTAGCTAAACTTGCCTCAATTTTAACGAGCTCTTCTTGAGCTCTTCTTTTTGAGATCATCTCTATCACTCTAGCGTGAATATGGAAAGCATCTCCAGTAATTTTTAGACTACTACCAGAACCTTCATAATATCTATCGAAAAAGTCTGGGGCAGCCTGCAAAATATAAGCTACTTCTGCAGCTGATATATGAGCTGTATCTGCCTTATACTTTGCTATCCTTGCCGCAATAGCACTTTCCCTTGCTGTAATAGCTTTTTGTTCAGCTTCAATTTCAGTTTTAAATTGATTAAGGTCTCTTTTTAATTCATGAACTTCTTGTACTCCTAAAGCAGCACATTCATTTCTTGATGACATAGTTTTTTCATATTCCGCCTCTATAATCATCTCATAAATGTTTCGCTTCTCTGACTCAGTAAGCTTGGATATTCTTACCTCTTTACTGGCTCCAGACAATATTTCCGCTAAGCTCACTCTACCATCTAATAACAAAACTGAAAATACCTGCTCTTCACGATCACCAATGGTTGATTTACATTCGGCACTAGAAAATGCAGACAAGGTACCCAAATCAGCAAAATATGTTTTCATTTCGCTCTTATATTGATTCAAAGAACGCTTAAGTCCTCTTAGCTGAATTGCTGTATTTTGATCAGCAGCAGCCATCTCTTCATCAGCAGTAGCTAACTCCTTATCAATATAGGATTCTATAGCATCATGTATCTCTCCAATATCAGATACTTCTCTTACAGCAGCATTATATGCCTGAACTTCCATTTTAAAACTTTCTAATATCTCCTGATACTCCTCTCGCCACTCTTTTATTGCAACCTTATAACCTTTAGCTAATTTTTCTTGAATTTCTTGTTTCTCTTCTTCTGTTTGCGGGTTCATGATCTTTGAGAAAAAACCATTCAATTTTTCCATCTCTGCAGATAGGTTTTTATATTGCGTAAAAAATGGATGCCCCAATTCCTCTAAATCTATCTTCATGTCATTGAAGAATACCAGACCAGATTTAACCAAAGGATTAAATAATAGCCCCCGCACTTTTCCTACATATTCTTCACATTCTTCTCTAAGTTTATTAAACTCTATTAAGCCATCAAAATACTTTACTTCTTTCGATTTTTTTTGCTCCTCTAAAGTTTGTAATATTTCTTCTCTGGTTGCAGCTAACTCCAATTCTATATCAAGAGCAAAAAATTTACTCCAATGTGTCTTCGCCTTTCCTAGGTCTTCAGAAGTCACACCTAGAGCAGCTAACATTGCCCCATATTCACTTGTAACAATCTTCGTTTCAAATAAACCACCACTTTCAAATAGCTTACCTGTCTTTATGGCATCCCTAATATCTCTTTGCCCATCTTCATTTAACCAAGTAACAAATTGGTCAAAATCATATTTTAACCTAACTGTACGATTACCTGCTTCACCTTCGATAACAAAAACATCTGCAAAATTACAATCAGGAAGAGCTTTAAAAGATTCTTTTATGAAACTTATA
>Ga0181585_10001102_pt1 | contig 23606 bp, 16 predicted proteins | sample 071ome_29_FD_132469 | JGI IMG/M metagenome (GOLD analysis project Ga0181585, IMG submission 132469) | Coastal salt marsh microbial communities from the Groves Creek Marsh, Skidaway Island, Georgia - 071407BT metaG (megahit assembly) | ecosystem: Environmental > Aquatic > Marine > Intertidal...
CATTTATCAAAGAACTTTTTAGTATAGCCAATTAATACCATAGGAATCATTATGGGCGAAAGTAAAATAAAGAAATTGATCATAACTATCGCTGATGCTAGCATAAATGTAATTTTTAACATAAAAATAATTGCTACAAATAGAAATACCATAGCTGTTATAAAAAAGAATAACCCAGATGCTTTACTAACTAAAATTGCAAAGGCAGTTTTAACTAATGCTGGAAAAACATTATTTTTATTCATACCTATATAATTTGAAAATTTACAATCCAAACTATCAAGAATAGCATAATGTTTTTCATCACTTTTATATTGACTGCCATCAATTTTATAGCCTGAGAAAAAATTACATTTTTTTAATTCTTCTTTAACTTGATCTCTTAAGAGATCTGAACCCATTATATTGCATGATCTTTTTAATTCTGGCGGCGTTTCTTCTAAAGCCTCTCCTTCACTTTCTTCCTTTTTTACAGACTCTAAAGCTTCTGTTAGCTCATTAGCTGTAAGATCATTTTCTAAGGTTACTTTATAAAAATCAGATGCTAATTCATAAGAGGATCTAGTTAAAAAATCATAATAACCATCCTTCCAACCATTGCCTTGTACAAAATATAATACAAGCCCTATTTTTAGAAACTGAACTACTAACTCTCCCCATTTTAGTCCTGCACCAATTGTAAATCTAATACCTATGAAAATTATTGATAATGTTAATATTAAAGATACAAAATTTTCAAGATCACTACTAATCATATTATAAATTGATTTAGTACATGAACCATCTTCATCTTGAAGATCATCTATACATTTTTTTTCTATAATTACATCACTAACTACCCCACGATCATTAACAGTATCATCATATACATCTGTATAGCCAAAATATATATTTTTTAGAGTATTTTCAAAGCATCTTAAAGCTTTTCCCGTAAAAGAAAAATCATCATAACCTGATTGAACATTAGAGTAACAATATGCAGATACTGACCCTGGTAAAGACGTGATATTAATTTTCTCATCTTTTGGAGGTATTTTAATACAATTAGTTCTATATCTTTCGTTTAGAGTCATGCAAGATCTATTTCCTGATAAGAACTCACATTCTTGAAATTGATCACTACCTTCACAACAATGACACTCACATCTTTTATTAATTTGAAAATCATCTATAGGCATATAATCTTCATCATCTTCATCATATTCAGAGAAAGGATCTTGACCACATGGTCTTCTTGCCTTTGTATTATCTGGATCTCCTATAAAACCTCTAATAGGCATTACATCTCCTGCAACAAGACCTGTGCACCAGACTGATTCTGCACAAATATAACTACCTTCTCGCCAAGCACAAAAATGTTTTCCATATTTTTCTACACATTCAAAAGGAGCAACCCAAAAAGGCACTTTTCCTTTATAACTTATACCTATTTTTCCATTACCTTTATTATAAACATCTGCATTTTCTGTATTTGTTGGGTCAGTATGATCATATTCTTTTTTGTAACAATAATCTCCCAATTGCCCACTTTTCTTCCAATAAAAATACTCATCATCATTAATAGCATTTATTGAATTAAAAATGTCTGTTTCTGTGTCTGTAAAATTACCTTTATGATTTAGACTACCACCTACTTCGGTACATTCTTTTCCTATATCTTTATTTATTGTGTTGACAATTTTGGTATTTTTTCTCCAATCACTTGCATCATTCTGCATTAATTCATAGACCCCCCATAAAGCTAAGAAACCTGCTCCTGCTGCTGAAGAAGCGCATCCAAAAGAACCAACACCTACAGTTAAGATCATACACGCACTAAATGAAGCAATTGTAGCGGTTACGCCAGCAGTTACTAAACCTGCACATTGTAACGCATCCGCATCAAACGCTCCTTGGCTATATCTATTATCTATACCTAAACCTGTCTTGACATTATTTTCTGCCATAAATTGGTTAACAGCATCTTGTTCTGATAATTCTTCTTCTGAGAAAGCATAATTAGGAGAAAAAAGCAATGTAATTACTATTAAAATATTTAGAAAAATTTGAATGTTATTGCAGAATCTACTAATCATCATCATTCTTACTTTCTACACCTCTTGTTCCGTAATCATTACTATTTTTACCCATAGCTTTTTTAGCTTGATGCTTACCTGCTTTATATGAAGTAATTGCTATAGTTTTAGTTATTTGAAAGCCTTTTTGAATAGATTTTGACATTTGTGAGACAACATCATCATCAAGGAGCTGGACTTGCAATAATGATGCTATTAATGATTTTGATATATAATTAAATACCATAAATATAACTGCAAATACTATTAACATTTGTAATAATGCCATCATAATTTTTGAAACATTAGTTGGGCTAAACCATGTTAATTTATTTCCTATAAAATTTACTTCATAATATTCCTCTTCCATTTTGTAGTTTAGACAAGGTATATATTTTTCATTACAATTATTGGTAACCATTACTGTACCATCATCTAACTTACTGAAAACGTCATGTTCTTTAGTACCATACATTGCCAAATCAACTCCTTTAAAAAAAATCGCTAACATGCCAAATATGATAAGTGGTACAAGGCTGTAACCTATAAGATTTTGCAACCAACTTTTAAATATTCCTTTTATTTTCTCATTATTAAATAAAACAAGCGGTATTACCAGAGGTGATATTAAAATTAAGAGCGAAATAGTAACCATTGCTGACACAAACATAAATATCGCCTTAAGCGCAATGGCTATGAATAATAAAATTATTATTGGTATAGCTAATATTAAAATAAAAAATACAAATAAAATTGCTAGCCAACCAGCAGAAGCTGTCCTTAATATTTTAGGAGATGCAGTATTATATTCACCTCCTCTATCGCCAAAAAATGTTTTCCACCTACAATCAAGAAGATCCCAAATTTTATACCTCTTTTCATCTGCCAAAAAATATCTAATATTGTCTGGTCCTAAATCACCTGTTGTAGCACATGAATAGCTTTGTGGTATTTCAAAAGAACTTCCATCTTCTCTTTTCACACTTATACCATAATTAAGGTCATTAAAAGCTATTAAGGCAAGATCTGCACCTGATATCATCAAGGCATTATAGTAACCATCTTTCCAAGCATCACCATTCACAAAATATAATACTATACCAAAGGAAACAATATATTTCAAAATTTGTTTTTTATCATTAATAAGCCCAAATGCAACATAAATACCTAGCATTATCATTGATATAATTAATAAGATAGTAACTATATTTTCAGCAAAATTTCTAAATTTTGCTATCAATCCATGATCACATTCTGTAGGTGTTGTAAAAACCTGATCTGATCCCCCAACACATTTATAGCCATATGTTCTTTTTACATCATCAACTACAAGTGCTGAACCATGCATAATATTTCTAATTGTTTGATCCAAACATCTTACAGCTCTTCCACTAAATGCTGAAATTTTATTTAATTTATCATCTCTAATAAATGCTTCTTCAGTACAATATGGTGATATTACGGATGGAATTTCATAAGCTGATTGAAGGCTTATTCTTTTATTAGGTACACAGTGAGCTAAATATTTGGGATCATATTCAAAACCACAAATTGTTTTATCGATATTTGGGGGTTCACATTCTTGATTCAATTCTCCATTTTCAAAACATGATGCGAAATTTGGACACTCAATAGAACATCTTGAATATTTTTCTAAACATGATTCTTGAGTGTTTTTAGCTTCATCTTTATCAACATAGGTCCATCTACTTTCACCTTCATCATATTCACATAATTCAGAACATGATTTTACTGCACCAGCACCATATTCATCGGCTTCGGTTCCATCAGCAACTTTTCCTGATATGTAAGATTGATCCAGCCCCAGGATCTTCATTCTTTCCATTGCTGGATCATTACAAAATACCATTTCAGCACAAACCATATCATCTAACTTATAGACACATAATTTTTCATCTTTTATCTTTCTGCACTCTCCTTCATAAATACATTTTTCTTCCTGAGGTAACACTTCCTCACCTTCTGATGATCCTTTATTCATATTATAACGCACACTAATAGCTGTTTTAGCTTCGTTTCCTGGAAGAGCATTTTTATTACAATCAAGGCTTGGATCATAAATTTCATAAGTATGACCTTTAATTACTATATCTTGACCTCCACCCATTCCACCTTGGTCACCTGTCTTGTCAACAACACTTACTTTACAACCTTTTAATAGAGATATTTCATTATAAGTAAAATTGGCTCCTGTTACTGGATTAACTTTATCCAATAAAGCTTTGCAATCCTGAACATCAGGCTTTATGGCAAAATCATTTAATCCATTATTATCTAAATCTTGGTGATTAGATATTATGCTGTAATCTCTAAATCGCTTGGCTTTATCTTCCTGTCCCTTAAGTTTATCATTAAATATCTTTATAGCAACTGCACATGCTGCCAAACCAGTTCCTGCCGCCGCCGCTCCATACAGACCTCCTGCCAGAGCCCCGGCTCCAGCTCCTGCTCCAACTGAAATTTGACAGGCCAGCTTAGTCTCTTCTATTCCTGAACATTTTTCTTCATGCTGATCTTTGGCTTTACCCTGCCATTTACTATCAGCAAAAACATTTGAAATTACTGATAAAATTATTATTAGGTTTATTGTGCATATCTTGACATAATTCATTAAAGCTCTGCAACTTTCTCAAAAAACTTATCTAACCAATTATCTGGATCTTTTCCATATTCGGCAATAACCTCATCAAGTAATATTACTGTGTCTGCTCTTCCAGATAAAACATCTACAACTCTATCCATACCAGCTAGGTTTATTCTTGATACTACAGAATCATTTCCTTGCTTTACAAGAAAAAACCTAGTCGCAGGATCTGTTGTTTTAATAATTTGATATTCTCTTTCAGATAGCATAAAAACATCTTTATATAGTGAAGTTGCTTTAATATTTGGAAGAAATATCTGTGTTCCAGTTTGCTGAATTAATGTATCACTAATATTACTATTTGCCGCATCTTCAACTGATTGAGTTGCAAATACTACCATGGCATTAAGCTTTCTTAATACTTTTAACCAATCCTTTATTTTGGGAGCAAATACGGGATTATCAATTAATGCCCAAGCCTCATCCAAGATAATCATTGTTGGCCTGCCATCTAAGGATAAATTTATTTTATGGAATAAATATAATAATACCGGACCAATACTCACCTTATCCTTTAAAATATCATTCATTTCAAAGCCAAAAGATGAGGCAACACTAAAATCTAATCTGTCTTCTGGGTTATCAAATATTTTAGCATGACTTCCTTCTCCATGCCATATAGCAAGCCTACTAGCTATAGATCCTGGCCCCCCCATACCCATAAAAGCAGCAATATTGCTTAATCTTCTATCTTTTTGCGGTAGTTTATAATTACCATTTACCGCCTCATTTATTGTATCAATATCTTCAGGAGTTAAAGCTGGCATACCTTCCATTGCAACTAAGGATTTTAACCATTCCTCAAGAAAACTTCTATTTTCAGATGAATCAGGTAGCTGCAAAGGATTAAAACCTGTTTCATGACCCGGATCTAAGAAAAAATGCTCACCTCCAATTGCTTTAATAAATATTTCAGCGCCTCTATCTTTATCGAAAAAGAAAGTACGAGGATTAAATTTTTGTGCTTGCACACATAAAAAATTCATAAGAACTGTTTTACCTGCTCCAGTTGGACCAATAATTGTAGTATGCCCCACATCCCTAGTATGGAAATTAAAGAAAAAAGGTGTTCCTGAGGTGGTATTAAATACCGTTACAGCATTACCCCAATGATTACCTATTCTTTTTCCAGATGGATAATTATGAAATGATGCAAAGGAAGATAGGTTTAATGTATTAATTGTTGAACTTCTTACTAGCAAATGTTGATTTCCTGGAAGCATTCCCCAATATGAAGGCTCCATATTTATTTTTTCTCGAATAGCATTTATACCTATATTAGAAAATTCTACCATTGCTTGAGATAGATAATTTTCTAGGGTTTTTACATTATCAGATATGCATAACATTACTATTGAATGTTTTCCAAAAGCTATTTCTCCGCTCATGGCAATATCTAGAGCTTCACTAATTTCAGCTATTTGAGATTTAGCTATATCTTCAGCTTGCTCTAAACGATTTTGTTGCAGCTGCATACTAGAAATAGCTGACACTCTATCAATAAAACTAAAATTCTGAGCAATAATAAACTCAAAAGGCAGTTTTAAGAAGCCATCTAACATACCAGCACTAGTGTATGGCTTATGCTCTTTTAGAGAAACAATCCCAGCAAATCTGTTAGATTTACAACCTTTTGCCTCAATAGATTTTGGGCCAAAATATAAGCGATGATTTGCTAGAATTTTTGATATTTTACTTTTTGGTATCTGCATAGGCTGCTTAAACCCGCAATTTACCATCATTCCTAAAAACTCAAGTATTTGAGAAAAAACACCATCACTTGTTTTTACAGAACCTAAAACCTCTGGGCTATAGCTTGAATATGCATTTAAAACTCTACTTGATACCTCCTCTAATTCATCGTAGGAATCTTTTAATTCTTTTTTCCAAGCTGACTTATTGGTTTTTTTTTCAATTGATTTCGCGATATTTTCAAGTAAGGCCAGTGAGGATTCATCTTTTTTCTTAATGATTGCAATATAATGCTCATTTATGAATGTATGCTTATCACTATGGCGTAATCTCCATTCATCATCTGTATATTGAGAAAATAAATTTGGCATTTTACCGTCAGGATATGCTCTTTGCATTCTTCTCACAGTATAGAAATGCATTGCAAAGGAGTTAGACCCCATTCCTTTAAAGAGTGAATTTCTAAGATTTTTTTTATTTTCTAAATCTTCATCATCAGCTGTTTCAAATGAAAAGCCTTTTATTTTTACAACTTTCATTAAACGGTTTTCGGTTAATAGAATAGTATTTCTGTTGTAATGACAAACATAAGGTATGAATTGTGATGATGATATATCACGGTTTAGAATTGTTTGCTTCTCTGTAGTTTTTTTTTTGATTTTGTTAATCAACATATCTTAATACACATCATATGAATTGGCGCCAAAATATGATTTATTCGGGCATTTAGAAAAGTTAGCCCCTTTAACCATTAATAATTCAATTGCAATAGGCTCTTTAGAACATATCAGGTAACCTATACCATGAAAAAAAGGCAAAGCTACAAAGCCCAAAAAATCATTTGAAATAACAAAATAAATTAAACATATAAAACCATTTAAGGCCGCGAAAGGAAAAGAAACTCCAAATAACATAGCAGGTCTTGTTAAACCTAAAAACAAGGGATCATTCTTAATTGCTGACATAATTAACCTCCATTGATAAAAACATATATTTCTATTATTATATTGTACATCAAAATTGCAATTATTTCCATTTTTTATTTTGCAAAAATGATGTAAATGAATATTGTAATTACTAAATATAAATATTAAATATTCAATTAATAAAATTTAGAAAGTAAAAATGGAAATAATTGCTAAAAAGTTAAATAAAATAAAACCCTCTCCAACAATTGCAGTTACAATGAAGGCAAAAGAGCTTAAAGCAAGTGGAAAAAATGTAATAGGGCTAGGTGCAGGAGAACCAGATTTTGACACTGCAGATAATGTTAAAAAAGCTGCAATTGACGCTATTAACAATGGCTACACAGGTTACACAGCAGTTGATGGAATTATTGAACTTAAGGAGGCGATTAAAAATAAATTTAAGCAACAAAATAACTTAGATTATAAAACATCAGAGATTATAGCATCTGTAGGCGGGAAACAAGTGATTTACAACGCATTAATGGCAAGTCTAAATCCGGGTGATGAAGTTATAATACCAGCACCATTTTGGGTCTCTTATCCAGATATAACCCTTCTTTGCGGAGGTGTACCTAAAATTGTAAATTGTAGCGAAGCTAATAAGTTTAAACTAACAGCCTCTCAATTAGAGGATGCTATAACAGAAAAAACTAAATGGCTTATAATAAACTCACCATCTAATCCAACAGGATCAAGCTACACAGAAGATGAATTAAAAGAATTAGCATCTATCATAGAAAAACACCCTAATATAATGGTGATGAGTGATGATATTTATGAGCATATTTGCTATGATGGATTTACCTTTAATACCATTGCAACAATTGCACCAAAACTTAAGGAACGTATTTTAACAATTAATGGTGTATCTAAAGCTTATGCTATGACTGGCTGGAGAATAGGATATGCAGCAGGACCTGAAAAATTAATTAAAGCTATGGCCAAAGTTCAATCCCAGAGCACATCTAACCCAACATCTATTGCGCAATATGCAGCTGTAGAAGCATTAAATGGAACTCAGCAATATGTAAAAGACAGATGCGTAGCTTTTCAAAAAAGAAGAGATATGGTTTTAGATATGATAGATGATATAGAAGGGATATCCTCCATTAAGCCAGAAGGTGCATTTTACATTTTTGCTTCTTGCAAAGATTTAATTGGTAAAAAAACAGAATCTGGAGAATTAATTAACAACAGTAATGATTTTGCTAGCTATCTTCTTGAAGATGCATTAGTTGCTGTTGTTCCTGGAATTGCATTTGGTATGGAGGATTATTTTCGTATATCATATGCTACATCAGAAAATGATTTGACAGAAGCATTCAAAAGAATAAAACAAAGCTGTGAAAAGCTAAAATAGAAAATATGCTTTGGCATTAAATATTAATGAATGTGATATTTAATGCAATACATGCTAGTTAAATAAATTTACTAATAATTTCTTTTATATCTCCTTTTAATTTATCTAAATTTTCCTTACTATCTGCCTCGCATCTTGTAGTTAAGTTAGGCGATGTATTGGATGCTCTTATTAGCCACCAACCAGCTTCATCATCAACTCTTACCCCATCAATTTCTGAAAACTCAATATTTTTCTCTTTTAATAATGTTTTGATTTTTTCTATAATTTTAAACTTTATCTTATCAGCACATGGTATTTTCTCTTCTTTACTTGCATAGGTAACTGGAAGAGATTTTCTAAAATCTGCAACAGAAATATTTTCTTGGCAGATAATTTTTATTAACCTTATAGCGGCATATAACCCATCATCATAACCAAAATTATCTCCATCATTAAAGAATATATGACCCGACATCTCTCCTGCAAGCAAGGCTTTTTCTTCTTGCATTTTGGCTTTAATTAATGAATGTCCAGTCTTCCAAATAATTGGCACACCCTTATATTCCCTAATTTTTTCTTTAAATATTTTACTTGCTTTTACATCAGCTATGATTTTAGCGCCTGGTGATTTTTTTAAAATATCTCTAGCAAATAAGGTAACTAACTGATCACCCCATAATACCTCACCTTCACTATCTATGACCCCTATTCTGTCTGCATCTCCATCAAAAGCTATCCCCAAGTCGCAATTATTTTTTTGTACCATATCTCTAAGCTGCTTAAGATTTTCTTCAATTGTAGGATCCGGCTCGTGAGCTGGAAAATCTCCATCAATATCTGAATTTATAATATAATGATCTCCCTCAATATCTTTAGTTAAATCAGAAATTACTTGCGCACCAGCTCCACATGCTGGATCCCAGGCAATTTTTTTGCCACTCAAATTAATATTTGCTAATTCATTTTTTAATTTTTCAAAATATTTTGGCAAAATATTTAATTTGCTTAATTTACCATTACCTGTTTTAAACTCTCCTTTATTGGCAAATTCTGCAAATGACAATAAATCCTTACCATAAAATTTTTCTTTTTGAGATAGTATTTTAAAGCCATTATATTCTTTTGGATTATGCGATGCTGTAATAATAATACCGTAATCAACATTTAATGCATATGTTGAAAAATATAAAATAGGACTAGGAACAAGACCAATATCATTAACATTACAACCTGTACTAAGAATAGCCTTGATCATTCTTTCTTTTAATATTGGCGATGATTTTCTGCCATCATAACCTAAATTAATTACATTAGAACCATTAATCAAAGCCTTACTTCCTAGCGCCTTTCCTATTATTTCTGCATCTTCTGCAAATAATTGTTTAGAAAATACTCCTCTAATATCATATTCTCTTACTATATCTAAATTGATTTTATGCATTAAAAATTTACCCCTAGCTGAAAATAATTTTTATTATTTGCTAATTTTCTTAAAATACCTCTTAAATCAACAACTATTTTATCTAAAAATAATTCAGAGCTTAATTCTTGATATTCTCGCCACTCAGTTGCAATAACAATTAATTTATGCTCTTTGAGTATTTTTTTTAGATCTTGAGATTTTGTTAAATTAGTATTTTCTTTAACATGCTTTAATGCAAAAGGATCATGTATCGCAATATTTATGTTTTTTCTTTTTTCTTGTAAATATGAGATTATTTTAAGTGATTGTGAATCTCTGATATCATCAGTTCCAGCTTTAAATGCAGCTCCCATAACTAATAAATCACTCATATTATGTTGCTGCAATAACAGATCTATTTTGTCGGCAATATTTTTAATAGTTGTATCATTCGAGAAATTAATATTTTTTATTATCGGTAAATCCAATGATAATTCCTTGGCTGAATGAGCAAGAGAAATTGTATCTTTAGGAAAACAAGATCCTCCATAGCCTGGGCCAGATTTTAAAAATTTATCTCCTATACGCTCATCAAGACCCATTGAATATGAGATATCTTCAATATTGGCACCAGTTTTTGCGGAAATTTGAGCAATCTCATTAATAAAAGATACTTTTAATGCCAAGAAACTATTAGATGCATATTTTATTAATTCTGCAGACGCAATATTTGTTGAGATAATTGGAGATGATTCATTAATAAATGGCTGATAAATATCTTGTAATAATTTTTCTGATATCTCATCTTCAACACCAATAATTATCCGCATCGGGAATTGAAAATCTTTTACCGCCCTTCCCTGACTCAAAAATTCTGGATTAGATGCTAAATATATTTTATATTTAGTTTTATAATCTTCAATTTTTTGCTTGATTAATTCAGCCGTTCCAAGAGGAACAGTAGATTTATTAATTATTACAATATCATTGCTAATATTATTTAAAATATCATCTAATGCAGAAAATAAATATGATAAATTACTAGTTTGTGTTTTTTCATCATAAGGGGTTCCTACCGCAATAAAACAAGCATCTTTATTTTTCAATCCTTCTGCAAAATTAGTTGTAAAACTAATATTTTTACTGGCTAAATTTTTTTTAAGTAAATTTTCAAGTCCTGCTTCGTAAATAGGAGAAATGGCTTTATTTAGCTTGGCAATTTTATCAGTATCTTTATCAATCGCTGTTACATTATGACCCATATCAGCAAAACATAATGCAGATACAAGACCTACATAACCGCTTCCAATAATTGCGATATTTTTTTTAATGAACATATTTTTTTAAAATTTCTTTTACTTCACTTGGATATTTATCTAACCCATAAGCAATATTTGCATCAAGGAAACCAATAGGATTTCCACAATCATATCTTTCACCTTCATAATTTACCGCATAGAAATCTTGTTCAGAAAGCAATCTATGCATAGCATCAGTTAATTGTATTTCATTACCTGAGCCTTTAGTGTGTGTTGCTAAATATTTAAAAATTTCTGGTTGTAAGATATAGCGTCCAATCATAGCATAATTTGAGGGAGCTTCTTCTGGATTTGGTTTTTCAACCATATTTTTAATCTTTAAATTATTATCTTCTTTTTCATAATCTATAATACCATAGCGGTTGGTTTCCTCTTTAGCTATTTTAGTTACAGCTGTAAGATTGATTTTTTTGTTATATTTATGATATTTATCAACCATTTGGCTTAAAAAGCTTTTATCAGAAAATTTCAATAATTCATCAGCAAGAATAACGGCAAAAGGTTCATCACCTATAAAATTTCTAGCACACCAAATTGCATGCCCTAGACCAAGTGGCTGTTGCTGTCTAATGAAGGCTATTTGTCCTGCTTCAGGTATCCATCCTTTGGTAATTTCAAGCTCCTGATTTTTAGATTTTTGTGATAAAACCTCTTGTAACTCATATGCATGATCAAAATGATTATTAATTGAGTTTTTATTTCTTCCTGTAATAAATATAAATTCTTCAATACCAGCATTTTTAGCCTCTTCAAATGCGTATTGAATAAGTGGCTTATTAAAAACAGGAAGCATTTCTTTAGGCATTGATTTTGTAGCTGGAAGGAATCTTGTCCCTAAACCTCCTACTGGCAATATTATTTTTTTAATTTTCTTTGCCATTATTATTTAATTAATTATTTTGTAGCTTGATAAATTATAATATATATTTTATCAAGAGATTATTAATATTAAATATCAGAATATTAAGGAGTAGTATGAATATAAAATACAAGCTTTATCAATTTCCATTATGTCCATATTCAAGAAAAGTTAGGCTTTTTTTATTGGAAAAAAACATTAATGTTGATGTAGCTGTTGAAAATTTTTGGGAAAAAAGAGAGAATTTCTTAGCTATTAACCCTACTGGGCAAATTCCTGTTTTACTTTGTTATGATGGCAGTAACAGTGTAATTTGTGACAGTACTGTGATATGTGAATTTCTTGAAGAATGTCATGGTGGTATAAAGCTTATCGGAGATGATCCATATTCCAAGGCGGAATCAAAAAGAATTAATTTATGGTTTGATAATAAATTTTTTAATGAAGTTACAAAACATATTTTATATGAAAAAGTTATAAAATATTACCAAAATCAAGGAAGCCCAAATCCTCTATATTTAAGAGCTTCAAAAATCAACCTTAGCTATCACATGGATTATATAAAATATCTCCTAAATACCAGAAAATGGTTAGCAGGAAATAAAATAAGTTTAGCTGATTTTTCTGCAGCGTCTCATTTATCAGTTTTAGATTATTTAGGGCATGTTTCATGGGATGATTATCCAGTTGTTAAAGAATGGTATATGTTAATTAAATCCAGACCAAGCTTTACCAAAATTTTACAAGATAATATTGTGGGTTTTAAACCATCTTTTAATTATGCCAATCTTGATTTCTAAAAAAATTAATGGGTAAATGCTATAAAATACCCGCTAATGCTTCATTTATTGATTTATTGGCCAAGGGTTTTATGGAAAATAATTTTCATAAATCAGGTAATGAGGTTTTAGTAATATTACCAAATAAAATTAATATAGCATTTTTTAGAGAGTCACTTATAAAACATGCCTCTCAGAGCTTCAAAATGCCTATTGTAACCTCTTTACTTGAACAAGATGCTGTTAATGATCCTTTTTCAAGATTTCCTGATTTTTATGATCAAACTAATGAAATATCTGATAATGATTTTAAATTATTAATCTGGAATCTATATGATAAATGGATTGCAAATATTAATTTTTCTTCCAAGACAAAAATAGTAAAAACAGCTTTTTGCAAGGATTTTATTAGTTTTTATCACGAGTTAATAGAGTCTAATATTTGTGAAGAGCAATTTATAAAAATAATAAAAAATGGTTTTTATTCTTATTATGAAAAATTATTAATTAATTTTTATATTTTTTTTCATAGAAATTGGGCAGAAATAAAAAAAGATCAGAATATTACAACTATAATTGAAAAAAATAATCTTTTAATAGATCTGAAGGCTATAAAATTAGAATATTTAGCAAATTTTAAACATATTATTTTTGCTGGAACTACGGCAATTAATAATTCAACTAAAAAATTTGTAGAAAAAATTTTACAATTAGAAAACGGAATATTTATTTATCATGATATGTTTTTTGGATATAAAAACTCTAATTTTAATCCAAATTATGCTATTAAAAACCTTATAGAAGAACTTAAACTAAATGAGGTGAAATTTTTTAGCCAAGAAGATCAATTTAAAACGCAATTTAAATATATAGAATGTCAAAATTACGAAGATGAAGCAGATATTATAGCTAAGAAAGTTAATGAATCAGAGCATAAATCCATAATAGTTACTAATAACAATGAATTACAGAAATTAATATTATTTAAATTAGGAAAATATCATGATTATGTTAGATATTCAGATCCATATTTGCAGCTTCAATATAAATTTTATAAATTTGTAGCTTTATATTTAAATAATAGCGAGAAAAATTACATTAAGGATTTAATATTTAGATTATTTTCTATTAATGATAGTAATATTCCGACTAAAATTAAAAATATAACAGAGATTTATCAATATCTATGTGAGATATCTCCAGAATTCTCTGAATTAGATTCAAATTTCTTAAAACATATCAAAATTATCGATAAGGAGAAATCTAAAGAGGAAAAGATAAAATTAATTAAGTTTTTTACAAATAAACCAAACATTAGCTTCTATAATGATAAGGATATCCTAATTGCAAAAGCTAAAGATTTAAGATTAAAAAATTTTGATAATATAATTATTGCAGATCTTAACCAAGATTTTTGGGAAGCAAATATTCATGAGATATTTAATAGTCCGATTATAAAAGAAAATTTCTATGATATTAAAAACCTCAGAAACTCTCAAATTGCCAATGATTTTTTAAGGCAATTATCTTCAAAAAATATTACCTTTACTAGAAGTATCAAAGGAGGAGATAAGGAAAAGAATATATATTACTTATTTAAACATATCTCTAGCAATAATATTAAGAATTTTCATGGAGAAAATTATGCGAATATAGCCCATTCTTTACCTCAAGAAAATTATGAAATTTATGTTAATAGTAAATATAAAAAACATGACTTTTCAGTAACCCAGCTAGAAAAACTAATATCTAATCCATATGCTATCTATGCTTATAAAATTCTTAATTTAAATTATGAGAAACATTTTTCAAGGGAATCAGAGCCTCAGATATTTGGAATTATTTGCCATAAAATATTGGAATTAGCTATATTACATAAAATGGATTATTCTGATATGATTGAATATTTTAGTAAAAAATTATCTGATTATAAAATCAGAAAATCACTTATTGAGGCTTGGTTAAAAAGATTTGAATATATTGCTAAAGATTTTTTAGCTGCAACATCTTATACAAAGCAAATATTAGTTGAATATAATATTGAAAATCGCTTGGTAAGCTCAGATATAAAGATAAAATCACAAATTGATAGGCTAGAAATTAGTGCAAATAACAAAATTAAAATAATTGATTATAAAACTGGCAATAGACCATCTAATCTAGCTATTAAATCTGGTTTATCATTACAAATGATTTTAACATATTTATTAGTAGAGAAGATATATAATAAATATGATATTTCTATTGAATATTGGATACTTAAAGGCAAAATAAATGAAGCTATTAAGTATGATGCTCTAGATTCTGGATTTATTAATTCTATGGTTGAACATGCAAAAGAGAGGCTAGATGTTATAATTAATAATTATCAAGCAAGTGATGAAGCTGTGAAAGCATTTCCTGATAAAAACAATCTTAATATTTATGATGATTATTATCATCTAGCAAGACAAGATAAACTCTAAGATTATATTAAGCTCTCAATATATTCTTTTATTTTGAATTTCTTAAGATCCTCAAGCTTTTCTCCAACTCCAATATAATAAATTGGTACCTTAAACTCTTGGTAAGCTGGAACTAAAAAACCACCCTTAGCAGTTCCATCTAACTTGGTAATAATTAATCCATTTATATTAATTGCTTCTTTAAATTTTTCTAATTGCTTTAATGAGTTTTGACCTGTAGTACCATCTAAAACTAATAATGATAAATGTGGTGCAGTTTCATCTAATTTTTTGATTACCCTATTTATTTTTTCTAATTGATCCATAAAGTTTTTATTATTTTGCAATCTACCAGCAGTATCTATTAAAACTAAATCATAATTTTCTTTTATAGCTATCTCAACTGCTTGATAAGCAAGAGCTGCAGGATCAGATTTTTCATTTTTAGCTTCAATTATCCTAACATTAGATTTTTTTGCCCAAATATTAATCTGCTCCACTGCCGCCGCTCTAAATGTGTCAGCCGCTGCAATGATTACTTTTTTATTTTCTTTGGCATAAATAGATGCTAATTTTCCTAATGATGTAGTTTTTCCACTACCATTTACTCCACTTGCAAGAATTACCAGTGGCTTTTTAATTAATTCTATATTTTTTTCCGCTCCAATTAATTCATCACTTAATTTTTCTTGTAGAAAGGCTTTCAATGAATCTAAATCTTGATTTTTTAATGTTATTTCTTGCAAGGATTCTAAAAGATAAGATGTTGTTTTTACTCCTATATCTGCTTTTAAAAGTGATTCCTCTAATGAAGTTATAATATTTTTATCAAATTTTCCTTTAAAAGAGTTTTTTAATTTTTTATCTAATATTTTATTATTAGTTAATGTTACTTGTTTTTTTGCTGATTTTTTAAATAATTTTTGTAGAAATTTAAGCATCTATTTCACCAATTAATTGATTATTTTTATAATTTGTTACCAGAATTTTTCTTATCTGTCCTTGTTGTAAGTTACTTCCTGATATTTTAACATTTAGATAGTGATCAGTTTTAAAAACCCCTGGATTTTCTGCAATAGCAGATATTTTTTTTCCAATAAATTTTTTGGAATAATTGTCTAAATTATCCTTGCCAATTGCAATTAATTCTTTTGCTCTTTCCTTTCTAATTTTTTTATCTATTTGTTTATCAGCTGGTATTTTTGCTGCGGGAGTCCCCTCTCTTTCAGAATATGGAAAAACATGTAAATGTGATATCTCTAATTGTTTAATTAACTCTTTAGTATTTTGATGCATTTCTTCTGTTTCTGTTGGAAAACCTGTTATTAAATCAGCTCCTATTGCCGCATCTTGCCTATATTGCCTTACAAAATTACAAAATTTTATTATATCTTCTATTTGGTGCCTCCTTTTCATTCTTTTTAAAATCATATTATCCCCAGATTGTAAGGAAAGATGAAAATGTGGCATTAATCTTTTTTCAGTTACTATTAATTCTTTTAAATCATCATCAATTTCAGCTACATCAAGAGATGATAATCTTAGTCTTTTTAATTCTGGCAACTCTTTAAAAATTTCTTTTAATAATTTTCCTAAATTTATTTTCTCCTTTAAATTTGCTCCATAGTCAGTTATATCAACTCCTGTTAAAACAATTTCATTAATATTTTTTGCTAAAATAGCTTGGCATGAAGAAATGATATTTTGAATGGGAACACTTCTATTATTACCCCTTGCATAGGGAATAATACAAAATGTACAACGATGATTACAACCATTTTGTATTTCTAAATATGCTCTAGCTTTATTGTTAAAATCTGCCGCTAAATGACTTGCCGTATCTTCTAGCTGCATTATATCACTTACAATTATATTTTTATTATCTTGATAAGATGCAATATCTATTTTTTCTTTATTACCAATTACTTTGGATACTTCTGGCATATTTATATATTTCTCAGGATGTAATTGTGCCGCGCAACCTGTTACGATAATTTCTTTTTCAGGAAATTTTTTATGATATTTTCTAATAGCTTGCCCCAACTTTCTTTCAGCTTCACTAGTTACTGCACATGAATTAAATATTAAGCTATTTTTTTTATTACTCGCCTCTAAATTATTTTTGATTATCTCACTTTCAAAAATATTGAGACGGCAACCAAATGTTATTACTTGATTATCAGACATAAATATATATTTCTGCCGCAAATAATAACAGTAATGTAATAAATTCTCAAGAAAATTGCATTTTTCTATATTTTTATAGATAGCAAAAGGTTAAATTTTACGTAAAGATAGTTTTTTAGCCCAGCCAGAAATAAATTAGTTTATGGCATTATAGCAGGATAATATTAGAGATATTCTAATATTATCCTATATTATTTATCCTTTATGCTTTTTATGCAGCAAAAGCTTCGTCCCATGTACCTTTAGTTGCTGCTTTCGTATATTCAGTAACTCTATTTTCAAAGAAATTTGCATGCTCGACTCCATTTAATATTTCATCTAACCATGGTAATGGATTAGTTTCTGTCATGTAAATTTCTTTTAAACCAAGTTGCATTAATCTTCTATCAGCAATATATCTGATATATTGTTTTACTTGCCTTGCAGATAAGCCATCTACAGGCCCTAACTCAAATGCAAGATCAACAAATGCGTCTTCAAGATGCACTATTGATGCGCAGGCATTATAGATTTTGGATTTTAGATCACCATTTAATATTTCAGGGTTTTCTTTAGTAAAACTATGAAATAATTTTATTATTGAATTACAATGTAATGATTCGTCTCTTACAGACCAAGTTACTATTTGCCCCATACCTTTCATTTTACCAAATCTTGGAAAATTTAGTAAAATCGCAAAGGAAGCAAATAATTGCAATCCTTCAGTAAAACCTCCAAATACAGCAAGTGTTAATGCAATATCCTCTTTAGTATCAACATTAAATTGGTTAAGATATTCATATTTATCTTTCATTTCCTTATATTGCAAAAATGCCGTATACTCTGTTTCTGGCATTCCAATAGTATCTAACAAGTGTGAATATGCAGCTATGTGAACTGTTTCCATATTGGAAAATGCTGCTAACATCATTTGCACTTCAGTTGGTTGAAATACTCTAGAATAATGCTTCATATAGCAATTATTTACCTCAATATCTGATTGAGTAAAAAATCTAAAAATTTGTGTCAGTAAATGTCTTTCTGATTCAGTAAGATTTTTTTTCCAATCTCTTACATCATCAGCTAAAGGTACTTCATCTGGTAGCCAGTGAATTTTTTGTTGCATTTCCCAAGCATCATAAGCCCATGGATATGTAAATGGTTTATATACTGGTGCTGCTTTTAATAAAGTTGTTGTTGCCATTATTACCTCTTTTAAATTATTGACATGCTAAGCATTCTTCGTAATTTCCTGAGCTATTTGTCTCTATAGGATTATGAATAGAATCATTTGCAGGTTTTTTTATATCATTGTTATTATCGTTATCAGTTACTACTTGATGCGATATTTTTTCTGCTCTTTGTATTGATGTAGAACGACAATAATACATAGATTTCACTCCTTTTTTCCAAGCATCAAAATGTAATTTATGTAAGATTTTTTTATGCACATTTCCAGGTAGAAAAATATTAAGACTTTGCGCCTGAGAAATATAAGGTGTTCTGTCTGCACATAAATCTACTAACCATGCTTGATCAATTTCTTGAGCTGTTTTAAAAACTAATTTTTCATGCTCATTAAGAAAATCTAAATGCTGCACTGAACCTTCATGAGTAGAAATTGAAGACCAAGTTTCTTCATTATTTTTACCTTTTTCAGTAAGTAGTGCTTGAAGATTTTTATTACGCACTGTGAATGAACCTGTTAATGTTTTTTGAGTAAAACTATTTGCAGCATATGGTTCTATTCCCGGAGATGAGTTACCGCAAATAATTGAGATGCTAGCAGTTGGGGCTATTGCCATAGTATTTGAAAAACGTTTTTTTATTCCAACTTCTTTTGCGTCAGGACAAGCACCTTTTTCTTCTGCGAGCTTTTCATTTGCCTCGTCAGTCTTTTTCTTAATATGTTCAAAAATCTTTTTATTCCAAACTTTAGACATTGCTGATTCAAAAGGAATCATTTTGCTTTGTAAGAATGAATGCAGACCCATAACTCCAAGACCAATACTTCTTTCTCTTCCGGCTGAATATTTAGCGTTTTTCATTGATTCAGGAGCTTTCTTAATAAAATCTTCCAATACATTATCTAGAAAGCGCATAACATCTTCAATAAATCTTGGGTTATCTTTCCACTTCTCGTAATTCTCGATATTTAGTGATGACAAGCAACATACTGCGGTTCTTTGTTTCTTTTTATGATCCTTACCTGTTGGTAAAGTAATTTCGGAACATAAATTTGATGTTTTAACCTTTAATCCTAATTTTTGATGATGCTTAGGTAATGATTTATTAACATTATCAATAAATAATAGGTAAGGTTCACCTGTTTCTATTCTAGCTGTTAATATTCTTACCCATAAATCTCTAGCTTTAATCGTAGTAATTATTTGCTTATTATGAGGGCTTATTAACTCCCAATCAGCATCATCTTCTACTGCTTTCATAAATTTATCTGTTATAGCAACACCATGATGTAAATTTAAGCTTCTTCTATTAGGATCACCACCTGTTGGCCTTCTAACATCTACAAATTCTTCTATTTCTGGATGGTCAATTTGTAAATATACAGCGGCACTACCTCTTCTTAGTGATCCTTGTGATATAGCCAAGGTTTGAGAATCCATTACTTTTATAAAAGGAATTATTCCTGATGTTTTTCCACTTTGGTTAACACCCTCTCCTATTGACCTAATATTACCCCAATAGCTGCCTATTCCACCACCTCTTGATGCTAGCCAAACATTTTCATTCCATAAATCTACTATACCATCTAATGAATCATCAACCTCATTTAAAAAACAAGATATTGGTAAACCTCTATCTGTACCTCCATTACTTAAAATTGGGGTAGCTGGCATAAACCATAAATTACTCATATAATTATATAGCCTTTCTGAATGAGCATCATCATCACCATAATATCTAGCAACTCTCATAAATAATTCTTGATAATCTTCATCTGGTAGTAAATATCTATCTTTTAAGATAGCTTTTCCAAAATCTGTTAGATTTTCATCTCTTGTTTTATTTATTTGTAAATTTGAGATTGGTAATTCATAATTTTCTAGATTCTCTTCTCTGATATCGCTCATTTTAGTTACTATATATAATTTATTGTTATTTTCGTATCCACAAAATGTAGTGGTAGATACGCTCTCTTCACACAACATCTTGGGGTATAGTAAAATAACGATTATTTATTGTCTACTGAATAATTTCAATTTATTTTACATTTTTTTCTTGATATAATAAAATCCTGATATTTCAGCTGGTTACACTTACCTAAAGCGCGAATCTTTTATTTCAAATAAATTATCTGGTAAATCTCTCTGGTTGATAATTAAATTATTTAAAACCAAACTAATCTCTGACAAATCAGCTCTTATAATTGTAAATGATAATAGCTTTAGATCTTTTTTGCTAAAAAATAAAATAACCTTATCATCAAAATCTTTAGCTAGAGATTTAATAGTAATTTTATAATTATCACCAATTAATTCCGCAGAAATAATTTCTGTGTTTTTGTTAAAAAAAACATTTCCTCCTCCTAAAATTTGTGATAAATAATTACTATCTAGATAATTTGATTGCTCCAATTCTTTATCATAATAAATTATATATTGACCATTTGAAGCAATAATTATGGGCTGATCAAAATATTCAAATCTAAATTTTTTTGGCTTTTTAACTAAAATACGCCCTTTATTTATTGATTCATCATTATTAATTTGAGTAAATTCTGCCTGAAAATTATTAATATTTTTTAGATAACCCTTGATCTTTAATAACTCATCTTTTTCAAGATTTTTTGCATGGGCTGAAAAATTAATAAGCAATAATAATAAAAACAGTTTAAAGGCAAAAAGATTCATGATTCTCTAATTAAAATTTGTTAGATAAATAATTAAACTTGTAATTAGCAGCTATAAGATTTAAATGCTAGGCAAATTATTTGAGGTTAAAATGTTTAATTTAGAAGGCCAGAAAGCATTAATTACAGGTGGATCAAGAGGAATAGGAAAAAAAATAGCTGAAAAATTTATAGCAAATGGTGCAGAAGTAACAATAATAGGTACTAATAGAGAAACACTAGAACTAGCCGCTAAGGAACTAGGTTCGAAATGTAGTTTCTTTTCTGCAAACCTAGCTAATAACGAAGATATTGATAACTTAATCAAGGATTATTGCTCAGATATTGATATTCTTGTTAATAATGCCGGAACAACAAAGGATGGATTATTAATGAGAATGAGTAATGATGCCTGGGATGAAGTAATAAACATCAATCTTAGCTCAGCCTTTAAGCTCATTAAGGGTTCTATTAGGGGCATGATGAAAAAAAGATATGGACGAATTATTAATATGTCATCTGTTGTAGCATCTAGTGGAAACCCAGGCCAAGCTAATTATTGCTCTGCAAAGGCGGGAATGATAGGAATGACTAAATCTATTGCCCTTGAAGTTGCTTCACGAGGCATAACTGTTAATGCTATTTCACCTGGATTTATTGCAACTGACATGACAAATAAGTTAACTGATGAGCAAGCTGAAAATATTAAAAAGAATATACCTTTACAAAAAATGGGCTCTGCAGACGATATTGCAAACGCTGCATTATTCCTTGCAGCAAAGGAATCTGGCTATATAACTGGACAAAATATTCATGTGAATGGAGGCTTATATTTAGCATAATTTTTTTAGATTCGATTAATAAAATTTAATTTTTTCTTTATTCTTAATTGATTATAGTATAGTAGAAATTGAAATAAATTTTTAAAAAGGTTACGTTTTATGAGTGATACATTATCAAGAGTAAAAAAAGTAGTTGCTGAAAAGCTAAGTGTAGATGAAGCAAAAATCAATGAATCATCAAGTATTGTTGATGATTTAGGAGCTGACAGCCTTGATCAGGTTGAATTAGTTATGGCATTTGAAGAGGAATTTGACTGCGAAATCCCTGATGATATTGCAGAAAAAATTATAACAATTAAAGATGCTGTTGAGCATATTGAAGCTCAATAAGAATTAATATGAGAAGAGTTGTTGTAACAGGACTAGGAATAGTCTCTCCTTTAGGGTCAGGTTTATCTTGTAATTGGAAAAAATTAATTAATTGCGAATCTGGTATTAATAAAATAACTAATTTTGATGTTAGCGATTTATCAGCAAAAATTGCAGCTAATGTTCCTAGAGGTGAAGATAGCAACTCTTTTAATATTGATGCATTCTTAGATAAAAAAGAACAGAGAAAAATCTCTGATTTCATTGCTTTTGCTATTGCAGCGGCTGAAGAAGCAATAAAAGACTCGAATATTGGTGATTCAGAAGACACCCTACTTAATACTGGGGTAATAATTGGATCAGGCATTGGGGGATTAGAACAAATTTACAATAATTCTGTCCAACTTAATGAAAAAGGCGCTAAAAGAGTTAGCCCATTTTTTATACCAAGTAGCTTAATAAATTTGGCCTCAGGACATGTCTCTATTAGACATGGTTTCTTGGGTCCAAACCACTCACCTGTAACAGCATGTGCAACAGGAACTCATGCTATTGGTGATGCTTTTAGAATGATTAAATATGGCGATGCTGATGTTATGATTAGTGGTGGAGCAGAATCTGCTATCAGCAAAATTGGTATAGCAGGATTTGCTGCTGCCAGAGCTTTATCAACAAGCTTTAACGATACTCCAGAACAAGCTTCAAGACCATGGGATGAAAATAGAGATGGTTTTGTAATGGGAGAAGGAGCTGGAATATTAGTATTAGAGGAATATGAGAGAGCTAAAAAAAGAGGCGCGAATATTTATGCTGAAGTTGTTGGATACGGAATGTCAGGTGACGCGCATCATATAACATCCCCTCACCCAGAGGGCCTTGGTGCAACAAGAGCAATGCAAGCAGCTTTAAAAG
>Ga0181585_10001109_pt1 | contig 23553 bp, 16 predicted proteins | sample 071ome_29_FD_132469 | JGI IMG/M metagenome (GOLD analysis project Ga0181585, IMG submission 132469) | Coastal salt marsh microbial communities from the Groves Creek Marsh, Skidaway Island, Georgia - 071407BT metaG (megahit assembly) | ecosystem: Environmental > Aquatic > Marine > Intertidal...
CGCCGGGAGCGTCGTCGTCACCGCCTCGACGGGTTAACCTCGCGGCGACGCGCGGCTCGGCCCATCCCTTCGTCCCGGTCATCCGGTCATCCGGTCATCCATCAGAGTCACCCAACCGAGTCACACCCATCCACCCATTCATCCGAACAGTTGTGGAGTACTTTAATGAGGATACTTGTGGTACTGGTACTGGTACTACCAGGTAGTATGACTTAATAGTATAGTACTTGTGGTAGTAGGTACTAATAAGTAGAGTCATGAACCGTGAAATAAAGATACTTGTACAGTACAGTGGTAGTTCCGTCGGTGCCACGTCGGTGCCGACGAACGGACGACAGAGGGCGACGAACAACGGACCCGAGCGGTCAAGGGGACGCCGTCGGTGAGTCGGTCGGTCGGTGGCGATCGGTCGTCTGTCGGTCGTCGTCGTCGGTCGTGGCGTTCGAACGAACGGACGGACGGAAGGACGGAAAGACGTCGACGTCGGTTGATTGGTTGATTGGTTGATTGATTGGATTAATTTCTCAACTGAATTAGACGCGTTCGTTCGTTCGTTCGTTCTTTCGTTCTTTCGATCGTTCGTTCGTTCGTTCGTTCGATCGCGTGGGTCTCGCGGAGATACGGGGATAATTCATCTCCCGACGACGACGCTGGGACGCGGAATGCCGGCGACGACGCGCCGACGGGTGCGGCGGGGCGGTGAAAAGAGCGCCGACGCGGCGGCGGCGAAGAGACGAGCGCCCGAGGCGAAGGGCGGAGGGAGGAATGAAGTTTTGATCCCGGACGCGGCGACGGTGGCGACGACGAAAACGTCGTCGGATGCGTCGAGCGAAACGCTTCGGGTGTTGTTGGCGACGGATGACGACGCGACGAGAGCGGTGGTGGCAACCATGCTTCGAGAACTCGGCGCTCTGGTCGTCGAAGCGTCCACCGGCGAAGGGGTGTTAAAGGCGCTTAAAGATGAGAAGACGCCGTGTGATATGATTTTGACGGATATTCTCATGCCGGAAGTCGATAGTGTGGCGCTGTCGGAGACCATGCGCACGAATAAGACGCTCAAGGAGGTGCCGGTGGTCATCATGTCGACGGTGGATGAGAGAGACGCGTGCGCGGCGAGGTTTCAAGACGCCGGAGCGGTGGAATTTCTCACGAAACCCGTCTCTAGGGTGGAGCTCAAGGAGAGTCTAGCGCACACGCGTCTTCAGAGTCACGCTAGCGAGAGCGCGGACAGGGGAAGCGGTGGCGCCGGATCGGGCGGCGTGGATGGTAAAGCGGCCGAGGTTGGATCTGGCAGCTTCCACGGCAGCGCGAAGAGCTCTCTCACCAAGCTGACGGCGATGGAAAAAGCCATGGGATCGGGATCGGGGCAGAACGACTCGGGAAGCGACAACGCGTATAACGGGAAAAAGATGACGCGTCGCGCCGAGGCGGCGGCGATCGATCGATGGGCCAGTCAAGAGGGCGGCTCGGGCGACTGCGGCTCGGGCGGCTCTGGTCAGGGCACGGGATCGGGCTCCGGATCGCACGAAGGCTCTGGATCGGGCCAGCGCGATCCAAACGATAACGTTAACTTCAGAGGCTTGAGTATTCAACTCATCAAGGCGCACGGCGGCGCGACGACGATGCTCGAGCTGAGTTTGCCGAATCACACGGAGGAGCACGTCGTCGTTAGAAGATCCAACTCGCGATCGGCGTTTCACGGCTTTCAAAAGTATCTCAAGGATGAAAAGAAGGACTCTTCAGTGCAGATGATGAGCGTTGGTCTTACAAAACAGCATCAATCCTTCTACGAGGCGTCCTCTATGATGCCTCCGGGTGATTTTGCCAAGTTTTTCGGACCGATTCTGCCTCCGCCTCCGCCCATGCCGCCAATGGACGTGCCCGTGTCGTACGTCAACATGAATGCGTACGCGTTGGGAAACCCGCAAAACTCGGCGAGCATGTCTGAGATAGGACAGTCGTATCAAGTGGGTAATCCATTCTACAACGTTCTCCAGAAGGCGGCGGATCATCCGAGATCTACCAAGGCTTCAGAGCATCGTGCAGAGGCGATTCGTCGCTTTCTCAAAAAGAGAAAGGAGAGAAACTTTGATAAAAAGGTTCGCTACGCTTCTCGGCAAAAACTAGCGGAAGCCCGACCTCGGGTTCGCGGTCAGTTTATTCGCAACACTGAAACGACCGATAACGGTTCGAACGATGCGAAGAACAGCAACACGAGCGCCGCCAGGGGTGAAGTCGAGGGTGCCGAAATCGAAGAGTACGGTCACGGCTCGAATACGGCGTCCAAGGACGGATCTAAGGAGGGTTCACGCAGTTCCTCTCGTGAAGCCGGTCAAGGATTTCAAGTGAAAACGGATTCAAAGTAGAATCCGAAACTATATCTTGCATTCTTTACAACGCAAGATACGCAAGCAGCACGCACGCAGCGCAATCAAGATTTATGAAAAAAGGTTTTCCGCAATCTTTGTAATTTACAGTACGTACACTACCGGTATCGACCTACGAAACTATGGACCTACGAAACTCAAATAGCTACCGCTAGGAAAGAGAACGATATGGAAAACCTCGCCGACGATTGGTGAGCATGCGACTCGTTCCCTCTTTTTCACAGTCGCCCCGCTCAGATTATCGGGTACGTCTGGAAAGCCCCACGCGGTGACGATAACCCACGGTGGGGCGTTTTCATCGTCACTTAACAGCTTTCTTGCTGTCTGTATCACCCTCATCACGTCGGTGCACAGCATGAATCCTTCCCAACGATGCATCTCTATTGCACTCTCACTCGGCGACGACTTTCCGTTGACAATGCCGAGACTCACGCGTCCGCACCAATCCAGAACTCTCTCGAAATCGTCAACATTGACTTCCTTACTCTCTCCACGCTTTGGTGGCTCCAAACTTTGCAAAAGTTTTGCGTTGTTTCCCTCCAAATCAGCCTCGATGACGCAAAAAGTCTTGACATTGTCCACTCGCCGAGCGTTCGTCGCGCCCTTTGGAAAAGTAACCTCTTGACGCTCCCCATCCACCTCGAACGCGCACACCACCGGTGTCTTCCCCGTAGACATCTCTAGCGTTCTTGCGCACTCCCCGATTCGATCGTGAAACCTATTCGACACCGCAAACTCCCTCCGCGTAAGATTTACGCTCGCGCCCGCTTTGCCGTACGCATCCGTCACGCACGGCAACCCGAGCGTCTCCTTTCCCTCCTGCATCAACGACGCCACGAACCGACCATTTGGCGTCACGCACCACACATCCATAGACTCTGCCGCGTTTGCCGACGCCGCAACCGTCTTCATCCCGAACGCGCCGCCGCTTATACGTTTCTTTGCGCCATTCCGCTTTGCTTCGCCGCCGTCTCCTTTGCTCTCCACCCTCTCAACCAACCTGCGCACGTGTTCGTGCACAAAGTGCGGATCCAACGCATCCGCGATCGACATCATCGCTTCGTGTCGCCAACTCTTCGTCGGCGTCGCGCCGGGTTCATCGAAAACGCCCGTCGTCGAAGTCGTCGGGGTTGACTTTGAAGCACCAGGAAACCACGCGTCGATGCGTCTCACGAACGGCACGCGCGCCTCGACGCTCGCCTCGACGTCACACCGTGGGTGCTCGAACGATCCCCATCGCGCGCGTCTGTTTGTCGACATCGTCCAGCGTCCGTCCGTCCGTCCGTCCGTCCGTCGTTCAGTGAACGACGTTCACTGGCGTCTCTCTCGACCCGTGGGTTCGTTACGCACCAGCCGTCAGTGACGAACGCGCGCGATTAAGACCAAGGGTCACGAAGAGGGAGGAGAGAAGCGAGACGAAAACAAAGAATAATGGGTGAATCCTTCGGCGAGGGCGTGCCCTTTGGAGACGTACGTGCGATGCGAGACGCGGAGGACCGAATTCGCGAAATCCAGTGCAATGCGTTGGACATGAATTGATGAACGACGGACGCGCGCGGACGCGTATACGTATATCTACTGCGGCGCTTGCGTTTCGAAACGACTGACTCTTTCGTTAAAATCGTATCGACACAGCCAACGTGGTACAACGGGTTTAATTCGCCGTACTACACGAGCTCGCACGAGGCGTTTCGAGCCAAGGTTCGCGCGTTTGTCGAGCGAGAAATCGCTCCGTACACGCACGAGTGGGATGAGTCGAAGACGATACCGGCCGAGGTGTACCGGGCGACGTACGCAGCTGGAATCTTGCCGGCGGTCGTCGGGAAACCGTGGCCGAAGGATTTGGTGCCCGAGTGCGAGGAGCCAAAGGATTTCGATTACTTTCACGAGTTAATCGTCTTTGACGAGTTTGCGCGTTGTGGAAGCGGCGGAGTGTTGTGGGGGTTGTTAGAAGGGTTGCACATCGGTTTGCCGCCTGTGTTAAACTTTGGAAGCGAGGACTTGAGACGGAGAGTCGGTGCGCCGTGCCTGAGAGGGGAAGGGATCATCTGTTTGGCTATTACAGAGCCATACGCTGGGAGTGACGTGGCAAATATTCGATGTGAAGCCAAGCTCGATCCTAGCGGTAAGTTTTATCGCGTCACCGGGGAGAAGAAGTGGATCACGAATGGCATCTGGGCGGACTTTTTCACCGTTGCCGTGCGAACGGGTGGGCCTGGCATGGGTGGCATCTCTCTGCTCGTCATCGAGCGGTCGATGCCCGGTGTAGAGTGTCGGCGCATGGATTGCATGGGCGTGTGGGCGAGCGGCACCACTTTCATCACCTTTGAAGACGTCAAGGTGCCGGTCGAGAATCTGATCGGTAACGAAAACGAAGGATTCAAGTACATTATGCATAATTTCAACCACGAACGGTGGGGATTTGTCATCCAAGCGAACAGGTTTGCCAGAGTCTGTTACGAAGAGTCTTTCAAGTATGCGCACCGTCGCCGAACATTTGGCAAACCGCTCATCGAGCATCCCGTCATTCGACACAAACTCGCCGAAATGGTTCGACAAGTCGAGGCGACGCACTACTTGTTGGAGACGATCACCTATCAGATGAACACCATGACTAAAGAGCAGGCGGCCAAGGCGTTGGCTGGCTTGACGGCACTCGCCAAGGTGCAGAGTACCAAGGTGTTTGAGTTTTGCGCCAGGGAAGCGGCGCAAGTGTTTGGCGGGGCGTCGTACGTCAGGGGTGGCCAAGGTGAGAAGATTGAGCGACTTTACAGAGACGTTCGGGCGTACGCGATACCCGGAGGTAGCGAAGAAATCATGTCAGATCTCGGCATACGGCAATCGATGAAACAATGGAAGATTGCGCAGTCACGCTTGTAATTTCATGCTATGTTTGTTCTACATGTACTCGAGTTTCTAAGAATGTTAAAGCTCACTAGCCGCTGTGATGAGTTCCTTGGATGTTGGGACTGGATCGTCATTGGCTTCAACCTGCTTGGTTAAAAAGTCAATCCATAAATCTGCCACCGGAACCTCCTTATTCTCACCCGTCGCTCCTGTCACCTCGAGAGCGACTCCTATCGCGCCCGCCGCAATGCTCACGGGAGCTCGGGCAATCTTTCCTATGACGCCGCGCTTCTTGGTGCGCTTCTTCAAATTCTCCATGCGTGCCTTTTGTGTCTGTGTAAAGCCGAGCATTTTCGACATCAAATTGAGAATCTCGTCAGCCTGCTCTCGCTCCAAGTAGGCGATGAACAGATCGCTCACAATGCGCTTGTCCAAGAGCTTTTCACTCTCCACCATCATATCGCTGCTCTTCTGGAGCGCGTGATGTAACGCTTTCCGAAGCTTACTCGCCTCACCCGTCGCCTTGATGCACTCCTCTTGCGCGACTTTTAATTGCGTCTGAAATTTCGCCAAAGTCTCTTCCGCTTTCCTCGCCTTTTCTTGCGCTTCCGTGCACGCCGCGCGATCCGTTGACGCTTGAGAAGTGAGAGACGCCAGCTTTTGTCGCAGATTTGCCGCTTCCGCGCGCTGCGCATCTGAACTCTCAATTTCCGCGTAGTACGCTCCCAAAGCCTTTTGCAAATTATTAACCTCTTCATCTCGCGCCTGGACGATCCCTCGAAGCCTCGTCACCTCTGCATCGTTCCCACTCAGACTCTTCTTGTACTCGCTCAGCTTTCTCTCGTACTCCCGTCGCTCCTCTTCCCGCGCCTCGTCGATCTCTCTCTCTTGTTCCTCAGCCACTTCATCTTCTTCGTCTTCAATCTCCAACAAGTGCGCTCGCAACTTTTTCAACTCGGCGTGCATCTTATCCCGTTCTCGACGCAACTCTCCAATCTCTGCCTCCGCCGCATCCATCGCCGTCGCGTTCCTCGCTTCAGCCAATCCCCTCTCTCTCTCCGCTTCCCGCGCCGCATCCAGCGCCTCTGCCAACCTCCTTCGCAGTTCCCCGCTTTCTCCGTTCCCCGCCGCGTTTTCATTCGCCTCTTGCATCGCCGCCATCATCTCTGCGAATTTCATTTGTTCTCTTTCAATCGCTTCCCGGACTGCTTTTTCAATCGCGCCTTTGTCCGTCGTCGTCGTCGTCGTCGTCGTTTCTTCATCAGCGTGACCAGTTGGTCGTTTAAAGTTTTCTGACATCGTCTTCCTTTCGTCATCGTCGTCGACGACGTTCGTTTCAACCCCGGTCGTCGATCCCGTCGCCGCATCGCGTTGCGTCTTTGTCCGCTCCCTTTCCGCCGCAACCTTGGCCCGAAGCGCCGCGATTCGATCCGCCGCGGACGTCATGTCGTTGACCGCGGCGTCGCGCTCTGAGGAAGACTTTGTTGATGGCGCGCTTGATGGATACTTTTGTACAACAAACATTCTTGATGATGATACAACGTATTGATGGACTACGACGAAACGGCGGAACGAGGTAACGAAGCAAGAATATCCTCCGAGGATAACCGCACGATGCGATCGTCGACGGTGAATTGAAAGACACCGCCGTCGATGAAGACGCGGAGCGGTTCGGCGTCTCTCTTGCGACAAGCGAGCCACATGGATCGAGCGTTGATGAAAAATACGACGCCCTCTCTGCCGACGACGTCCGGGGTGCGGGAGTGACGAATGATCTTAATTACGGCGCCGTGGAGATCGATGCCTCGGGTGAGACGGCGGAAGACGTCGTCGTGGGATCGAGCGTCGCGCACGAGGGCGCGAGCGTACTTTTCCCACGCAGCACGAAGCGGCGCAAACGCGCTCCATTTGCACTGATGGAGAGGTAAGCCGTACATTCCGCGTTTGCGCATCGCTGTTGCGGTGAGTTTTGCCGCGTTAGCTTTGGCGAAGCGCTCTCGCAGCGCCTTGGCGCGGGAATCACCGTGATCCAACGCCCGCGTGGCGTCGTCCAAAAGCAACGCCTTGTCTTTGCTCAGTTTACCTCGCAAAACTTCATCCGCATCCCCATCCTTTGCCCTCGTCGCCAACAAATCCCTCGCGTACGTCTCCACGTACAATCTCCTCGTCTCTTTATCATCGCTCGTCACCGCCTCGACGAGCAATTTTGCGCGTTTCTTTGAACCGGCAAACTTTTCTGTAGCTGCCGTCGCCGTCGCGCGTTCGCGCGCCTCCTTCGTCAACGGCGCGTAATACGACGTCGACGGGTCGTTCCCTTCGTCTTCATCCTCGACGTCGTTCTCCATCAACCGTCCGCCTCTTCCACCGCGAACGTTACCACCCACCGGTTTCCCACGCGTCGTCGTCGTCGTCGTCGTCGTCGTCGTCGGTCCACTCTTTCGTTGTTGATTCTGACTCTGTTTCTGTTTCGGCGTCTTTGACGTCGCCGCCATGCGTCCAGCCATCCTCGCGGCCGCCGCGGCCGCCATTCTCGCGTCCAACGACGCGATCCGCGCCGCTTTCTTCTTCGCTGCGCTCTCCGACGACATCACGTCGTCGTCGTCGTCGTCGTCGTCGTCGTCGCAGTCTGAAGACTTTAGTGTGTGACGCGCTCGTTGTTTTCATAGTCATCGTCAAGTCATCGATGTCGTCGTCTTTACGACGCGTCTTTGTCGTCGGCGTCATCGCGTGCGCGTACATCGCGACGTGCATCCGCGTGGTTGAATCGTCGCCCGTCGTCGTCGTCGTCGGGTCGGTGAACGCGGACGTGATCGCCCGCGTCGACCGGGTGCCACTGGTTGAGGAAACGGTTTCGACGACGTCGGCGTCGGCGTCGTTCGCGGTCGGGGGGAAAGGGGCGAATCAGGCGGTCGCCGCGGCGAGGTTAGCGATGGTATCGACGACGACGACGACGGGGGATGCCGCCGCCGCCGCCGCCGTGGGTGCGTCGTCGTCATCATCACCATACGACGACGTGATGTTTGTTGGAAAATTTGGCTCGGATGAATACGGAACGCGAATGTGGAACGAACTGGAAGCCGAGGTGGATTTGAGGGCGTCGACGAGGAGTGCGATCGGAAGCGCGAGTGGGATGGGGTTTGTCATGCTCAATGGTGAGGGATTGCCGAGCGCGGTGGTTGTTGGAGGGGCGAATGCGTTGGATTGGAACGAGGACGACGAAGCGTTGGAGCGAGAGTTGGCCGACGCAATGCGAGGCGCGTCGACGGTGATGCTGCAGAGAGAGATTCCAGAGCGGGTGAATCGAGCGGCGGTGAGAGCAGCGAGGAAGGTTGGGGTGGAGAGGATCGTGCTCGATGCCGGTGGATCGCACGGGGTGGTGGATCCAGAATTGTTGGCGGTGGTGGATTACGTGGCGCCAAACGAGAGCGAGCTCGCGGGAATGGCTGGCGTGAAGAGCGTGGAGACGGACGAGGAAGTCATTTCAGCGGCGCGTTCTGTCATCGGGAACACTCGGGCGAAGATGTTGTGCACGCTCGGAGCGAGAGGTGCAATGTTGGTGTATCCCGGAACGAATGGGGAGGTGATTCGCGTGGACGCGGCTCCGCTACCAAAAGGATCGAAAGAGGTGGACGCCACGGCGGCTGGCGATGCGTTCCGAGCCGCGTTCGCCGTGGGGTTGAGCGAAGGAAAGAGTGAGAGGAACGCGATGCGATTCGCCGCAGCCGCGGGCGCACTGACAGTGACGAAGATTGGGGCGATGCCGAGTCTGCCGACGAGGAGCGAAGTCGACGCGTCGCTTGGCGAAGAATCCGCCAGCGTAGGAAAGCCGCGCAAGGCTCGGAACCAGGGCGCGAGAGCGCCCCTGCGTTTCGCCAGTAGACTGAACTCGATGAAGGCGCGACAAGATTTGTTCCCAGGGAAAGACGCGCGGGTCCCAGAGGTGTTCAACCTCATCAAGCGCATGGCCACCGTGGATGGAATCTCCTCGGTTTTCCTCAATTTCCCCGAACACTTTGTAGATGGAAAGAAACAGCTCCGAGCGCGCGACTTGAAGAAGAAGATTGAATCTCACGGTCTCGTCACCGGCGCCGTGTGCGTGCGATTCCCGGAGGAGTATCGCCTCGGAGCGTTTACCAATCCGGATGAGGTTCTGAGAAGTAGCGCCGAGGCGTTGGTGCGATCCGCGTGCGCCGCCGCGACGTCTCTCGACGCCGAGGAGGTTGTCATCTGGCCTCGCTACGACGGTTACGATTATCACCTTCAAGCGGATTACGCCGTGGAGTGGGAAAAAATGGTGCAGAGCTACCGTCGCGTGTCTTCAAGCGACGAATGTGCCTCGCTCAAGGTGTCTGTCGAATTCAAGCCCACCGACGAAAAGAGCAGGTTCAGCTTCATCCCCACCACCGGCGCCGCGATCCTTCTCGCCCAAGCCGTGGGCGCAGCAAACTTTGGTCTCACTCTCGACGTCGGTCACATGATTGCCGCGGGTGAAAACCCCGCGCAAAGCGTCTCCATGGCGGCGACGCGTGGCTTGCTCTTCGGCCTTCAGCTCGGAGACGGTTACTCCCGCCTCGGCGCCGAGGACGGTTTGCTCTTCGCATCCGTCAACCAACGCGCCGCATTCGAGCTCGTCGACCAACTCTACCGTTTCGGCTACGCCGGCGCGCTCTATTTCGACACCTTCCCTCTCAACGAGGACCCGACGAGAGAAGCCGAATCCAACATTCGCGTCTTTTCTCGTCTCTGGCGTCGCGTCGCCCGGCTCGTCCCGCGCATCGACACCCTTCGCGCCAACCGAGACGCCATCGGTATCCACGAGACCCTTCTTTCTTCGTAGTTGTTCGTTTCATCGCGACGTACACGACGACGCGCACGACTACTACTGACTACTGACTACTACCACTGTAACGCAAACCAAACCAAACCAAAAAGTCCAAACAAAATCCGAAACGGCGCATAAAATCTAACCGACGAACCCAGTTTCACGTTTCACGGTTCACGACTCATCATTTTCTCCCCCACTCCTCGCCGTGTGGTGGACGCGCGCGACGGAATATTTTCCACTTTTTGTTCCTCATCACACCGAGCCGCCCGCCCGGTGCGGTGCGGTGCGACGCCAACGCGCGGGTCCAGGGTCGGAGAGAAGGGACGAGCGAGCGAGGGACGCGGGGGAGCGATCGCGCGACGGACGACGACGACGTCATCGTCGTCGTGTGCGACCGCTTTTTCGCAGTTTTTCGCGCGGTTCCATCCTCGTCATGCAGAACGACGCCGCGCGCGGGTCCGGGAACGACGACGACGACGGCAACGGCGACGGCGACGGCGATTGCGGCGGACGAAAGTCGCCGGCGAGCACGCTGGTGGCGTCGACGAGCTCGGGATCGGAAGGGTTCGGAGAGGGAGGGAAAGGAGGAGGGAAACCGGATGCGCGAGCGACGACGTGGACGAAGACGCCGGTCGGCGACCTTCGAGCGTCGAGACGGTTGAGTAAGAGGGAACTCGAGGCGCACGCGGAGGTTTTGGAAGGCGGTGGGACGAGGTCGATGACGTCGACGACTTTGTCGTCGCGCGAGGCGAGCGACGGAGAGGGCGACGCGTCGGAGCGACGGACGAATGGGGCGTCGGAGTTCGCCGCCGCCGGGAGTTTGGGGTGCGTTCTCGAGGCGGATACCGTGGATGAAGAGCGCATGGCGATGTTTGTCCCAGATGAAGTGATTCAGTCGTTGACTTTTGGGTGGAGGTTCAAGTTGGATGATTTTCACCTCGTCAAGGTGATTGGAAGAGGGCGGTACTCGGTGGTGTACCAAGCGTTGTATCGACGAATGTCGATGGAGGTGGCTTTGAAGTGTTACACCAAAGCGAAGATGAAGGAACACGTCTACGGGCAGGTGGCGCATGAAATTGCCATACATAGCTCGTTGAATCACCCCGGGGTGACGACGTTTTACGGTTCGTTTCTCGACCCGGCGACGGGGAACTACTACATCATTTACGAGTTGGCGGAACGGGGCGACGTCTTCAACGCCATGGCCCGAAGCGGCGGTCGGTTCACCGAACCCCGCGCGGTGCAAAGCGTTCTGAAACCAATCATCTCCGCGCTGAATCATCTCCATTCTTTGAACATTGTCCACAGAGATATAAAACCGGAAAATTTGCTGCTCACATCGAATGGCAAGGCCAAGGTGACGGATTTTGGTTTTTCATTACATTTGGACTGGTACAGACCCCTGGGTCGTTTGGGGACTACGGATTACATGGCACCAGAGGTGATTGCATGCGATAAAAATCGACGCGACGAGCTTGCCGCGGCACATCGTCCCGGCTACGGTAAACCCATCGATATATGGGCCATCGGCGCTTTGGCGTACGAGATGGTTGTCGGTTTCCCACCGTTTCAATCAACCTCTCGTGAAGACGCTTATAAGCTGATTTTTTCAGGCAAGTTTAAGACGCCGACTTTTGTGTCGCAAGAAGCGTCAGATTTCATTAGCAAGTGCCTCGTTGTGGATCCATCGGCGAGATTGAGTATCGTTGAGATGGCTGAACATCCTTGGATTAAGAATCGCGGCGTGAGCGTACAGACCTCGGCTCCAAAGAGCGTTCTCGATCTCAACCTCGACGACTTGAGATTAAGCGGCGAGGGCATACAGCGCGCAACTTCGTGCACACCGTTGCCGTCATCTCGACACACTCCAAGTCTATCGACGCATCTCGCATCGACGATGATTACTCAGCAAGAGCTCCGTGGTATCCAAGATGATCTCGATTGGCAATACGATGGCGCGAGCTACGACGAACAATCGACGGTGGAAGTTCAACGTTCAGCCACCATGTTTGCTGTCGATGGTGATAACACATCTGTATCATCAAACATGGCGAGAATGACGACGCGGTCATTCAGTTTAAGCCACAAGTTGAGGCGTATGGGCTCCAAATTCGTGAGACGCTTCAGACAAAGAGATTGAATTTTTTTTGACGGGAAGTTTATTTCTCCTTAAAATTTCTTGCTATGTAAAACATCATAGACATCTAGTAAACTATCTGTGTCGCTGTCGTGAAATCGTAAAATCGCATCGTTCGAAATCTTGAGTCGGACGCGGATGCGTCGGTTGGAAGTTCAACAGCGTCAACGCGCGCAGTCGACGCATTGCGCCACTTCCTTCCAGACGCCAGTCGGGACGTAGCGACACCAATCCGCACAGAGCGCAAGGGCGGCAGCGAACAACGCGTACGCGCGCAGTTTAGTTGACTTACTTTCGTTTGACGGCATCGTTTCTTCTTTTTATTTCTTCGATCGCGGTCGTAGTTGCGTCGATTTCTGATGCGTTGTCGTCGTCGTCATCGTATGGACATTTCCTCGTCTTCTAGTCTACATCGGTCTACAGTCTAAAGTTCACCCATGGCTCGGGCAAACTTGGGAGACTCTCGCGTTTCCACGATCAAATCACCCGCATCTTGGTCTCGCCACGGCATCGCTGAGCATGGAATCGTAATCGCACTCGCAAACAAAAACAATCCATCCGGATGCGCTGAGTCTCTGGCGCCGTACCGAGCGTCGCCGAGTATCGGGCACTTCAATTCCCTACTGTGCCGCCTAATTTGATGCGTACGTCCCGTTCGCGGGTAAAAGTCAACCAAAGCCAGCGTTCCAATCTCCGTATCGACCGTCTTCACCACGGTGTACTCGGTGTACGCGTCTAAACCACCGACCGGCGTCTCGACGCAACCGCTCGATTGCTCTGGCCTCCCTCGAAGCAGCGCCCGATACCGCTTCTTCACCTCGCGTCGCTCGAACGCTTTTTGCAACGATGTCAACGCTGCTCGAGTCTTCGCAATGATCAACAACCCACCCGTTGGTTCATCCAATCGATGTGCGGGTCTCGGCGTCGGCAACACGTATCCCTCGGTTCCGTGAGCCGATGGCTCGAGCTGACACCCAGCCGCTCGCTCCGCGCTCCACTGCCTTCCACCTCCTCCACCCATCGTCACCAACCCGTGTGGTTTCGTCACCACCGCACAGTGATCGTCCTCATACACCACACCCAACCTCACCTCTTCCGGCATCGTCGCTCTCGCCGAGCTTACAACTTTTGCTCTTCGCTCGCTCGAAACCGACGCCGCTGTCCTCGCGCTCACCTCCAACTCATCCCCATCCCTTGCTTCATGCGACGCCAAGGCCCGCACACCGTTCACGTACACCTCCCCGCGTCGACACGCGCGTTTCGCGCTCGTCGCCGACGGGTACTCGTTCGGGAAACACGCGCGAAGGGCGTCATCCACACGCAACCGTCGCTTCGATTCGTCAGAACGTTTCACATCATCGACGACAACAGCCGTCGCAGCCTCGTCGTCACCCGTCCTTCGACGCACCGGCGCCCGCACGATGGCTCGACGGACGATTTCGTGTCCGTCCCGTAGTCCTCGCGGCGTCGACGACGACATCGACGTCGTCGAGGCGGCTTGCACCGCCGTCGTTCGTAGCGTCATTGTCTGGCGCATTTTTGATCTGTTTACTCATACAGGTCACCTTTCCATATCACAAGCACAACTTCGCGACGCGACAGGGTCCGACGAACCTCGCCCAGACGACGCTCCGGTGCGCGCGCATCTCGTGCGTCAAGCGTAGTGCACGCGGGCGGAGCGAACGCGTGGGGTCATCGCGACGCGTCGCGTCGTCAATCAATTCAACAATAATTGAATTTTGATCCTTCCCATTTCCCGATCGGATTATCGAAGGAAATTGTAACGACGACGCGACGATTGACGAAGGAGAACGAACCATCATGGTGGAAAATGTTTTGAAACGGGCGGTGAGCGCGGCGACGACGAAGATTGGTAAGGTTGCGGTGTCGGGCAGGGCGGCGATGACCGGGGCGAAGAACGCTTCGGCAGCGTTGGCGCAAGCGGCCACCGAGGCGCGAGCGGCGGAGGAAGCGGCAGCAATGGCGGTGCGTCAGTTGAGCGCGGGCGCGCGAGCGTGGGGTGCGATCAAGTATTTAACGTGGACGGTGTGTTATCAAATCACCGTGGCGTGGTTCACGACGGTGCTCGGGTTGACGTTAGGGGTGTTCGTGGCGGTGATGTTTCGCAGAGCAAAATCCAAGTCGTTGATGGAACGCGTTACTGAGAAATTGCAAAAGATGGAGGACGCCGGGGCGAACCAAGAAGCCGTGGCGATGGCGAAGAAGACTCTGTCGTGGTTGGATCAGGTTAGGGCGAAACAGGCGGAAAGCGACAAGGAGACGTTTTCCGAAGAGTTCAAGTCGATTTTCAACGCACATCCGCCTATCTGGACGAGAGACGCGGATTACTCTCGCGTGCACTGGCTGAACAAGGTTATCGACGCGGCTTGGCCTTACATCGATACTGGTGTGAGTGAGACTGTGAAAGACAGCGTCGATCCAACGTTGCGAGAGTTGGTGCCGCCGAAGATTGTCAACTGGATTGGTTTTGAAAAGTTTACACTCGGGCCGCGCGCGCCAACAATCTCTGGTATTCGCTCGCACTCGAGTCATATGGAAAATAGCATTCTCGACATTGAACTCACCTGGGCGTGCGATGCCGAAATCATCATTGCCGCCTACATTTTCGGCATTCGTTTGCCCATCAAGGTGCGCAAGATTCTCCTCAAAACAATGTTGCAAGTGACGTTTGATCCGCTTGTCGACGTACTACCGTGCTTGGGTGCGATTGAAATATGTTTGATGGGAATGCCGAGCGTCTTGGATTTCGGTCTTTACCTCCCCGGCGGTCTCGATCTCATGTCATTGCCGTACGTGCACGAAATCGTCACGGGCATCGTCAAGTCATCCATAGAGAAGATGCTTCTCTATCCGTACAAGCTGCACATTCCGATTATGGAACACAGTGGTATCGAGGCGTCATCTACGGGCGTGATGCGCGTGAGATTCATCAGTGGCGAAAGTTTCCACAAACGTCGCAACTACAGCAAGCTCTCGCGTAAGAAGAACCAGCAATCTTCTAGTATTGTCCGCATGCTCAAGTCCGATAACTATTTCATCAAATTCTGGACGCGCGACGTTCGTCAACTCTCGTCTCCCAAGCGCGATGGAGACCGCCCGAGCTGGGCGGGAACGGCTGATTTCTTCGTCTTGTGCGATAGAGACACACCGCTCACCTTTAGACTGATCAAGTCTGGCGCTGAGCGCGTTTCCAACTATGGCGAAGCTTCAATCATGTGCGGCGACATTGCCAACACAAAGGGACCCGTTGTGATTGAACTGCCCTTCATCGATCCGTCTTTTTACAAGGAAGAATGTCCGCTCGAGTACCTTAACGCGGCTGATGGATACACGGCAGAAGAAATCCTGGCGCGCTTCAACGAAATCACCGAGTGGCACAAGAATGCGGAGAAGGAGGCGGTGCAAGCGCGCCTCAAATACTTTAGTCGATGCAACGAAGAGCAAAATAGCTCTGAGCAGAGAAAGTACAAGCACCCCACGCTCAAAGTTGAGTTGGAGTATATAGACACCGGTCCTCCAGACGAAGTCGAGGAAGATTTCGAGCAAGGGATGCTCACTGTCGAGGTGATCGAAGCGCGCAACTTGCTCCGAAACAAGGATAAACAACCAAATCCGATGGTCACTTTGGACTGCGCTAAACAATCGTACGCCACCGAGCGTCGCACGAAGACGTCGCACCCCAAGTGGAACGAACGTTTCGTCTTCTATAACGTCCTACCGGAAGTTGACACGCTCAAGCTAAACGTGTCAGGTTTGGAAGGCTTCCCGCTCGGTTCCCTCGAAGTTGACATCAACATGGTGCGTCAAAACGTCATGATCAGGGAGAGTTTCGCGCTCTCTGGCGTCGCCAAGGGCGAGCTCGTTCTCCTTCTTCAGTACGCACCTATGGCGTCTAAAAACGTTCTCGCTCGCGGGGCTTCCGGTGCGCATTAACGCGAAGCTTTCTGTAATTTGCAAACAACTTGTACATACGCTCCTTCCCAAGACGCAAGGACAAAACGTTTCATTCACCCTCAGACACCGACGAACCGATCGCAGGGGTCGATGCCGGCGACACTGCGATTTACCGAATCCTCGAGAATCACCGACGCGATGCCGTCCGATTTTCGCACGCCACAAGCCGCCAAACCGTCGTCATCCTTTGTCGGCGGCGACGGTTCGCGGTTCACGATGTCAGGGGAACGACGATTCACGTCCTCATCGCCGCGAGACGATGTCGTCGACTCCGACGCGTACGCGCGCGTGCTCGAGCGCAGACTGTCGGAACTGGAGGAGTCGACGACGTGTATAAAAGGTCGAGAGGCTCGCGCGGCTGCGGCGGCTGCGCAGGCGCGGTGCGCGGCGCTCGAAGCCGAGAATGCGAGACTTCGAGGCTTCACGGGTAAGGGAAAAGCGTTAGAGACAACGACGGCGACAAAACCGAGACGAGCGGCGCTGATGGATGTGACGAACGGGGCGAGCGCGATGCGGACGCCGATTCGAACGCTTAAAGCAAAATTGGATGAGAGCGTAGCGGCGCGTGGGGTTGAAGCGGAGCTCAGGGAGACGATTGCAAGAATGTCGAGAGAGCGAGCAGAGCTGGAGGCGTCGATTTCAGAACAAGTCGGGCGAGCGCGAGAAACTTCTCGAGAAAACGAAGAATGGCTCGCCAACGCGCTGAGATCAAAGTGCGAGGAAGTGGAACGCATGACATCTAAGACGGTGGCGCTGAGTAAGCGCGTGGTTGAGCTCGAGGACTGCTTGGCGCGGTCAGAACGCTCTCATCTTGAGGCTCTCGAGAGACTTGACGCATATAGAGATGAGCTCAAGGCGTCCATCAAGTCGGAAAAGAAACACGCCAAACTCATGCACGAAAAATACAAGACGGCAAAGACACAAAAGTCGGCGCTCGTCACCGAGATTGAGACGCTCAAGGAGCAAATGGAGAAATTCCATGCCGAAAAGCAAGCCGAAAAGGAAGCAGAAGCCACCCTCGCCCTCGCTCCATCTCGCGGTTCGCCATCCACTGCCGCCGTCATCGGTGCCGTGATACGATTTGCCTCCTTCGTCATGGAAAATCCGAGACCGCTCGCCGCCATCGGCGTCGCCATGGTTCACTTTTTTGCGTTTGCGGTTTCCTTTCACATGCGTCGAGCCGCCGCAACCATTCGTGTTGGCGATCCCCTCGAGTTTGACGTCTCTGGTTTCACCGGCGCTCGGCTCTTCTAGTCTCATTGTATCACTAAAAAATGACACAATCCTTTTCCAACCGCCCTCGGTCCCGTCGGCGACGCCTGTGTTGCCATTTCGACGCGCTCGTTGTATCATCCACGCCCATCACATATGGCTAAATAGTGAATACACAGCAATGACGTCGACAAGCAGTAACGACTGACTTCGGCAGATTCGCGCGCGTCACCCGCCGCGATCCCACCCGAGCGCGCGGTTTTCACACGGTCGAAACGAAACGATGATGTCTACCGTCGCATCGCGCGTCGTCATCGCCCGTCCGTCGGCGGTGGCGAAGACGACAAAGGCGCAACAGCAGCAGCACTCTCGCGGGGTTCCGGCGTTATCCCGTCGAGCGGCGATCGTCGCCCCGCGCGCGACCCGTAGCGCGGTCGTCGTCGCGGCGTCCACGCCCGAGGCGCGCGCCGCGGAAGCCCAGGCGTGGATCGACGCGTGGAAGAACGGTGGAAGCGCTTCGGCGTCGGCGACCGAGGATGCGACAGCGACTACGTTTGAGATGCGCAGAGGATCGACGCGCGTCGCCGACGCGGGCGAAGGCGCGTCTCTGAGCACGACGTCGTTCGGTACCATCGGTCTCGGTGTTGGTTTGCCGTTGCTCTTGTATGGCTTTTGCGCCTACTTTAACTTTTTGCCCGGATCGGACGTGTCGGCGCTCATGCTCATCTACGGCTTTCCGATTTCTCTCATTGGCTTTGCGTTAAAGTACGCGGAATTGGAACCTTTGACGTGCGTGACGTACGACGACGCGCTCAAGCTTCGCGATTCGCAAACCACCCCAATCTTGACGCAAGTCCGCAACGATGTGACGCGTTTCAGATACGGGGATGAACAGCATTTGGAGGAGGCGCTCAAGATTATTTTCCGCTTTAACCGTCCGGGTGGATTGCGACGCAACCAAGCGCCCGAACTCACCGGTCTCTCCGAGCAAGTCATCAACGATCGCTACGCCCTCTGCCTCGAGTTCGAGTCTCCTAAGATGGAGTTTTCCGACTGGACCGAGCGTGTGGCTAAGATTACCTCCTTTTTCGGTCCGGGTGTCATCGCGTACGCGACAAAGATGGACGGCGACGAGCACAAGGTTGAAATCGCCCTCATCACCACGGGCACCGGCGGCGGAGAGATGGAAGACATGGAGGTGCTCCCGCCCCTCGCCCCGGGTCTCCCACCTCGGTACGTCAAGAGAGGTACCGCGTAGACGCACAGGATCACACACACACATAGCCCGTGGATCAAAAAAATTTATCCTAATAACAAACGCACACACCGAGTTGTACACACGAAGGCGCTTTTACAACGCAAGCATCCTTCTTCACTCTGTGACTCCAACGACGAATCATGACCGCGAAAACCGCCGGCGATTTATCGCGATTCGACGAAGGGTCGAGCGATGAGGATGATTTCATCGCGCGCGTTCGCGCGTCTGAAGCTGAAGCCGCGGCGGCGGTGGATACTTTCGACGGTGACGATGCTCAAGGAGCCACTGGCGGCGGCAGGAACGACGCTGCGAACGACGAAGACGCGTCGAGAGGGGCGTCGAAACGCGCGAGGGCCAAGGAGAAGAAACGTAAAGCCAAGGCGGAGCGCGCGAAACGAAGAAAAGCGGAGGAGGCACAGATTCGGGCGAAGAGAGCGGCGGGTGAGGATGAGGAGGAAGGCGAAGGCGGACGGGCGACGACGACTGCGTCGGACGAAGGTGGAGAAGAAGACCGGACGTTCCACGGGACGTTTAACGTCGAAGGGGTGGTGATGGATGATGAGCTTGTACTCGTGGATAAGAAGACCAAGGCGGTGTATTCGTCGACGGAGCGTGGACCGAACGGGGAACACATTAGAATTGGAACGTGGGACGAGGCGAGCGAGAGTTATACTTATTGGAAGCCGGCGGAGAAGAGCGGCGGTAATAAAGGCGAAGAAAAGGCGAAACCGGCGCTGAATGAACGAGGAGAGACGATACCGGCAATTTTTAAAGGAAACGCCAAGCTTGCCGATCAGTTTAAAGCGCCGACAGAGGTGGAGCACCCGTTTGAGACGGATGCGGATGATCACTGCGAGACGTCGCCAGAGGCGCACGAACAAATTGCAAATTTTCTCAAGGCGGCGTGTGGGCAGCTTAATAAGACGCCCGCTGAGTTGGTGATTTATGATCCTTACTATTGTGCCGGTGGGACGAGACGAAACTTGGCTCTCATTGGGTTTACGAATGTGATTAATCGTAACGAAGACTTTTACCGAGTCGTCGAAGAGGAGCGCGTGCCAGAGCACGACGTGTTGCTGACGAACCCGCCGTACTCGGGGGACCACATTGAAAAGTGTGTGACGTTTGCGGCGGAAAATCTCGCCGCGTATGGAAGGCCGTATCTGCTCTTGCTACCGTCTTACGTGATTCATAAGGATTACTATCTTCCCGCGCTGCTCACTGGTGGGACGCGAGGCAAGGAAAAGGCAAAGACGATTTCCCTCCAAAAAGCCGAGCGCCAAGGGAGCGATGACGACGACGACGAAATCAAGAAACACGGCGGAGAAAGCCGAGCACAGATTCTTCCCTTTTACGTCGCGCCGAAAAAACGATACTACTACTGGACGCCAAAGGCAATGGTGAAGGCGCGAGCAGCGAACAAGGGGCAAGCGGAGGAGAGCGCCAAAGCTCGTCGTAAGAGGACGCACATCGGCGCCCTCGGGGAGCGGACCTCACCTTTCCTTTCCTTTTGGTATTGTTGCTTTGGGCAAATGCAGCGAGATGTTCTTGCTTGGCACAGAAAGCTCCCCCGTGCTGACGTATACGGATACGTCGTCGCGAGACATCCAAACGATTTACCTCTCGCCGTCTTGGATGAGTGGGATCCGAGACGAATGGCTGCGGTGGAGAAGGCGAAACAAGATGGGGTCGAAGTTCCCGGTCTCACATCGTACGCGGGCTTCACTGGCGCGGTGCAGCATCCGGCAAAGAAAAAATGGTACAAATAAATAGATTACAACAACACGTGTAGAGCGAACAATTTCTTTTAGCAACTTTCACTCATTCTCCATGCCGCATGCGAAAACTAGCATCGCTGAGGACGCGCGAGCGCGAAAGACCGCGTCACGTGAGTCTTCTGGTCACGTCTTGAAGCGACGAGTCGCGAAAACGAGAGCCTCTGGTGGTACGAAGGGCAAAATTGGTTAAAAAATTGGTTCGAGCGTTCGCGTCCGCGTTGCGTCGGGTCGCGCCGAGAGTGCGTCCGCGACGACGTACCTTGCACCGACATCGGTAGCTCTGATATATCTACAGAAGTATCAGTCTGGAAGATTTCTAAATCACACAGGGTGAAAAGGAGATTGGGTTCCTCGGACACGGCGTAAATCGTGTCGTCATCCGTCTCAGACTTGAAAATTCTCTGGATACAAATTCTCGTCCGCTGCAGCCTATCCGTCAAATCCTCGCTGATGAGCAAGCGCGGACAGTCGTACAACATTGATGCGATTTTTTCCACCTTGAAATTTTCGCGCAACGTCATCAAATTCGACGTCGCGCGCGTTAAATCCACCGAGACCAACTCTGGACAGTTTGCAACCAACCGACCGACTTCTAGTCCCGGCACCGACAATGCCTTACTCAACCGATCAAACTTCACCGCGAGCAATTCGGCATCCTGATACAACGCATCCATCTCGTACAACTCCCTCGCCACCCTCTCCGCCTCGAAATCCCTCAAACCTTTGCCTCGCAGGAACATTTGCACGAGCGTGAGCTGCGCCACGTCGCTCGCCCCCGCGCCGCCCGCGCTCATACTCATACCCATCCCACGCATCAACTCTTCTCTCGCCTGTTCGCTCGCCATCGCGCACGCCTCCTCGAGTATCTCCCTCGCCTCTCGCAGCGCCTCCTCGAGTCTCTCTCCGCTCAGGCGCTCGTTTCCAGCCACGACATCGTCGTCATCGTCATCAGCACCACCCTTTGCCTCCAACCGTCTCCCACGCCACCCCCACCCCGTCAACGCGACCCGCCGTCGCCGAAACCGACCCCGAACTCGCGCGCTCCCGGTGCATTCGACGCGTCCCGCGACGATGGCCGTCGCCATGCGGGCGTCTCTGGGGCGCCGCAGTCCGACCGTTCGCTCTCTGGGCACCGACGTTCGAGAGGCTCTCGGTCAACTTTTTGAGTCACGAACCTTCATATTTGATTTAAAAACCGGTTATGACGAGTCACAGACCAAGAAAACCCTCAGAGTCCCCCGAAATCGAACTACGGCGCCCGATCCTCCCACGCGTTCGCGCCTCAGTCGCGCGCGCGTTCGCACGCGTCGCTCGCGCGGGTTCCGACCCGAACGAACCGAAGCGATCGCGATGCCCGGAGCGATGGGTGAGATGAGCGACTCGATGTCTGACGCCGCGTCAGCCTCGGCGCACGGTCAGCAACAACAACATCGGTACCCGACGGATGCCGGGGCGTACGACCTCATCGAAGAGATCGGTCACGGTGTGAGCGCCACGGTTTGGCGTGCGGAATGTAAAGGCACGGGAGAAACGGTGGCGATTAAAGTGTTGGATCTGGAGGAACACGAACCGGAGCACTTGGATGAGATTCGTCGAGAGGCGCAGACGATGAGCATGCTGAGCCATCCAAACTTGGTCAAGTATCACTGCTCGTTTGTCAACGGGGCGGCGTTGTGGGTCGTCATGCCGTATCTTGCCGGTGGATCGGCGCTAAATTTGATGAAATGGTCCCATCCGAGCGGGTTTGAGGAAACCGTGGTGGCGTGCATCGTGAAAGCGGCGCTCAAGGCTTTGGATTACTTTCACAGAAACGGAAACATTCATCGAGACGTCAAGGCGGGCAATATTTTGGTGGATGAAAACGGACAGGTGAAATTGGCTGATTTTGGTGTGAGCGCGTCTTGCTGGGGTTCGGGTGGGCGTCCGCGTTCGCATCAAACCTTTGTCGGCACCCCGTGTTGGATGGCACCCGAGGTGATGGAACAGGAACACGGGTATGACTTTCACGCCGATATTTGGTCCTTGGGCATCACCATCTTGGAACTCTGCCACGGGCACGCCCCCTTCTCCAAGTATCCGCCCATGAAGGTACTCTTGATGACGCTACAAAATCCGGCACCGACGCTCGAAGAGAGAGTCGAGGATGGGAGACACTTTTCTCGTGCGCTTCGCGAGTTTGTCACGCTTTGCTTGCAAAAAGATCCCTCCAAGCGACCTTCGGCGAGCAAACTGCTCGAGCACAAATTCTTAAAAGAGGCTAAAAAAGCGGATTGGCTGGCCAAGACGCTCTTAGAGAACATTCCTTCTCTCGGCGAGCGCACTCGTATGCTCGCTGAACGCGAGGCGCGTCGTCGCGCCGAGTCTTCCAACGCCGTGGGTGAAGAGCAAATGGAAAAGGCTTCCAACGAGGCGTACAAGCACGGGGTTTCAAATTGGAATTTCGATGTCGAAGAACTCAAGGCGCAAGCCGCTGCCATGGACGATCCGGCTGACGCCGCTGCGGCTGCCACGGCGGCCGCGAATGCGATGGAGAACATGAACATTTCGGACAAGGTCGTGGAGAAAAAAGGCCGCTTTGAAATCATTAACGAGGATGTTCCTGAGCAGTCGCAAACGTCGCAAACGGTGCAGCGTCGCGGTCGATTTGACATTATCGAGGAGTCGAATCAGCGCTCGAGCCGCAGCACGTCGCCGACGCGTGCGAGCTCACCAGCGCCTGGGGGTGTTCGCGCAAAGAAACCCATCCAGAAGGGTCGTTTCACTGTGCACTCTGACGGCGATGGGGTTGATTTGCGCGACTTTTCAGACGCCTTACACGCCGCGTCCACGTTACATAACACGCTCCGCGACCTCTACGCCCAGGCGCAAGACCAAACCAACATCATCGCCAACTTGGAGGATGAAAACGCGCGTCTCAAGGCTCGCATCGCGGATCTCGAACGCGCCGCCGCCGCTCCCAAGTGATTCAGCCACAGATTTTGCGAATTCGATCAGTAGTAGACAGTTGTACAACACACACACACACATACATACATATCAGATACACAAAAGGTTCGCATTTCATCATCATTCACAAAAAACTTACAAACTTACTTTGCTACCGCACCAACTAAAGTACCCGTTCGCTCTCTACC
>Ga0181585_10001119_pt1 | contig 23437 bp, 23 predicted proteins | sample 071ome_29_FD_132469 | JGI IMG/M metagenome (GOLD analysis project Ga0181585, IMG submission 132469) | Coastal salt marsh microbial communities from the Groves Creek Marsh, Skidaway Island, Georgia - 071407BT metaG (megahit assembly) | ecosystem: Environmental > Aquatic > Marine > Intertidal...
AAATCACAAAAAAATGATCACGTAGTTTTGTCTATGCTCAACATATTTTTTGAATTTGGATATAAAAAAAATGCATCAAAAATAATCTACTAGAAATATAAACACTCTATAAATGCTGTGATTATTTTTGCGCCTTTCTGCCGTAATTAGTAAGATTATTTATTAGATTTGATTTTTTTTTTTAAAAATGTTAAAGTTAAATTATGTTTAATAAGGAAGGTAAGATGAAGAAAGGATTTAGTTTAGTAGAGTTATCAATAGTAATAATAATAATTGGTTTATTGTTTGTTGGAGTCAGTGCAGGTTCTACTCTTATAGAGCAGGCAAAATTAAGAACAATTATTAATGAAATAATGGAGGTGCAAAGGTCAGTAAAAATCTTTAAGGTAGCTTATGATTATTTGCCAGGAGATTTTCCTGATGCAGGAAAAATTTGGGGTGACGCTTGTGGTGGAGATGAGGCTGCACCAAATGGTTGTGTTGGTAATGCTGATGGTTTTGTTTCTCATTTAGAAATGTTTAGATTCTGGCAGCATTTGCAATTAGCTGAAGCTATGGATAAAAGTTTTACGGGTATTTCTGGGGGTACTTCTTTAGCTGCTGGTTCGGATCCTTGGCATAATGAGTCTAATTCTTATGAATCAAGATATGAAGATGGTTTGTTATACCAAGTTCACTATACTGGAAATACAATGTTAAATTTTGGTATTAAAAATCATCTTATAAGGCTAGGAAAAAATGATAACGGGTATAATTCTAATTCCCAAGGAGGTTCTTTTACTGCTAAAGAAGTTTATTTAGTTGATAAAAAAATAGATGATGGAAAGCCATTAGTTGGTTTTGTTCAAGGCCATGTAGCATATTTAGGAAGTGGGTGGGATACTAGGGTATGTTCCCTTTGGTACGGAAGCTATGATGGAGCCTTTTATGATATAGATGGAGATAATACTGCTTGTCAGATTATATTCTCTGGTAATAAGATTTTTGATTAAAACAAATTATGCCTTTTTAGTAATAGGATTCATGATTTCTACTAATATATTTATGGTGATTGGGCTACGTTTTGCTTAAATAGTGATGGGTATCATAAGATGCGTAGAACAAAGAAATGTAGGAGTTATATTTACACTAAAAATTTCTGGTAATTATAAATATTTAATTAATTTATTTTAATTTAAATTTTTTCTGATTTGATTAAATTAATATTTAATTTTATATATGAATCTAGCAATTAATTTAACTATTTTAGGCTTGGCGCCTTTTATTTTTTTCTTATCAGTAATTATTTTTGATGCTGTTTATTTTGAGTGGTTAGCTGATTTTGTTTTTAAAGGAGATTTTAGCGATTTTTTATTGAATTATGCAGTGGTTATATTGTCATTTTTGGCAGGAATTAGTTGGGGTTTGGAGATTAAACCTAATAATCAAAAGAAGAAAGCACATAATATAGTTTTCTATAATGCTGTGTTTATCACTATTAGTGCTGTTCTTACTATGATGTTTTACAGTATTAAATTAGCTTATTTATATTTATCATTTTGTTATTTGTGGCAGTTATTTATAGATTTGAAAGTTAATAATTTTTATAAAATAAACCCAGGATATATTAAAATTAGAAAATTCGCCACAACTGTGGTGGTGCTGGTATTGTTATTGGCTGTTTATTTTGTAGAATCATATTAATCAATTGACTGTCAGAATTTATTGCTTTAATTCTTACATGAGTTACTTAATTAAATTCATGAAATTATTTAGTCTTTTATTCCTTAGTGTCTTTTTGCTTAGTTCATGCTCGCAAAAACCCGTTTCTGTGACTTATAAGGGGCATTTAAAATTCAATAAACATCAGAATAAACCTCATAAATTAGCAAAAAAAATTGTTAAAAATAAAGTTAGCGAAAAAAAGATAGTAAAATTAGCTACAGATGAGATTATTGTTAAAAAAGGCGATAATCTATATAAGCTTGCAAGGCAATATAAAGTTTCTACAAGACATTTAATTGATCAAAATAATTTAAAGCCTCCTTACATGTTAAAAGAAGGTAGCATTTTAAAAATACCATCAAATAGAAAAACTCATATTGTTGTAGCTAAAGAAACATTAACAGCTATTTCGAGGAAATATAATGTAAGCATTAGTGAGTTAGCGCAAATTAATAATATTAAAACAACATCAAACTTAATTATAGGCCAAGTTTTAATGTTGCCATATAAAGCTAAATTAACACATAAGCAAATTCTAAATAAAAAGATTTTTAAAGCCAGTGTAAAAAAAGCAAAATTAATTATGCCTTTAGAAGGTCAAATCATCAAAAAATTTGGTCCTGCTAGAGATGGAGGTCATAATGATGGTATTAATATTAAAGCTAATTTCGGAGCTCCAATTAAATCGGCTGCAGATGGTAAGGTTGTTTATGTTGGAAGTGAGCTTAGAGGTTATGGCAATTTAATAATTATTAAACATGCAGGTAATTATCTAACTGCATATGCTCATAATAAGGAAATTTTTGTAAAGAAAAATCAACAGGTAACTCAAGGTGAAATAATTGGAACTGTTGGAAAATCTGGTAAAGTAGCAAGCCCTCAGTTGCATTTTGGTTTAAGAAAAGGAAGAAAAGCGGTTGACCCTTTGAAATATATCAAGGATCAGTAAATTTTAAAGCCCAAGGTGCAAGATTTACTTACTTTGTGGTTAACTTTATATTTGTTATTTAAAAGGCAATTCTTGTCATATAATTTTTGTTTGCTTCCTTGAGCTATGCCGTCCATTCCTATAATTTGGCCAGTTTTTGGTAATGAATCATCTATTTTTTTATCTATAATTTCTGCGTTCTCAGGTGATATTGCCCCTACATCGCTTGTTTGCCCATTTACAGAGTAAAACTCACCTAGTTTAATTATGTTGCCAAAATTATCCTCATGCTTGATCGTAAGGTTGCCAGATATTTTTGCCTGCATTAAATATTTTTCTTGCCCCCATATGCCGCTAAAGCTGCCTTTTATAATTTTTGCTAAGCTTAAATGTTGCCATGCTCTGTATGCTTCGCTGTTATATTTTTCTCCAATTTCTATTTTATTGTCTCCATCGCCATTACATTCTTTTGCTGTACCGCAAATATTTTCGCCATTATCGAAATAACGAAATGCATCATTAAAATCACCAGGGTAAGCATAATATCTGTCTTTAAAATTTATTATAGCTGTTTCTAATTGGTTGAATTGGTTAATTGTGGAGATTATTTTTGCTCTTTCTAATATATGTTGCCCTATAGTTGTGGCTGTGATAATAAGGCTTGCAATTGCAACAACGATGGATAATTCAAGTAAACTAAAAGCTTTCATTTTTTGCGCACATATGTAATTATGAAACATATCTAGTAATAAATTATTATATGTCAATAATTAAAAAGAAAAAATATAGATAAAATTGTAATAAAATATGACTGATTTGGATTTTCAACAAATTTATAGCTACTTAAATAATCACTTTAATGTTTCACGTGAAACATATCAAAAACTGGAGAAGTTTGCATTGCTTTTGGCAGAAAATAATAGTTATTATAATTTAATAGGCAAAAATACTATAGATAATATGTGGGAGAGGCATATTATCGATGCGATTCAATTATTAGCGCTTATTGAGCAAAATAAATTAATTATAGATTTTGGGAGTGGGGCAGGAATTCCTGGTTTAATTTTATCAATTTGTGGAAGAGATGTTATTTCTGTTGAATCAATTGCTAAAAAAATTAGATTTCAAAAAAAAATTAAGGATGAGCTTGGATTAAATGTTATGTTAATTAATGATAGAGTTGAAAATATTAAAATAAAAAAAAATATTATAGTCGTTGCCCGTGCTGTTGCACCATTGGAAAAGCTCTTTCAATTAAGCAGTCACCTGTTGTTAGAGGGTAATGAGGCTTTATTTATGAAAGGTAGAAATTATATAGAAGAAATAAATAAGGCAGAAAAAAAGTGGAAATTTAAATTTAAAGAATATAAAAGTAAAACATCGGAAGATAGTGTTATTTTATCAATTAAGGATTTAAAATGGAAATTATAGCTGTTGTTAATCAAAAAGGAGGAGTTGGTAAAACCACAACATGTATGAATCTTGCTGCTTCTCTTGCAGCAATTAATAAAAAAGTGTTGATATTAGATTTGGATTCACAAGGTAATGCCTCAACTGGCGTTGGAGTAGAACATAGTAGAAGGGACAAAAACCTTTATGGCTGCTTTATAGGGCAATATAGCCTTGATGAGGTAATATGTGATACTGCTATTAAAAATTTATTTATTTGCCCTAGCACGATAGATATTGCAGCTGCAGAACTTAATTTAAAAGACCGTGTTTCACGTGAATTTATTTTAAAAAACAAAATTTTAGAATTATCACAAAATTTTGATTATGTTATAATTGATTGCCCTCCATCGCTAAATTTATTAACTGTTAATGCTCTTGCTGCTAGCGATGAAGTTATAATACCTGTGCAATGTGAATTTTTTGCCTTGGAAGGTTTAAGTCATTTGTTAAAAACTATTAGAATGATTCAAAAACGTATTAATCCAACCTTATCTATAAGGGGAATATTAATTACTATGTTTGATAGGAGAAATAAAATAGCAATTCAGGTTGCTAGAGAAATAAAAAAACATTTAGGCAGTAAATTATTTGATACTGTTATACCAAGAAATGTAAAAATATCTGAAGCTCCGTCATTTGGTAAGCCTGCAATAGTTTATGATTATAATTGTAAAGGTGCGCAAGCATATATTAGATTGGTAAAAGAAATGTTAGCTCAAAATAAAAAATTAAGGGTAGCGTAATGGATAATATTCTTGGTAAAGGACTATCAGAACTTTTAGGCGGTACGCCATATGAAGTAAATGATAAGGAAGTAAATTTACAAGAATTATTTTTGGATGTTATTGAGCCTGGTAAATATCAGCCTCGTAACCATTTTGAAGAAGCTGAACTTGATGGTTTGGCTACATCAATAAAAGAAAAAGGTGTATTGCAACCAATTATTGTTAAATTTTGTAAGCTATTACAAAAATATGAGATTATTGCAGGGGAAAGAAGGTTTAGAGCAAGTAAAAAAGCTGGCTTGAAAGTTATCCCTGCCATTATTTTAGATATTAGTGATGCTGAAGCATATGAAGTTGCTTTAATTGAGAATATTCAAAGAGAAAGACTTAATCCAATTGAAGAATCAAATGCAATTTTAAAATTAATTGAGCAATATAATTACTCTCAAGAAGAGGTTGCTGTTAAACTTGGTAAGAGTAGAACTCATATTAATAATATGCTACGCCTATTAAAGCTACCAAATGAAATTAAGCAGTTTTTGATTGATGATAAAATATCAATGGGTCATGCAAGAACATTAATAAATAAAGATAATGCTCTTGAGCTTGTAAATGAAATTATAGCTAATGATTTATCTGTAAGAGAAGCAGAGAGCTTAGGCAAGAAAAATAAGAAAAGAAAAAAAATTACTGATAATTACAATGATCAGAAGCAAGTTTATTTAAATGAAATTGCTAAAGAGCTTACGAGAATTGTTGGCTTAGATATTGATATTAATCATAAAAATAATAAGGGTAAGGTAATTATAAATTTTAAAACTGCTAAAGATATGGATTATATAATCGATATTTTTGAAAAATATGTTAAATCTGAGTCTGAGCAAAATTAGATTTATCCTTTGTTCTTAAAATCCAAAAAATTCTGTAATATAATAGCAGCCGCGATATTATCATCATGCTTATTCTTAAATTCCTTAGCTTTATAAGCAATTTTTTCGGCGCTTCTTGAGCTGAATCTTTCATCCCAAAAAAATATATCAATGGCTAAGTTTTGGTTTAATAAATTTGCAAAGCTTTTTGCTCTTTGGCTAGTAATAGTCGTTTTATTATCTAATGATTTTGGTAAACCAAATACTATAAAATTTATTTGTTCATTTTGAATTATTGTTAATAGATGCTTTAGATCGCTTTCTATATTAGTTCTTTCAATTATTTTAAAGCCATTGGCAATTATACCTAATTGATCTGATATTGCTGTTCCAAACCTTTTTTCACCATAGTCAATTGCTAGAGCTTTTTGATTTTTATATTTATCTTTTAATATTAATTTTACATTCTTAATAATTGGCATTTGTGATTATTGCTCTTATAATGGTTGTCAAATTAGCATATATATATAATGAGAAAAATAAATAGAGCATTAATATCAGTTTCCGATAAAAGAAATTTAGAAAAAATTGTAAATTATTTAGTTAGTCAAAATATAGAGATTATTTCAACAGGGGGTACTTATAAAAAAATAAAGGAAATCTCTGAACAAGTAATAGAAATAAGTGAATATACAAAATATCCAGAAATAATGGAGGGAAGAGTTAAAACTCTAAATCCAATGATACATGGCGGTGTTTTAGCAAAGAGAGATAGTGAGTTACATAAAAATCAGATGGTTGAAAATAATATTAAGCCTATAGATTTAGTAATAGTAAATTTATATCCATTTGCTGAAACAATAGCAAAAACAGATGATTTTGATAAAGCTATTGAAAATATAGATGTGGGTGGCCCTACAATGATTAGAGCTGCTGCAAAAAACCATAATGATGTAACAATAGTAACAGATATTAATGATTATGAATTATTAATATCTGAGTTAAGTGCTAATGATAATAAAATAAGCCATTATTTTAGGCTTAACATGGCTGCTAAAGCTTTTAATAAGACGGCTGAATATGATAATATGATTGCTAATTGGTTTAATAAGCAGACAAATAATGATTTTAATCTAAATATAAGTGCTTCACATAAGCAAAATTTGCGTTATGGAGAAAATCCGCATCAAAAAGCTAAGCTGTATAAATTAAATAATGAAGCTATTGTGGGAGCAAAGCAAATTCAAGGTAAGGAATTAAGCTTTAATAATATTAATGATGCTGATAGCGCATATTTATTAGTTAAAGAGTTCAAAAACCCTGCTGCAGCAATAATAAAACATGCTAATCCATGTGGGGTTGCTGAAGCTTCATCCTTGCTTTTAGCTTTTGAAAAGGCAAAGAATGGTGATCCTGTTAGTAGTTTCGGAGGAATTATTGCATTAAACAGAGTTCTTGATTTAGATGTTGCTGAAAAAATTAAGCAAAGTTTCTTTGAGGTAATTATTGCACCGGATATCACAGATGAAGCTAAAAATTTATTAGCTGCGAAAAAAAATATGCGTATTTTAATATGTGATTTCAATGAGAGTCATAATAATTTAGATGTAAGATCAGTTGCAGGAGGTTTTTTAGTTCAGGATAGAGATGAATTGGTAGTAACTGAAGATAATCTTGAAATTGTAACAAAGAAGCAACCAAGTGAAATAGAAATTGCTAATATGGTTTTTGCTTTTAAAGCAGTAAAACATGTAAGATCCAATGCTGTATTATTTGCAAAAGATCAAATGAGCATTGCTATTGGAGCTGGACAGATGAGTAGGGTAGATTCGGTAAGGATTGCTAGTTTAAAATTAGAAGATTTTTATCAAAATAATAAAAATTTAAATAAGGATAATTTGGTGCTAGCTTCAGATGCTTTTTTTCCTTTTGCTGATGGCGTAATTTTGGCTGTAAATGCAGGTGTTAAGGCGATTATTCAGCCAGGGGGATCTGTTAGAGATGAGGAGGTTATAAAGAAAGCTGATGAGTTAAATATTGCTATGGCCTTTACCAAAATCAGGCATTTTAAACATTAATTTTTAGTGAATTCTGTGATTTCGCTAATTAATTTTTGATTGATTATTTCAATAGCTTCTTTTGCATCTATAACCCGGCAATTTGCTGTTTTTTTACTATATTCTAAGTAAGACTCTCTTATTTTTTGGTGAAATTCTGCTGGAAATTTTTCAAATCTTTCATTTATATTGTTCCTTTGTTCAATGCGTTTATTGGCAGTTTCTTGATCAATATCAAAAATATAAGTTAAATCAGGGCTAAAATTACTTAAAAATAATTGGTTAAATTGATCTATTAAATCATGGCCAAGATTCTCAGCTTGCCCCTGATATATATAGGTTGAAAGATTGAAGCGATCTGAAATTACATTAATTCCAGCTTCAAGATTTGGTAATATAACTTTATGAAGATGTTCGTTTCTAGCTGCATATATAAGGGCTAGCTCTGTTTTTGGTAATAATTTATCCTTGGATCCTGTTACGATTATTTCTCTAATTTCATCGGCAATTTTTGTCCCTCCAGGCTCTCTGGTGAAAATAAAATTTTTGTTAGATAATTGCTTTTTCAATAAGTTTATTTGAGTAGATTTGCCACAAGCTTCTCCGCCTTCGAAAACAATAAACTTACCCTTGCCTATAAAATTTTTCATTATTATTATCCTTTAATATCTATTATAATTTAAGTCGATGGCAAAGAAAAAACAAGGTTTTATAAAACAATATTTTATGATGCCTACCAAACATATAAAAGCGGCATTAGGATTTATCCCTGAAATTGTACCATTTGCAAAAAAGCAAAAAATAGAATTAGACTCATGGTCTGAAAGGGCAAGAAAGCGTTTGAGTAACCCTGCATTATCAAATTATAATTTAGGTGTTGAGTTTTATAATGATAACAGAGTTAGCGATGCGATTATGCGATTTAAGCTTAGTACTCTTATGAATTCTAAGAATGGAGAGGCTTTTTTATGGCTTGGTAAATCATATTTACTTAAAAATGAGATAGATAAAGCCATTATTGCCTTTGAAACGGCAAATAAGTTAAAAGCAAAAAATAAAGAACAGGAATATTTTTATAATTTATATGTTAAAAATAATTATAAAACTTATGCAGATGAAGCAATAACGAAAAATTTCTTTGCTAAATTTGCTTCAGTTATTAATGAATATTTTATCGAAAATTATGCATATAATGGAGCAAAAAATATAGCAGATTTATTTTTTGATGAGATTAAGCAAGATAAAGCTTTGATATTAGATCTTGGTTGTGGTTCTGGCTGTTTGGCGAATATTTTAAAGCATAAAAATAAAAACCTTACTATTGAGGGTTTAGATTATGCTAGAGAGGCTATTGAAATATGTAAAAATATTAAAATTTCAGAGCAAAAACTATCTTCAAATGATGAATCTCAGGAAACAATAGATCTAAATTCAGCTAATAAGGTGGAAAAAGAATCATATATTTATGATAAATTACATAAGGTTTCTTTAGAGAAGTTAGATTTGGATAAAAAAGTTAAATATGAAGCTATTATTGCAAGAGGTATATTTAACTATGTTACTGATTTTGATGCTGCTATTAAAAATTTGCTGAATTACTCAAAAAAGGGAACATATTTAATGTTTAATTTAAATGAACCCTCTGATAATGAGAAGATTGAAACTAATATGAAAAGTTTTAGCTATCCTTATTATCTAAATCAAAAATTTCCTACAATAAAAAATGTCAAAGATGTTTGTAAAAAACATTCTTTTGAATTTATAAAAGAGAGTAAATTCACTCTTGATAATCAAGGAAATAAAGCAATAAGCCTCATATTTAAATTAAAATAATTTTAATTATTTTAAAGCTTTAGTAATTATAGCGTCTTGCTCTTTAACATGCACTGACATATATCCTGTTGCAGGGCTTGCTGCCTCCTCTCTTCCGATATATTTTAACTTACTATTAATGCCTGCTTTATTTAGAGTTTTTTCTAATTTTCTGCTAATGAAGCTCCAAGCACCCATATTTTCTGGTTCTTCTTGGCACCATATTATTTCAGCATTATTATATTTTTTAAGTTCTTTTAATATTTCTGCTTCAGGATATGGGTATAATTCTTCTATTCTTGCTATAGCAACATCATTTAAATCAGCTTTTTTACGTGCTTCATATAGATCATAGTAGATTTTTCCTGTGCAGAAAATTAGTTTTTTAGCTTTTTCAGAAATATTTTTATCTGTTTCAGCTATTAATGGTTTAAAGCTTGTATCTTTATCCATATCAGCAATTGTTGAGGTTGCTAATTTATGACGTAGTAGAGATTTAGGGCTCATAATTATTAGAGGTTTTCTGAAATCTCTATGAACTTGGCGACGTAAAATATGAAAGAAATTTGCAGGAGTTGTGATATTTGCAACTTGAATATTATCTTCAGCGCAAGCCTGTAAATATCTTTCTAATCTTGCTGAGCTATGTTCTGGGCCTTGACCTTCATATCCATGCGGTAACAACATGGTAAGTCCACATAAACGCAACCATTTTGCCTCACCAGATGCTATAAATTGGTCAAAAATTATTTGTGCTCCATTAGAGAAGTCACCAAATTGTGCTTCCCATATAGTTAAGCTATGAGGGTTTGCTAAAGAATAGCCATATTCAAATCCTAATGCTGCATATTCTGATAAAACTGAATCTGTTGCTTTATATTTAGCTTTCTGATCTTTTGTTAAGTGATTAAGGGGGCAATATTCTTCTTCTGTTTTAATATCACGTAGGATTGAGTGACGATGAGAAAAAGTACCTCTTTTGGCATCTTGCCCAGTAATTCTAACCGGATAACCTTCTTCAAGCAGGGAGGCAAAAGCTAAAGACTCACCCAAAGCCCAGTCAATATGTGTTCCTTCTTTGAAAATTTGTTTTTTAACATCATATTGTTTAGCTATTTTTGGATGGATGTTAAAATCTTCTGGATATGATAATAAATGATTTAATACTTCACTTAACCTTGCTTTATTTATACCAGTATTAGCTGGTTTTTGCTTTGATTTTTCTTTTGTAGTCATCCCACTCCATACATCATCAAAAGCGTGGGGTTTTTTTGCGATATATTTGTCTGAATCTTTGAAAGCTTGCTCTAAAATTTGATGACGCTCATTTTTTATTTTTTGAAAATCTTCTTTGGTGATTACTTTTTCATTAATTAATTGATCAGCATATTTTTCATCAAGAGATTGCATTGATTTAATAGCTTGATACATTAATGGTTGTGTGTAATTGGGCTCATCACCTTCATTATGACCATATTTTCTGTAACAAATAACATCTATTATGATGTCTTTTCCAAATTTTTGGCGATATTCAAAAGCTATGTTACAAGCAAATAAAACTGACTCTACATCTTCACCATTTACATGAATTATTGGGCATTCAATAAATTTTGCTAAATCTGATGCATATCTTGTAGAGCGAGAATCTTGATAATTAGCAGTAAAGCCAATTTGATTGTTAATTATAAAATGAAGTGTACCGCCTATATAATTTCCATCTACATATGCCATATTTAAACATTCTGCTACTGAGCCTTGCCCCATGAAAGCTGCGTCTCCATGAATTAATACTGCTAGGTTGTTATTTCTGTTGCCATCATGAAGTAAATCTTGTTTGGCTCTTACTTTACCTGCAACAACTGGATTAACTGCTTCCAAATGCGAAGGATTATATGCAAGTGATATATGTAATTTATGATTATTGATTATTCTATCTGATGATGCTCCCATATGATATTTAACATCTCCAGTAGCATTATAATGAGCAGGTATTGGAGAGGCTCCTTTAAATTCTGCTATCATTTGATCATATGGTTTATGGCAAATATTGGTTAAAACATTTAATCTGCCCCTATGAGCCATACCAAGCTCTAAATTATGGATCTTGCTATTTCCTGCAAGTTCAATTGTTTTCTCTAAAGCTGGAATAATAACATCACCACCTTCAACGGAAAATCTTTTTGCTCCAGGAAATTTCTTATGTAATAATTGTTCAAATGAAGCGGCTCTATGTAAATGATTTAGAGCTTGCTTTTTTTCTTGGTCAGTAATTTCTTTTAAACCATTATTGTCATTTTCTATGCGATTTCTTAGCCATGATTTTTCTTCTATATTTGAGATATATTCAAATTCATAAGCTAGTTTTCTACAGTAAATATTATTTAATTTGTTAGTAATATCCTGAACTGATAAATTGCTGAAATTTGGCTCATATTCCATTGTGACTTTTTTATTTAAGTCATTAGTTTTTAAATCATGAAAATTATGTGATAAAACATTAACAATATTTGGCTTTGTTAAATTAAGTGGATCAAGTTTTGCTTGATAATGACCATAGCTTCTATATCTATTAATTAATCTAGCAGTTTTATATTCAAGATGACTTCCAGCAAGAGAAGGGTCTTTTTTTTCTTTAGTTACTAATTTTTTTTCAATTTCAGCTCCTAAGATATGAGCATCATTAACTTGCCAACTAGCTCCTTTATAATCGCTATCTAAAGAACCTAAATCATCTCCAACTTCGTTAAAAAAAACTCTCCAATTTTCAGATACAGATTCAGGGTCATTAAGAAATTTTTTATATAACTCCTGAATAAATAAACCATTGCCACTAAAAATTAATGTAGAATCTTTCAAATATTGTTCCTTTTTTTTCATGCTAAAAATCTTAAAAATCGACGTATAATAACATTAATCTATTATATTGCAAGATTACCCCTTTAAACTTAATCTTTTTACAGCTTTTTCTCATAATTTAGGCGTAAATAGCTTAACTATTTGCTTATTATTTTTAATAAAAATCCCTTAAAAATCTTTAAGTTTTTCTGTTTTGTCAGTTTCTTTTTACAGCTTTTTCTCAGAAATTATAAACAAATAGCTTAACTATTTGCTTATTATTTCTAATAAAAATCCCTTAAAAAACTTCTAAGTTTTTGCTATATTAGTCAGGTTCTTTTTACAGCTTTTTCTCAGAAATTATAAACAAATAGCTTAACTATTTGCTTATAAATTCTAATAAAAATCCCTCAACAAACTTCTAAGTTTTTGCTATGTTTGCCAGGTTCTTTTTATAGCTTGTTTCTCATAATTTAGGCGTAAATAGCTTAACTATTTGTTTGTAAATTCTAATAAAAATCCCTCAACAAACTTCTAAGTTTTTGACTGTTTTGCTAGGTTCTTTTTATAGCTTTTTCTAATAATTTAGGCGCAAATAGCTTAACTATTTGCTTATAAATTCTAATAAAAATCCCTTAAAAATCTTCTAATTATGGCATAGATATAGTGGTTTTTATATATGATTTTCTTTACCTATCCCCTCTATCATTTTTATCTTATAATCGTTTAGCTGTCATATCTCTTTTATTTTTTCTTTCTAAGATTCTACTCTAAAAACCACCGCCTCTTGCTGCGGCTGTGCTTGTGCAATTGCAGTTTTACCCACATTAGCTGCTTGTAATAATTTTTGACCTAAATCTGTAATTATAATATTCTCATAATAATAGTTTGAGTAAGCATTATCTCACAAAAATAGTCTTAAGAAAAGGGGCTATTTATTTAAGTGCTTTTTTCCATAATCTCATAGTTCGCCTCTGGGTGATAGATCTCTATATAAAATTTGTTTTGTATTCTTACCTGCTCCTTATATAGATCAGATATTTTGGTATCTTTGTTTTGCATAGCTGTGTTAGAATCTCGATCTAACATTATCACCCACGGCTAACTTTTAGGATTCAGATTTTGATAAGAAACTTAAAGATAATATCTTATAGGCCAATTTTGCAGCTAAAAAATCATAGGAATGAAAATTCTTTATCGGAGAAAGCTCATTAATATCAGCTCCAACAATATTAGAGCTTTTTGCTGCTTTGGAAATAATCTCTATTGCATCCTCCCAGAATAATCCACCAGGTTCTGGAGTACCAGTTGCAGGCATAACACTAGAATCAAAAGCATCAAGATCAAAGGTTAGATAAACAGGTTTATCTTTAATATGAGAGATTATTTCATCAATATGCCAATTCTTTTTATCTTTAGCAAAATAAATATGAATTCTGTTTTTATTTTCTTCCAAAAAAGGAATTTCTTCAGCAGAGATATTCCTAATGCCACAAGAAACTAATTTAATATTTTTCCCTTCATTATTTACAGATTTATCATCTAAACATCGTCTTAAGGCAGAAGCGTGACTGTAATGTTTTCCATCATAACCATCTCTTAAATCAGCATGAGCATCAAAATGCAAAATAACTAGATTATCATATTTTTTGGCAAAGGGTCTAATAGCTCCAGCAGTAATAGAATGCTCTCCTCCAAAGACAAAAGGAAATTTTCCTTCAGTAAGTGTTTTTTCTACTATATCTTCCAATTGATTCAATGCCTTGGATAGACTTCTAACAATTCTAGGCTCTTTTAGGGTAGCAATGCCAATTTTGCGGAAAGGTTCACACCATAATTCTTCATCGAATAATTCAACTTCATGACTAGCCTTAATCATAGCTTTTGGCCCTTTTTTTGTTCCTGTTGAATAGCTTACTGACTTTTCTAGTCCAAAAGGAATAATAATAGCTTTTGCTTTATCGTAACTAACAGCATCAGATTCATCTAATCCTAAAAATGCCTCTTTGGGCTTCATGAGTTTCATTTATTTAAATAATTTTGAGTAATTATGATTCTTTCGATTTTTCCAATATTCTTGATGATATGCATCACTTATAATTAGAGGTACAATAGAAGTCGCCTCACCATAAACCATTTGCTCATATACGGTATCAACTTTTCCCCAAGAGCAAGCCTCTTTTAGAGTTGAGCTAGAGCATGCGCCATCCCTACTATCTGCAACAGTAATTTGAATAGCATATTTATGCATATCTACTTCTTTACCTAATATTTCGGCGCATATTACAGTATCTTGTACAAAGTTTTTAGGTACTCCTCCACCAATCATAAATAAACCAGTTGTTCCAGCTTTAATTTTTACGTCCGTTAATTCTTTAAAGTCAGCAATTGAGTCTATGTTTAGATGCTTTTCTGGATTTTCTACTTGATGCTTAACTAAACCAAAACCAGCAGAAGAGTCAGTAAAAGCTGGACAAAAAATTGGTATATTCTTCTCATAAGCAAGCTGCACCAAAGATTCCTTCTTTTTAGCATTACCTTTGCTTAACCATTTACCCATTTCATAAATAAATTCTCTTGAGCTATATGGTCTGTTTTCTAAAGAATTAGCTATCTCAAAAATAGCATGATCACATTTTTGTAAATCTTCTTCATCAATATAAGTATCATAGATACGATCAATATACAGAGATCTTAATTCTTTATCATCGGCAAATTGATCACCTTGATAATGTTTAAATCCTAAAGCTTCAAAAAAGTCCATATCAACAATAGAGGCGCCTGTTGCTACAATTGCATCTACCATATTATATTTTATCATATCAGCATATATCTTCATACATCCAGCAGCAGAAGTTGATCCAGCAAGAGTTAGGATAATTGAGCATTTATTATCTTTGAGCATTTTATTAAAAATCTCAGAAGCTCTTGCTAATTCTCTTGAAGAAAAGGACATCTTGTCCATTGCTTGAATAATTGGCCTAGCGTCAAAAGAGGTAATATCAATATGCTCGACTGGCCTTTGAAGTAATTTAGATTTTTTATCCATAAATCATCTGTAAATAAAAATTAATAAATATTTTAAGCAGCAATTATCTCTAACTTTTCATTTGCTGAGCTATTATTGCCATACATAGTCATTAGAGGTTCATCACTAACATATATAAGCTCGTTCGTAGAAATAAATCCATTAAACTTAGTGGACATAGCTGATCCATATGCACCAATTTGCCCTATTTCAATTAAATCTCCTTCATCAATATCATTTGGCAAATAAAATGGCCCTTTCATATAATCCAATGAATCACAAGTTGGGCCATAAAAACTAAATGGCATTAAATCGGTGGTATATATTTTATCATCACATATTAATTTTGTTGGAAAAACAAAACCAGGAATTCCAGCATCAAATAAACTACCATATGTTCCGTCATTAATATAAAGCTTATTACCTTTTCTAAGCTCAACTCTTACAACCAATGACATTGATTCAGCTACGAAAGCTCTTCCTGGTTCTGCTAAAAGTTCCATTGATTGATAGCTATCTATTTTCTTAAATTCTTGTTCAATAGCTTTAAAATAGTTAATTAAGTCAGGAGGAATTAAGCCTGGATAAATTGATGGAAACCCACCTCCAACATTAAAATATTTAGGAGATAAACCAGAATTTTTTATTACATCTGCTGCTGTGCGAATAGCAATTAAATATGAATCTGGATGCATTGATTGTGAACCAACATGAAAGCATATCCCAAATTTACTAGCATGTTTAGAAGTTTCCTTAATTAACCTAGGAGCATCCTGTAAATTAATTCCAAATTTTTCAGATAATGACAACTCGGCAAAGTTATTGGGAATTGCAAGTCTTACATGCAAAACTAAGTCTTTTGCAAAATTTGTTTCTTCAAGAATTTTTTGTAATTCTTGTTTGCTATCCAAGGAGAAATGTCGAACTTTATATTTAAAATAAGATTCTCTAATAGAGTAACGAGATTTTATTGGATGCATAAAATAAATATTAGCATCATCAAACAAACCTCTAATCAATTTCACTTCATCTATTGATGCAACATCAAAGGATTTAATGCCGCATTCATAAATGGATTTTAATATATCAATATCGGGATTCGTTTTTACAGCATAAAGACTTTTTCCAATAAATTTATCTTTAAAATAATTTACCGCCTTCTTTAAAGAATTGGGGCGAAAAACAAATTGCGATCCATATAGCTCTCTTTTGCTTAAAGACGATATTGTTACTAATTTATCATTCACTTCAAAATACTATAATAACAAATTAAATATTATTATTTTTAGGATTTAACTCCACTAAAATTCTACCACCATTACCCTCAAATCTAAAGCCCTTATTTTCAAGCGTAGCAATCACTTTCTGCATTGGCTCAATTCTTAAACTTCTAGCACCTTTTTCAAAATCACCGATGGTCGCTTTGGCAACCTCTGCCTTTTGACTTAGATCTTCCTGACTCCAATCCAGAAGCGTTCTAGCAGTTTTGATATCTCTTAATTAAATCTTTTTATTTTAAAGTAAATAAGGAATAAATCTGATGCTAGATATATTTATTTAACTATGACAAAAATCTAATACCAAAAATGGAGCAAATTCCTGCTAAAAATATCACTGATTTGATTATTAGTCCTTCGAGCATGTTCTTTTATATTTATTACTTTTTCACACACGCCGATTCCAAACATCCACCACAATTATGTTCAGGGTGTATTGGATGGTTTTCTGGCAAATGTCTTGGTACTTCTTTTGTTATCAAAGAAGATATAATATATTTTATATCTAAAGCATCAAATGCAGCCATTGAATATAGTTTTGATGTTAAATTCTCCTGCGTTGCTGACTTGATTTTAATGCTAATTTCAAAGCAACCTTTTTTCTTTCTGATGTGACATTCTTATCTGATATGCTTTCTAATTTCATCTTGAGATTTTTTCCATCAAGGTCAATTGAAGTTATTGCTATCTTTTTTGTGCGCAGAATTTTTGATTTTGTTGTAATAGCTGTGCAATTAACCCCTGAAATGTCCAATGCTTTTTTAGCCTTTAGAAAATATAGGAAATTTATTTAGTTTGTAACTCAAATGTGAGTAGCTGTGAGTATTTCATAGTACTTCCCCGTAATGGCGGAGCGGAGGGTGCGCTTTACGAACTATTCGACGAATTTATGAATCCATTCTTTATAAGGGTTTAGAGCTTGTTTGGGTCTTTCTGGAAATTTCGAACTTTTATGCTTGTTGAGGCAAGCAACATCAATTATGAACTAATTAGATATAATTAGATATTTTTATGGATATTTAATCTTTAATAAATTAAACTCAGCTAAGCAATTTTAACCAAGATTAATTTATGATAAATTACAAAACTAATATCAATAATTATATTTTAAATCTAATTAGCGAGATTGACGAATTTAAAGGCAGGTGGCAAGCAATTAATACCTTGTCTCCGGATCGCTTAAAAATGCTCAAAAAATCAGCAACTATTGAATCAATCGCTTCAAGTACAAGAATTGAAGGTGTTAAACTAAGTGATGCTCAAGTAGAAACTCTGCTTTCCAATATAAACAAAACATCATTTAGAAATCGCGACGAAGAAGAAGTTGCCGGCTATTCTGACACAATGGATTTGATTTTAAGTAATTTTGACGATTTAGAAATTAGCGAAAATCATATTAAACAACTTCACTCAATTTTATTGAAACATAGCTCTAAAGATATTCGTCATAGAGGTGAATATAAAAAATTGGACAATCATGTTGTTGCTTTTGATGAAAATGGCAAAGAGATAGGTGTTGTATTTAAAACTGCCACACCATTTGAAACACCAATGAAAATGACGGATTTAGTGGTTTGGATTAATAAATCTTTGGAACTAAAAGAAACTCATCCACTAATCGTAACTGGAATTTTTATCGTAGTATTTTTAGCAATTCATCCTTTTCAAGATGGTAATGGCAGGTTATCGAGAATTTTAACTAATTTATTACTATTAAAGCTTGGTTACAGCTATATCCAATATAGCTCTTTGGAAAGTATTATTGAAGATAATAAAGACCTTTATTACAAAAATCTAAGAGACTGCCAAAAAACTTTAGATAGCAAAAAAATCAAATTTGAAAATTGGCTAATATTTTTTCTTAAATCTCTAAAAAAACAAAAAGATAATTTAGAGAAAAAAATTAAGGCTGAAAAAATTTTACAAGAAAATTTTGATAAATTGCATTTGCAGATCTTGGAAATTCTTAAAAATCACAATTCTCTTTCAGTATCTGATATTCAGAAATTATCTGGTGCTAATTACAATACTTTAAAAGTTAAATTGAAGGATTTGGTGCAGATGAAAAAGATTGTGTCGGTTGGTAAAGGTAGGGGTGTTGTTTATCAAATTAAAATAAAAGCTTAGGCAAAGGCGGAGGCTTATTTTATGAAAAATATTAGAAATTAAATAAATGCAAAAAAAATTATTCATCATAGGCGCTGGATCAAGTAAAGATATTAACAAAGACATGCCTCTTGGTGCTGATATAATTAAGGAAATTAAATTTCTAAAATTTAGGATTTACTATGAATTAGTTGCTTTGGTTACTGTAAGTTGTTTTTATAAAAAATTCTTAAGCAAAAATATTATGAATTGTATTCAAACGCCCGCTTTCGTAATTTCAAAATTTATAAGAGAAACAAATGAAATTCAAATTAACGCTCTTGGTGAATACAACATTAAAATTATAGAAGAATTTATTTTAAAGATACTAGAATCAGATGATAAATTTAGATCTGAAGATCAAAACTCAGATCTGAAAAATAAAGAAATTCTTGAAGAAGTTTTGAACTTTTTTGGATTAGATCAATATGATCCAACAGATCAATTCCAAAATACAATTTTCTATAAATTAACCTCTTTTCAACCAAATAGTTTCTTTGATCAACGCCAAGCAAAAGATAATGAATTATTAAATTTTAGATCTTGTTTAGAAGAAATTTTAGATTTCATTTTTCCAAATGAAGTCGTAAAAAAAAGTAACGAGGAATATGATGGTTGGTTAGAATCAAGAGAATGGTTCCGCACAGAGTTAAAGAATTATGTAATTAATGGCATTATTATTTCAGTTTTGTTGGGTAATTTTGATGAAAATTTATATTCAATAGATCATATAATAAATTTTTTATCTTCTGCTTCTCATTACAACAATACTTATGCAAAAAAATATAACTTCCCAGAAGTTAAAGATTTAGAAAATTTTACAATAGAATTTATAACTTCTTATGTTGGAGAAAAATATACACATTTAACAAACAAAGAAAACTGGATTAATTGTTTGAAAAAAATGGTATTTCTCAATAAAGAAGATGAAATTGATAAATTAGCAGAAAATATTGAGCTGATAAATTTCAATTATGATTTTTATGTTGAGGAATTTCTTGGATATCTTTTTTCTGGCTCCAACTCTGAGCCAAGAAAAAAAGCACTAGATATTCTAATAAAAAAGTCCAGAGAGTCCCATATTTATGGAGCTATGAAATCTGCCGGAGGTGATAGTTTTATTAATTATTTGTTAAGAGAAATTAAGTGGTTTTCAAATTGTCTAAGTCAAGAAAAAAGACGAATAAGTTTTGGATCGGGTTCGGAGGATAGTCAAATAATTACAACAACATCAACACTAAACGAAATACAAGACAAAATTAGAAAAAGGAAAGAATCAAGATGGATCAACCTTATTAGAACAGATTTTACTGCCGAAGAAATTGAGTCTTATTTTTCTAAAATTGGGAACAGTGATATAACATACATTTTGGGTTTTGGGTTTGATAATTGGAATTTAAGAAATATTGGATTGCTAGATGGAGATGAAGATTTTTCTTTAACTAATGGCGCAAGGTTACTTAGTGGAAAGACTATTTACATTACTAATTATGGAGATGAAGTAAAAACTAGGCTCATGATAGAAAAGTTATTTCAAGTTAGATTATATAAAGAAAGTGAATCTGTTGAATTTCTAGAATCAGAAAAAGGAAAAAAAGAAATAAAATATAGTTTTTGGAGATCTGGTACTGGACAACAAAATGATGTTTTTGTTTCAACAAAACCAGTATATAGAGCTTTAACTGAAGATTTCATTTTTTAAATAAATAAAAATATCAAAGTAATTATACCAATTCCCATCTTTAAAGTGCTTTTTAGAATCAATAATATCAAGGCTTAAAAAGTTATTCTTACATTTTTTTAGCCAAATTTTCCAAAAATTCTCAAAAGTCTCTATATTCCAAATTAGAAATCTTGAGTATTTCTTAAAAACCCATTCTTCGTTTTAGAAAAAGTTGCAACTGATTAGCAATTATGAGGGCAGATGAGTAAAGGCTTTGTGAGTAAAGATGAGTAATCGCAAGTCATATAAGAGTAGTTGTGATCACTCCATAGTACTCCTACGTAATGGCGGTGTGCAAAGTACACTCATCAAGAGTAACAATAGCTCCGCTTTTAAAAGGAATTATGAATTGTGGCATTTGTGGCTCAAAAATGACTCCTACATACACAACAAAGCAAGGCAAAAGATATCGATATTACATCTGCCAGTCAAAACATAAGGGAAATAATGATTTTTGCAAAGTTGGCAGAATTTCTGCTAATGAAACCGAAAATTTAGTGACTGATCAAGTTTTAAATTTTCTAAAAAAGCCGGAGTTTATAATTCACACTATTAACGCCAAGAAAGACGATTTATCAGAAAATAAAATCATCAATTTATTTAAAACAATAGATAAAGTCTGGGATGAGTTATTCCCAGTTGAACAAGCAAGAATTATTAACCTTCTAATCAAGCAAATTGATATCAAGCCTGAAGGGTTAAATATCAAAATCTTTAAAGAAGGTCTTCACTCATTATCAACCGAATTAACGAATTAGGAAATGCAAGAAATTCAACAAAGCATAAATGAAGAAACCATCGATATTTTTGTACCAATTCAAATAAAAAAACGAGGTGGCACAGCAATGGTAATTTGTCCTAAAAACACCCCAATAGATGAGCAGAAATCCTATTTTGATGATAAATTAATTAAGATGATTGGCAAAGCTCATAAATGGAAGAATTTGATGGAGGAAGGTAAATTTGAATCTTTAGCAGATATTGCCAGAAAAGAAAAAGTTGGAACTTCCTATGTTAGTAAGGTTTTTAACCTCAATTTTTTATCGCCAAAAATTGTAAAAGCAGTTTTAACCGGCACTCAGCCAAAAACCTTGAGGTTACAGGATATTATCGCAAAACAGATTCCTGATTTATGGCAGGAGCAAGAGGAGATGTTGGGATTATAGTTTGGATAAATTCTTTTTTAAATATTTCACCTATTAGGTTGCTAATACTAGAAAACAAGCTAGAATAAGATAGCTTTAGTTAAATTCATTGTTTTTAGCAAGATTTTCTTGGTATAAGTTACAGTTGCAGAATTATTACCTCATATTTTAAATTTCTGTTATTTCTAATTTTATAGAGTTGTCCCTAATTCAATTATTGCACTAGGTAAGAAATGAGCATTTTTATAAAGATGCTTTAATAATAACTCTAATAATTAAAATTATGGAAACACAAATAGGAAAGGTAAAATGGTTTAACCGCACAAAAGGTTATGGATTTGTTGAACCGGATGGTGGAAGCAAAGATGTTTTTGTTCATGTAAGCGAAATAGAAAAACAGGGTATTTCTGATTTAGAAGAAAATCAAAAAATCTCTTATAAAACTGAGAAAAATAAAGGCAAATTATCTGCAATAGATATTAAAATAGTAAATTAATTTATTATCTTAATTTGGCTATACTTTAACCTTTTTTTACAATGCCTATCACATTAATTGTATTCTAGTTTAAGGCGAATGCTGAGGAATTGATTCTTCAATTCTGCTAAAGTTTTTTAATTTAAACAAGAATATAAATTAATGCAAAAAATTGAAATAATAATTATCAGTGATGAATCCCTAAAGAACACTGCTTTTGGATCACTCGCAACATGTAAAAATATTCATAAATTTCTATTAGATCTTTATCCTAACATTAGGATGACTATTTGTAGTAATGAATTTGATTTAGATGCAGTAGTAAGTAGAAATCCAGACCTCGTACTTCTAACGAATAAGATCATGATTGATAGCCACGGACAAAAAATCTGGCTATCAGAATATTTTGAATCAAATAATATTAATTATACAGGTTCTAGCAAAGAGGTTCTAAAATATGATGTTACTAAGACATCTTCTAAGCTGCAAATTTTATCACACGGAATTGAAACGGCAGAATTCTTTACAGCAATTCCAGATCAATATAAATCTTCTGAGGAGATTCCAATCCCTTTTCCGTTATTTATAAAGCCAAATAATTCTGCAAATAGCGATGGTATAGACAGCAATTCTTTTGTAATTAATTTTGCTGGATTTCAAACAAAAATTAGAGAGTTATATGATATTTACCAAGAACCAATTTTGGTAGAAGAATATTTACCTGGAAGAGAATTTACGGTTTCAATTATTAATGCCGATACAATGCTTGTTGCCCCAATAGAAATAATTGCTCCGCTAAAAGATGATTTAAGAATTTTAAGCAAAAAAATAAAAAGTGAAGATAATGAAATTTTAAGAAAAATTACAGATATTAATATTTATCAGAAAGTATCTAATATTGCACTTTCTGCATTTAAAGCCCTTGGAGCAAGAGATTTTGGGAGAATAGATATCAAAATGGATGCTCATGAAAGATGTTATTTTATAGAGGCAAATTTAACTCCTGGAATGACGAAGGGAAGTAGCTATTTTCCTAAATCTTACGAGTTAAATTCTTTGCTAAGATATGATGAGGTTTTAAATCTAATTATACGCTCAGCAATTAAGAGACAGCCAATTTCAAAATATCACAAATCTAGCAAAATTAATAAATATATTGAAATTGTAATGATTGAAGGCGATATCAAGCAAACAAACATAGCAATTGATATTGATGCTGAAGTTATTTTAAAGATTTTATCTAAAGCTTACGAAAAAGTAGT
>Ga0181585_10001122_pt1 | contig 23408 bp, 28 predicted proteins | sample 071ome_29_FD_132469 | JGI IMG/M metagenome (GOLD analysis project Ga0181585, IMG submission 132469) | Coastal salt marsh microbial communities from the Groves Creek Marsh, Skidaway Island, Georgia - 071407BT metaG (megahit assembly) | ecosystem: Environmental > Aquatic > Marine > Intertidal...
TCCATATTTCGTAGTTCAGGCATAGATCGGTTTTTTTATATATCGTTCAGGCGCCACTAAGGCTTCCAGGTCATTCGCTTTACTCATATCCTGCATGGGGCACCTCTTTTGTATGGACTGGGTGCTTGGTGCCCTAGACTCAAATTACCAACTTAAGCTCCCCAAATTCTTTTATCAGCCGAATTTGGAGAGCTTAAGTTGATAATTTTATACAAGGCTGGTTTTGTTGAGGTTACTCCTATTTCAAATAATACTGTTCTATTAGGTTTTGGATTAAGCCCAGGATAGAAACGAAGAAGAGTTATGATTTTTACTCTATATTTTCATCCTTGTGCTACCACATAAGAGCCCAGTAGAATAAATTGCTCGGTTGAAATAAAAGTGAAGTAAACCTGCCTTGTATAAGTATTGTGATATTATTTTCCTATATTTGCCCTGCTAAGAGAATATAGGAAAATAATATCACAATACGGAATAGGTCCACCAGGCGGTATCCCCAATACCATAGAATTTAACCCCTTGCGGGATGCGAGTAAAGCGAGCGACCTGGAAGCCTAAGTGGCGCCTGAACGATATTTATTTAAAACTTTGATTTAGTGAGTATAAATCAAAAACTTTTTGATGTCTTTGGATTGCGAAGCGGTCGGTCATGCCGGCGATATAATCGCAAATTACACGAGCTTTATCTTTTTTGTTGCTTTTGCTGTGGAAGCGTTCGGCGATTGCAACTGGGATGCAGTCATTATTATCCATATAAAAAGTGAATAACTCGGAAATAATAGTATAGGCCTTGCGGTTCATTATTTGTACGCGTGGGTGAGTATAGACTTTGTTGCGTAAGATTCTTTTTAGCTCAATTACTTGGTCTAAAACTTTTGCGCTGAAACATGCGATAGTTTGTTTAGCATTTCTGACATCTTCTAGTGATATGATGTTTAGCTCGGCAATATTTTGTTCAGTTTGACTGATTACATCATCTACCATAGCGGAATAAATAATACGGCGCACTTCGTGCAATCTTTTGTGGCTTGCTAAATTTGGGTATTTCTGATCTATATGCTTAAAGGCGTTTGCTATGATATCAACATGCATCAGGTCCTCTTCTTTTAGAAGTCCTGCGCGCATACCATCATCAATATCATGATTATTATAGGCTATATCATCTGAGATTGCGGCTACCTGTGCTTCTAGGCTTGAGAAGCGCTTTAAGTCTAGGTTGTGCTTCTTGTTGTAATCTAGGATGATTTTCGGAGTTCTTAAGCCTTTGATCGGACCATTATGTTTCACTAAGCCCTCTAATGTCTCAAAAGTTAAATTTAAGCCATCAAAATCTGCATACGGATCTTCCAATCTGGTTAGAATTTTTAGGGCTTGGGCATTATGGTCAAAGCCGTCATATTTTTTCATTACATCATTTAGGGCAGCTTCTCCAGCATGTCCAAAAGGAGGGTGGCCGATATCGTGAGCGAGCGCTAAAGCTTCACTAAGATCTTGATCTAGACCTAATTTCTTGGTGATTGCTCTACTGATTTGAGCAACTTCTAAACTATGGGTTAATCTAGTTCTAAAATGATCTGATTCGTAATTTACAAATACCTGAGTTTTGTATTCTAAACGACGAAAACTTTGCGAATGAATGACGCGATCGCGGTCTCTCTGAAAAGGATTTCTGTTTTTTGAATCTTCCTCCTTATGAAATCGCCCCTTTGAATTGCGATAATCGGAGGCGTAGTTCTTTAGCATAAGTTGACTAACCTCAATTTCTCCTATAAATTCAATGTATCTGAAAATACAAAAAATTGCAAAGAGAAATGAGTGTAATCGCAGAAATGACCTTTTCCAAATCGGCTATAGCGCAATTAGAAAAATTAATTGCAGCTAGTGATGATAAAAATATGATTCTAAGAGTAAGCGTATCAGGCGGCGGTTGCTCAGGTTTTCAATATCATTTTGACTTTGCTAAAAAGGTTGAAAAAGATGATTTAGAAATTCAAACCTCAAAAAAGACGTTAGGGGTAATAGATGAAACATCTTACGAGCTATTAAAAGGTTCAGAAATAGACTATGTTAATGAGCTGGGTGGCAGTTATTTTAAGATTAACAACCCTAATGCCAGCGGAACCTGCGGCTGCGGCTCCTCTTTCGCAGTTTAATAATTAAGCAACCCACCCTATAATTTAAAATTCAAAATTTAAAATAATGCAAAAAGTCGCTTTCCAAATGGACCATATTTCTACTATCAATCCGAAGGCAGATAGTACTTATATGTTAATTCGCGGTGCGCAAGATTTAGGGCATGAGCTTTATCATTATACCCCACGAGACTTATTTCTTGAGAATGGTGAAGTGAAAGTTCGTGTACAGAATTTACAGATAGTAGAAGGAGAAAATTTTTATGAATTAGGTGCCGTTAAAATTATCAATATGGCTGAATTGGATATTGTGTTTATTAGGCAAGATCCACCTTTTGATATGCATTATATTACTACTACCTACTTGCTTGAGAAGGTTAAAGATAAAGTACTGTTTATCAATGACCCGACAGAAGTTCGTGATGCTCCTGAGAAGTTATTGGCCTGTGATTTTCCAGAATATATGCCAAAGACTTTGGTGGCAGAAGATATTGAAGTAATTAAGGAATTTGCATCATCTTTTGAGACTATTATTTTAAAACCACTTTATGCTTGTGGTGGTGAAGGGGTAGTTAAAGCTGTAGCTCCATTTAATGATCTGGAGAAACAAGTGGAGAATCTAAGAGAGCGCTTTAAAACTCAAATTATGATTCAAGAATATCGTCCAGAAATTAAGCAAGGTGATTTGAGAGTTATTCTAGCTTGTGGCAAGATTATGGGACAAGTTTTACGGGTGCCAAATCAAGATTCAGTCGCTGCAAATTTCCATGCAGGTGGTACGGCTAAGCAAGCAGAGCTTACTCCAAGACAGAAGGAGATATCAGAAAGGCTAGGCGAATTTCTAAATAAACGTCGTCTTTATTTTGTAGGCTTAGATTTTATCGGTGACTATCTAACCGAAATTAATGTTACTTCGCCAACTGGCATTCAGGAAATTAATTCTTTTCTAGATAGAGATATCACTAAAGATATCTGGCAGGAATTTTCTAAAATTAGCGTTCTTTAGATTCTCCCGTAAGTTTAGACATTACGACTTCTGCCCAAGGTCCACTGCCAAACCAGGTGCCTGTAGCAGCGCCAGTAATTGCGCTCTGCATAGAGTCTTGACGTCTTACATTAAGTGCATCTCCGATTCTTACTCCTGCATGTGTACCTGTTACTATGCCCCCTCCTGTGCCTAAGGCATGGGTAGTTGTGTCAACCAATAAAGCTTCTCCAATGCCTTCTTCATAGCCATTCTCTGCCATGTTATCTCTTGTTCTGTTCATGAAGAAATAACTGCCAGCACTGACAAAAAAACCTATGATCGCTGAAGGTATGGCTATAGTCATTTTGTCACAAATATTTGCTCTTCTTCTAGCCGGGTGCCCCCCTCTTGGTTGTGCTATACCTATATTATCAAAATCATGCTCTATTTTTTCTCCTCTTCTTCTCATATCTTTTACCTAAAAATTAGAGCAAAATGATAGCATATTTCCGATGCCCTGTAAAACATTAATTTGCTTGCAAATCTGTAAGTAAAGAGTAGTATTTATTCTTTGAAAATTAGCGAAGCGAAGCGGGGTTAAAATGAAAAATAGTGAACATATAGTTAAATCTTTTGGTGAAGAATTAGATGGTTTAGTTGCTTCTCTAAAGGCGATGAAAGATATGGTCGTTGATTTGATCAATACGGCTGAGACTTCCTTGAATAAAAATGAAGATTTATATGAGCAAGCTTTGCAAAAAGATAAAAAAGTTAATGAGCTAGAAAAAGACATAGAATCAAGAGCTATCACTTTACTTGCAACCCGTCAGCCAATGGCTGGTGATTTACGCTTTATTGTGTCGGCGATTAAGATTGCTTCTTTGCTTGAGCGTATCGGTGATCGTGGTAAGAAAACAGTTAAAAAGACTCAAAGAATAAATCAGCCTTTTCCAGAAGATATTTTGGCTGATATTAATAAAATGAACAAAATCATTATTCAGATGATCAATGAAGTTTTTGTAAATATTGAGAAATATGATTTTAGTGATCTTAAGAAAGCTTTTGAGGATGATAATAAGGTTGATGATTATTATACAGAGACTATGCATAAGGCTATAGAGATTCAACAAAATGAACCGGTAGAGTTAGAAGAGTTTATTGCAAAAATAAAAGTTCTTAAAAATTTCGAGCGTATTGGCGATTATGCAACCAAGATAGCGAAAATTGTTTGCTATATTGCAGAGGGTTCTAAGTCTCCTAATTTTTAGCTGTTATTAAAATGAAGAAAACTACGTTATTATGTATTCTCGACGGCTGGGGACATCGAGAAGAGCAAAAGCACAACGCAATTGCTGCAGCTGATACTCCTAATTGGGACCAAATAGCTAAAACCTATCCGAGAAGCTTGCTTTATACTTCGGGTGAGCATGTAGGTCTACCAGAAGGGCAAATGGGTAATTCGGAAGTAGGGCATATGAATATTGGTTGTGGTCGTGTGATGCTACAATTATTGCCGAGAATAAATAAAGCGGTAAGAGAAGATACGCTTACTGAAAGAGAGGGGTTTAAGAATTTTGTGGCTGCTTTGAAGGAGTCCGGTGGTGCTTGTCATTTGCTTGGGATTATTTCAGATGGTGGCGTGCATGGTCATATGGATCATGTTTTATATTTAGCGCGTAAGATTTCTGCTTTAGGGATCAAAACTTATATTCATGCATTTTTAGATGGTAGAGATACTGCTCCAAGATCTGCAGCTGAATATTTAGAGAAGTTTCAACAAGCTATAGCAAGCGAGTCTAATATCTCTTTGGCAACTATTTGTGGGCGTTATTATGGTATGGACCGCGATAATAATTGGGACCGAGTTGAGAAAAATTATCATGTTATAGCTGAAGCTGTTGGGCAAGAGACGGATGATTTTGTAGCAACGGTGCAGGGTCTTTACGAACAGGATGTTACAGATGAATTTATTAAGCCTCATCTATTAAGTGGTTATGAGGGTGTAAAAGAAGGCGATGGTTTTTTTATGACTAATTATCGCGCTGATCGAGCAAGACAGATTATTCGTGCTTTCTTGGAGAAAGATTTTGCTGAGTTTGATACTAAAGCTGTGCAGTTTGCAGCGGTTCTTGGTATGGCTGAATATTCTAAGGATATAGATGAATATTTACCGGCTTTATTTCCAGCAGAAATACCTGAAAATACTTTAGCAGATATTTTAGAAGAGCATAATTTGAAGCAGTTACATATTGCTGAAACTGAGAAATATGCGCATGTCACTTTTTTCTTTAATGGTGGATTAGAAGATGAGAAAAAAGGTGAAAAGAGGATTTTGATTCCTTCTCCAGATGTAAAAACTTATGATTTACAGCCTGAAATGTCTGCGCCACAAGTGACGGATGAGCTAGTTGCAGCTATTAAATCTGGTGAGTATGATTTTATAGTGGTTAATTTTGCAAATCCAGACATGGTTGGACATAGTGGTGTTTGGGATTCAGCGGTTGCAGCTGTTACGCAGATGGATAAAGCGTTAGGAGTTTTAGAACAGGCGATTTTGGCAGTTGATGGCCAAATGTTGGTAACTGCAGATCATGGTAATATAGAATGTATGTATGATGAGCAGACTGATCAACCGCATACGGCGCACACATTAAACCCTGTGCCTTTTGTAATAATTAAGAAAAATACGGATTTTACTTTAAAAGACGGAAAATTATGCGATATTGCCCCAACCATATTGCAGCTAATGAATCTTAAACAACCTGTTGAAATGACGGGAGAATCTTTAATTAAATGAGCGTATGGCTGCTAAAAAAGAAAAAGTAACAAAATCGGAAAATCAGTTTTTAGCAAATCTAAAAATATTCGTAGAGGCTATTTTAATAGCAACCATTATCAGAAGCTTTTTCTTCGAACCATTCCATATACCTTCGGGTTCTATGAAGGATAACTTACTAGAAGGTGATTTTATCATTGTTTCTAAATATACCTATGGTTACAGCAAATATTCCTTTCCTTTTGGCATAGCGCCAATTGAGGAGCGTGTATGGGCAGATAAACCTGAGAGAGGGGATGTAATAGTATTTAGATTACCAAGTAACCCTAGAATTAACTATATAAAAAGATTGATAGGTTTGCCTGGAGATAAGATTCAAATGAAGAATGGTCGTTTATTTATCAATGACCAAGCTGTTCCTAAAGAAGCAGATGGTTTCTATTTAGATCCTGATAAGGGCTTAATTGAGAAATTTGTAGAAACCTTGCCAGAAGGTAAAAAATACAATGTATTAGACTATGTACCGAACGGAGCAAAAGACAGCACCCCAGTTTTCGAAGTACCGGCCGGACATTATTTTTTCATGGGCGACAATCGAGACAATTCACAAGACAGCCGCTTCCTAACCAAAGTAGGCTTCGTTCCAGAACGCAACCTAGTAGGAAAAGCCCGCATCATCTTCATGTCCAGCCAAGGCAGCCTACTAAAATTCTGGGAATGGCATCGCGCCATAAGATTCGACAGAATCTTCTCCAAAATCGAATAACCCCACGATGGTTATTTTGAATGTTGAATTACGATGCACGCGCAAAGCGCCGTGCGAGTAGTCAAATCCCCCACCCCCATACCTCAACAATTACAACCATCTAAAAAAAACCGATGCAGGAGCAAAGCGACCTGCGAGGCCATCACCTGACGCACGCTGGAAACTTTACCCATTTGCAAAGAGCAAATAGGTGGGGCGGAATAGAAATCCTTTTTATTTTTTGGGGGGTTTTAGGCCCATGGATTCGTACATATAGGGCTTATCTAGCCAGTCTTCACGTACTTTCACATGCAAATAAAGATGCACCTTAGTACCAAAAATTTCTGCAAGCTCCTCTCTCGCTGCAATCCCAATTTGCTTGATCTGCTGGCCTTTCTTACCAATGATAATTTTTCTCTGCCCTTCTTTCATAACATAGATGGTTTGATCTATAGTAATTCGCCCTTTCTCGTCTTCTTGCCAATTCTCGGTCTCTACAGAAAGATTATATGGTAATTCATCTTTTAAAGCTAAAAATAGCTTTTCTCTGGTAATTTCTGCAGCTAAGAAGCGTGAAGAAACATCTGTTAATTGATCTTCAGGGTATAGGAAAGGTGATTCTGGGGCGCGGTTTATAAGATGTTGTTTTAAATCTTCTACTCCGTCATTTTCTGTTGCTGAAATTAGAAATATTTTTTCAAATAAACCTGTATCTTGATATTTCTGCATAAGTGGCAGTAATCTATCTTTATTAGCTATATCTACTTTATTGATAGCTAGAGTAACTTTCTTATCTAGTGCTTCTAATTGCTGTAAGATTATCTCGGTTGCTTTTTTGTTAGTTTTAACTGCATCGACTAGTAATACGATATCCATATCGAGAGAGATTTGCTCTAATGCGTGTGCAACGATGGCTTTCTCTAATTTACCTTCTGGTTTAAAAATACCTGGTGTATCGCAGAATATTAACTGCGCATCTCCTTCTACCATAATACCTTTAACTGATCCTCTAGTAGTTTGTACTTTGGGAGATACAATGGTTACTTTTCCTCCTACCAATAGGTTGGTAAGGGTGGATTTACCTGCATTAGGCGCTCCAATTATACTTACAAATCCGCATTTACTTGTCATCTTCAAACTGTTTAAGCATTAATTCTGCCAGCTCTCTTTCTCCCTTCTTTTTAGAGGGCGCCTGAACTGTGATGGTTTCCTTTCCTTTAATTGCTAGCTCCATAGTGAAAGTAGGCTCATGAGCTGCTCCCGTTCTATCTACCACTTTATATTCTGGTAAGGGATATTGATTGGCCTGTAGATATTCTTGTAACTTAGATTTTGGATCTTGAGGGGGGTCTTTATAGGCAGTTAAATGTGTATCCCATAATTTTAAGATAATTTCTTTGGTTTTTTCTAAGTCATTACAATCTAAATATATGGCTGCGATGATAGCTTCCATTGCATCTTCTAGGTTTGATGGATTATCGCGACCACCAGTTTGTTCTTCTCCCATAGACATTGCTAGCTTTTTGCCGATATTTTGTTCTTTGGCGATATCAGCTAGAGTAGTACCACATACTAGGCTAACTTGTCTTTTTGCAAGATCTCCTTCGCTTTCGCCTGGGAATTTTCCGAAAACATATTCGGCCATTATAAGTCCTAATACTCGATCTCCTAAGAACTCAAATTTTTGATAATTTACGGTATTTTTACGACTAGGGTGCGTTAAAGCTATTTTAAGTAAATTAGAATCTTTGAATTTATAACCGAATATTTCTTGTATTTGTACCATAATTAACTCATTTCTGCGACTATCATACATTGTAACTATGCTTAAGCAACAAGATAACGCTAGCTGCCCAGAATCTTCTTTTGAATTTTAAAATAAAGATTCTAAGCTATATTGAGGTAAAATGATTAGATGTTATGAGAAAGGGATTTTCATTGGTAGAGATGGCTGTAGTTTTGGTAATAATTGGATTGCTGGCAGCATCAATCACTTCAGCTACTAAATTAGTTAGAGTAACGAGCTACAATAAATTGGCTAAGCAAGCTGAAGAGATTCACTCAGCTTTAAAAAACTTTGTGATTACTTATGAAGCCTTGCCTGGAGATATGACTAATGCTGAGTCTTTATGGGGTACTTATAACTCATCAACTAATCCTACTGGCACGGTTAATGGTGATGGTGATGGTTTAATAAATCAATATGTAGTTAGCTCTAATCGCGAGAGTTTACGAGCTTGGCAGCAATTATATAAAGCGGAGGTGTTGCGCACTAACTATACAGGGGCAGAAGGTAGCACTGTAGCAACTGATATAGAAATAGGAGTAAATGTACCGGATACTGCGCTTACAAATGTTGGGGCTCAGATAATGAGAGAAGCTACTTATGGTGCTACAAGCAATTGGTATTATAAGGGCGGTAATTTTTTACAATTTGCTAAAGAAGTTATAAGGGATAGTGGTGCAACAGAATATTTAATGGCAGCTTCTTTCACTAATAAAGATACTTATATATATGATAATAAATTTGATGATGGAGTAGCCAATACAGGGACGGTTAGGGGTGCTTACGGTAGAGAGCTTGATGATAGTGGTTGGACTAGTTGTGATTATTCCAGTATTAGTGGCACAGATTTAACATGCATAATTGCAATTCGCTATGGCTACTTCTAAAGACTTAAAAAGAAAAATATTAACAGAAGCGCTTAATCTAGTTCCTATTTATGGTTGGAGTGAGGAGTTGCTTAAAAATGCAGAAGATGCTGCAGCCGCGCAGAATGTTTTTGTTTCAATAAAGGATTTGGTGGAATATCACCTAGAGCAGAATGATGAGTTATTGCAGAAAAAACTGGATAAGTTAGATCCTAAAAAATTAAAGGTTAGAGAGCGTATTAAACAAGCTTTGTTATTTAGGTTTGAATTGCATGATAAAGAAATAATAAAAGAAACCATAAAGTTTTTAATGCATCCTAAAAATGCAGACCTAGCTTTTGCAAGCCTTGCTTCTACTTGTGATAAAATTTGGATCTGGGCTGGTGATGAATCTACCGATTTTAATTATTATACCAAAAGAACTCTGCTAGGAGCAGTATATTCAACATCTCTAGCTTACTATCTTAAAAAAGACGAGAAAGATGAAATCACCAAAGAAAAACTAGAAACATTTATCGATAAGAGAATCTCAGAAGTACTTAGGCTGGGCGATATGAAGGCCACAGTAAAACGCTCTTTCGGTGTTATTAGAGACTGGATTAGCACCAAATCGTAGACCTTTGGTTAATTTAGAATTCAAAATTACCCAAGCGCAGCGAGGGCTTATCTTTCTTGTTGCATTTTGTCTGCAATTAAGAAGGCAAGTTCTAGGCTTTGAGTGCCGTTTAATCTTGGGTCACAATGAGTATTGTAATTTTCAGATAGGCAAAGTTCAGTGATTTCTTTGGTTCCGCCTAGGCATTCGGTAACGTCTTGACCGGTCATTTCGATATGGATTCCACCCGCATAAGTATTTAGGCTTTTGTGGATTTCAAAGAAATTCTCAACTTCCTTAAGAATATTAGCGAACTTTCTAGTTTTGAAGCCATTTGATGATTTCTCAGTATTACCATGCATTGGATCACAAGACCAAATCACATTTAAGCCTTCATTACGTACAGCCTCAACCAAAGGAGAAAGCTTGTCAGTGATAGTGTCGGCTCCCATTCTAGCAATTAAAGTTAATCTACCTGGTTCATTCTCAGGGTTTAGAGTGGTGATTAATTTTAGCAGCTCATCTTTAGTCATGCTTGGCCCCACCTTTGAAGCGATAGGGTTAGCGATGCCTCTAAAATATTCGATGTGAGCTTCATCAAGACTACGAGTTCTTTCACCAATCCATAACATGTGTGCTGAACCAGCATAATATTTCTCATCTACAGGGTTAAAGCGTGTTAGAGCTTCTTCATAATTAAGCAATAAAGCTTCATGCGAGGTAAAAAAATCTGCGCTATTATAATCTTTATCTGAAGATAGGTTAAAACCACATGCCTTGAAGAAAGATGCAGATTTCTCAATTTCAGAAATGATCTGAGTTAATTGGCTGTTACCCTTAGTTAGGTTTGCGAAATCATTTAACCAACCATAAATGTTATCTAGGCTTGCAAAACCACCTGATGCTAAGGCTCTCATGAAGTTAAGTGTTGCAGCAGATTGATCGTAAGCCTTTAGTAAATTACCAGGATTTGGTATTCTAGCCGTTTCATCTGGATTGATAGAATTAACCATATCACCGCGATAACTTGCTATTTTCTGGCCATTAACTTCCTCAAAGTCGCTAGATCTTGGTTTAGCAAATTGACCAGCTATTCTGCCAACTTTCACAATTGGTTTACCTAGACCATGCATTAAAGCCACAGTCATTTGCAAAATAACTTTGAAATATTGTTGTAAATTTTGCTCGTTAAATTCAGCGAAGCTCTCAGCACAATCACCAGCCTGTAATAGGAATCCTTCTCCTAGACAAACATTTGCTAATTGTTCTTTTAATTTTATAGCTTCATCAAAGTAAATTAATGCCGGATATTTAGATAGAATTTTTTCTACTTCCTGAACTGCTTTTGAGTCATTATAGATAGGTTGTTGTTTAATAGGGCAATCACGCCAGCTTGAAATGTTCCAGTCTTTAATATTTGTATTTTTCATCTTTTAATCTTGCGGCTTATAATAAGGAAAGTAATATTACAGCGTTACACAATAATTTGCAAGTTAACGTGCCATATAGTGATTACAAAAAAACAGTAGCATTTCAGGGGAGTGAAGGAGCTAATTCGCATTTAGTATGTAAGCAAAATTTCCCTAATGCTAAATATAAAGCCTATGAAACTTTTGATGATGTATTTGTGGCTGTTGAAAAAGGAGAAGTTGATATAGGTATAATTCCTATCGAAAATTCGCATGCGGGTCGAGTATCAGAGATTCACAATCTTTTAAAAGCAACAGAGCTTTATATAACAGGGGAGTTTTTCTTAGAAATCAGACATCATTTAGTCGGTATAAAAGGTACAAAGATAGAAGAAGTGACCGATGTTTATTCTCACCCCCAAGCTTTAATGCAATCTAGCAAGAATATTAGAAAATTGAAACTTAAGAAACATTCTTATCTAAATACTGCTTTGGCCGCTGCTTCAATTAAAGAGCAGCAAGATAAGAGTAAAGCGGCTTTGTGTTCGGAATTAGCTGCAGAAATTAATGATTTAGAGATTTTAAAGCCAGATCTTCAGGATAGCATGAATAATAGGACGGTATTTGTTGCTATTGCTAGAGAGATTGATGAATTGTCGGCAAGCTCTGATAAGAAAATTACCACTTTACTATTTACGGTAAGAAATATACCTGCGGCGATATATAAATGTTTGGGCGGTTTTGCTACGAATAATATTAATATCATTAAATTAGAAAGTTATATACCTGGAGGCTTATCTAGAGAGGCGCAGTTTTTCATTAGTTTTGAGGGGAATACAGAAGATGGAAATGTACAGCTAGCCTTAGAAGAACTGGGGTTTTATTCTAAGAGTATCAAATTGTTAGGAGTATATGATCAAGCGCCAGAAAGAGAAAAAATATAACTTTCTATATGTTAGGGCTTGTTTTTTTACTTTTTTTTGATTAAGTGGTATACTGGAATTTTATAGAGAAACTTGGTAAAGGTAATGGTAAGAAATAATAAAAGCGCATTCTCATTAGTAGAACTTTCGATTGTAATTATAATCTTAGGTTTGTTAGTAGCCTCAGTTACGGTAGGTAAAGACCTGATTCAGGCAGCTCAATTGAGAGGGCTAATTTCGCAAATTCATGGTTTTGAAACTCAAACCAGTACCTTTAAATTAAAATATAACGCATTACCAGGTGATATTAAGAATGCAGACAAAAGAGGTCTAGGTACTAATAATGGTGATGGAGATGGTGTGATCGAAGATGCTACAGCTGGTGGTGATCCAGATAAAGCAGATTACGAAATAGTTTATTTCTGGCAGCACCTAAATTTGGCTGGTTTTGCTGATGGTGCTTATGATGGTGATGATACTAATGGCGCATTAGGAGAAACCTTTCCTAAGGCTAAGCATGGTGGTGGTATTGTGGTTTATGGTGTAGATGGTGTAAATTACTACCATATCGGTATAGCAGACTCTACTACAGGTACTCCTTCAACTTTAGTGTTTGATGATACTTTAGTGCCTGAAGATGCATTCTCTATTGATAATAAATTAGATGATGGTTTTCCATTAAAAGGAAAAGTTGTTGCTAGAGCTGAATGTGCTACAAACCCAACAACATTTACTTGTGCTAATACAGCTATTACTACTACAAGTGGTGGTGCTAGTACAACAGCTGGTACAGCTTGTGTGTTGCAGGCAGGTGGTTCACAAGACGCTAACCTTGATGAGTATGACTTTGAGACTACTACTATCAAGTGTCAGCTTCGCATGCAAATGAACAACTAACTAAAAATCTGTATAGCAGCGCGCCTATTCGCAAAAAGCCAAAAAAACGGAAACGCCGTGTACTCACGTACACAAGTTGTCGTTTTTTTGGCTTTTTGCAAATAATCGCACTACTCTACAAATTTTTTGGGACCCAGTTTTTGGCTTTGCTTGCCCTTTACTTCTCAATTATTCTCAGTGTTTGATTCTGGCTCGGAGCTGTTGTTCTACTAAGCGAGTTCTGGAGCGGGAGCGAAAGATGTTTGGGCGACTAGAAATGCAGTGGAGAGATGTGGGTGGTGGAGATGAAATTTTAGGGGATTAGTCCTAATTTTTTATGGCTATCATTTAATTAGTGGTATAGACTTCGGGCAAATCTCTGGTGATTAGTTGTTAATGGAATCTAAAAATAGTGCACCTACTTCGGAATTTTTGAGTAGCGTTATTAAGGCTAGTAGATCTGATCGTGTTACTATCGATGAGCTTAAAGTTTCTATGCATGAAAGAGGTTTTGGGATTTTATTGATGATTTTTGCGTTGCCAGTATCTGTGCCTGTACCTTATATACCAGGGGTTACTACGGTTTTTGCTTTACCACTATTGTTCTTAGCTGTGCAAATGTTGCTTGGTTTTGAATTTCCATGGTTACCTAAATGGCTTACTAAAATTTCCATAAAGAGAAGTACTTTACGTTTCATTATTATGAAATCATCGCCTTTCTTGAAAAAAATCGAGAGATTATTAAGGCCAAGATTATTGTTTTTTACTAATAGTAGCGGCGCACAAGTGATAGGTTTCTTTGCCACTGTCTTTGCGGTTTCTATCGCGCTACCTTTGCCTTTTACTAATTTTGTACCTGCAATAGGTATAGTGGCTATGTCTTTAGGTCTTTTAAGTAGGGATGGTGTTACAGTTATAATAGGAGCGTTGATTGGTACAGCAGGGGTATTCTTTACGCTGGCTGTTTTAGTGCTTGGTAAAAAGATCGTAATGGGAATTATTAACAGTCTTATTTAATGGAGACTCCAAGCTTTAACTTCACAATAGATGAGCAGGCCGAGAATTCTAGATTAGATAAATATCTAGCAAATGAATTAAAGTCAGAATATATCTCCAGAGAGAGAATTAAGAAAGCCATTCTAGAGGGTTATGTTACAATTAATGGTGAAGTTAACAAATTGGGTAGATATGCGCTAAAAGAAGGGGATATTATCGAATTAACCCTGCCTGCTAAACAGAAAAGCCAATTAGATCCTAAAGAAATACCTCTAGATATAGTTTATGAAGATGATGACTTATTGGTTATCAATAAACAAGTAGGCCTTACCGTCCATCCTGGAGCTGGTAATAATCAAGATACTTTAGTTAACGCTCTACTTGCGCGTAATCAAACTCTGTCTCAATTAGGAGGAGATGATAGGCCAGGTATAGTGCATAGACTAGATAGAAATACTTCAGGTCTTATGTTGGTAGCTAAGAATGATCGTGCTCATCTACATTTAAGCCAGCAGCTCCAAGAGCGTAGCCTTAAGAGAAAATATTATGCATTGGTTTGGGGAATGCTGAAGCCAGATTGCGGTACAATAGAAACTAACATCGCAAGAAGTAGTAGAAACCGCAAATTAATGGAAGTAGCGATTAATCGAGGTAAAAAAGCCATAACTCACTATGATACTATAGAAATCTTTCAACATGGTGCTTTAAGTCTTATAGAATGTGAGTTAGAAACTGGCCGCACTCATCAAATTAGAGTGCATATGTCCAATCTAGGCCATAGCATCTTTGGTGATCCAGAATATGGTAATAACCTACGCAAATTAAAACGTTTCTTCAAAGAAGATGAACACCAACTAATCTATAATTTCAAACGCCAAGCCCTCCAAGCCTACCACATCCAATTTATCCACCCAGCAACGGATAAACTAATGAAGTTTGAAGTTGGATTAGCTGATGATTTCGCCGAAATTATAGAATATCTACGCTAAATCAATTTAGAATTCCAAAACGCAAAGCGTTTTGGCTATGCAAGTTCTTGCAATTCAGCTTGAATAGCTCTTAGCTCGTTAATTGCTTCGCTGATAACTTGTTTGTTTGGGCTAGCATTGGTATTAGCCGCAGCTTCCATTTTAATATCACCATTTAGGTATTTTTTAGCACCTTCTATAGTAAAACCTTTGTTGTAAAGCAGGTCTTTAATAGATTTAATAGTATCGATATCTTTATGGTTATAAAGTCTACGATTGCCTCTACCTTTAGTTGGGCTTATTTGCGTGAATTTAGTTTCCCAGAAACGTAGTACATAAGGCTCAATATCAAGCTCTTCTGCAACTTCATTAATTGGTTTCAGGGATAGATTAGAGAAATTTTTAGCAAATAAATTTTCCATGCTGATTGATTATTTAATTGTCATTAACAAAGTTCTTGAAAAAGTCAGATGCTTTGAAAGTAATAAGCTCTCTAGCTGGAATATCGAATTCTTGCTTAGTTTTTGGGTTTCTCCCTACACGAGCATTTTTGTTTTTACGAGTGAAGGTGCCAAAATAAGGAATTCTAACTTTTCCTTCATTATATATCACGTCAGTCATTACTTCGATGATATCATTAATCATTTCAGCAGATTGTGATTTAGAAATACCAAATTCATCAGCAATTTCCTTAGCTATATTTTCTTTATTTATTGTCCCGTTCATCGTGTATTCTTAATATTTAATTAACAAAGAGCCCCAGGTTAAACCTGCTCCTAGCGCTTCAAAAACCACATAGTCTCCTCGTGCAAGCTTATTATGACTCAAAGCTTCATTTAGTGCAAGAGGAATTGATGCTGCGGAGGTATTTGCATGCTTATTTACTGTTGAAATAACAGTATCTTGCGTAAGATTAAGACGTTTTGCTACTGCATCTAGGATTCTTTGGTTAGCTTGATGAGGTACTACGAGCTTAATTTGCTCAAAGCTTAAGCCATTGTTTTTTACTATTGAATCAATAGCGCTCGCCATCTTACTAACTGCGTGTTTAAAGACATCCCTTCCTTGCATGGTGATTTTACCTTCACCGCCAGTTAAAGATGGGCCGCCATCAGTATTTAAAATTTCATAAAGTGAGCCATCAGAATATAGCTCGCTATCGATGATCTCGCTTTGACCGGTTTCATCCCTACCTAGCACAATCGCACCTGATCCATCACCAAATAATACGCAAGTATTACGATCTTCCCAATTTAGAATTCTAGAGAGGGTTTCAGCTCCAATAACTAGAACATTTTTAGCACTACCAGTTTTGATGAATTTATCGGCAACTGATACAGCGTAGACAAAGCCAGAACATACTGCTTGAAGATCAAAAGCAAAGCCATGCTTCATTTCTAATTTAGCCTGGATCTTAGTGGCGGTAGAAGGAAAAATATTGTCTGGAGTCGTGGTCGCAACTATGATCATATCAAGGTCATCTGCGCTTAATCCAGCATTCTTAAGAGCATTAACTGCTGCTTTATGGCCTAAATCTGAGGTAAGTTCTCCTTCTGCTGCAACATGACGTTTAGTGATACCAGTTCTTTCACGAATCCACTCGTCACTAGTATCAACAATTTTAGAAACATCATCATTAGTTAGAATTTTTTCAGGAAGGTAGCTGCCACAGCCAAGAATTTTAGAGCAATAAGACATTTATTGATTATTGTTATTATTTGTTAGTCTAAGCTCTTCGATTATCTTATCATTGATTTTATTTTCAATTAAATTTACAGCCACTTTTAAAGCATTGGCGAAACCAAGCTTATCAGCATTTCCGTGACTTTTGATTGAGATACCATTTAAACCAACAAACATAGCGCCATTGTGATTGCGCGGATCAATTCTTTTAAAAACATGCTTTAGCGATAAAGCTGAGAATAAAAAGCCAATTCTAGAAAAGATAGATGCTTTAAATCCCTCTTTGAAGAAGCCAGTTAGAATTTTAGCGGTTCCTTCTATTGCTTTTAAAGCGATATTTCCGGTGAAGCCATCAGTTACAATTACATCGACTACTCCAGTCATAATATCATCACCTTCAACATAGCCATGATAGTTTAAATGAGTGTATTCTTCACCTAGAATCTGATTGGCTACACGCACAGTTTCATGTCCTTTTAGTTCTTCGGAACCAATATTTAATAAACCAATGGATGGAGATTCTACGGTTAAAGCGGCTTTAGCAAATGCATCGCCCATAATTGCAAATTGAGCAAGATTTTCTGCATCGCAGGCAGAGTTGGCGCCCATATCTAATAATAGAGAGCTGCCCTTTTTAGTGGGAATGATAGTACATATAGCTGGCCTATCTATACCATCCAAAGTTTTTAGAATTAATTTAGACATTACCATTAAAGCCCCAGTATTGCCGGCAGAAACAATAGCGTCTGCTTTGCCGTTTTTTACCGCTTCAATTGCTAGTCTCATGCTTGAATTTTTGCTTTTTCTTAGCGCTGTAGATGGTTTTTCGTCTGCTGAGATGAATTCAGTAGTATGAACTACTTCAGAACATTTTTTTAATTTAGAATGTTTATTTAGAATTGGCTCAAGCTTTTCTTTATCTCCAAAAAAGATAAAAAATATATTAGAATTCTTTTCTGCGAATAGATTAGCACCAGCAACAACAGAATAAGGAGAATTATCTCCGCCCATTGCATCTAGAGCTAATTTATAAGTTTTTGCTGTATTATTTTTGTTGTTAGGCAACATTTTAGAGGATGCTTAAAGATACTAAGCTTTTTTACCTTCTTCTAATTTTGTTGGCTCTTCGGCTTTTGCGAAAGCAGCTTCAGGTTGCTCTTGATTATCTTCAGCCTTTACTTTTTCTTTAATGATTTCTTTACCTTTGTAGTAACCATCTAAAGATACTTGGTGTGGTAATTGAAGTTCACCGGTAGTTTTGTTGATTACAACATTTACTCTTCCTAAAGCATCATGCGCTCTACGCTGATTTCTTCTAGATTTGGATATTTTCTTTTTTGGAACTGCCATTGGTTAACTCTTAAAATTTTGTTAAATAAACTCTATGTTCTTTATTTACATTCTTTTATCTCTCTTTATTTCTTGCATACTAGGCTTAGTGATTTAACCTTAGCTGCAGAAAAAGAGATACGATCTTATAACAGAAAAACTTTTATAATCTAGTTTTTTTTAGAATGTTTAAATTATTTATATCATTTCTAGTCTTATTTAGTACTGCTTGTGTTGATAATATATCAAAACACGGTCTTAAATTAACCGAAGAGAAGTTAGAAAGAATACATCTAGGGTCTACAAGTCAGATGGTCGTAAAAGAGTTAATTGGCCCTCCAACTATAAATACCACGAGAGGGGATAAAGAAATTTGGTATTATATAGATTATGAAAGAAACAAAAGGCCTTTTAAATTGCCATATTACGTATCTTATGACGTAGTAGAAGTAGAATTTGTTGATGATAGGGTAGTTAAGTTAAATAAATATGATAAGGCTGCCATGAACAAAATTGCTTTCAATAAAAACGAAACGCAAGGTAGAGAAGGTAAAAGAAGCATATTTAGACAGTTACTTGGTAATGTAGGAAGGTTTGACGGTAGCAGTGACTTATAAAATTTTACAAATTGGCTGTGGTAATATGGGGAAGGCTATTGCGGGTGCGATAGCAGGAGAGCTGGCTGATTCCGAGTTGTTAATTATAGACCCTAGGGCTCAAGATAGTTTTTCGAATGAGAATATCAAATTATGTTCGTCAGTTTCAGAGATAGGAGATTTTCAGGCGAATATTGTGATTTTTGCAGTGAAGCCGCAAAATATAAAAGAAGTAATGGCTGAGTTTGCCAATTGGGTAAATAAAGATGCAATAATTATCTCAATTTTAGCAGGAACTACGGTTAGTATTTTTAAAGAAACATTTCCACAAAATAAGATAGTAAGAGTAATGCCTAATTTGGGGGCAATAATATCTAAGAGTGTGAATTTAGCTTACTCTGAAGATGGTGATGTTAGTTTTAAAGAAAAAATAGGCGCTTTGCTTAAAAGTTTTGGTTGCACTGTTTGGTTAAATGAAGAAAGCCAGCTACATGCAGGTACAGCAGTATCAGGAAGTGGGCCTGCCTATTATTACTTATTTTTAAAAATTTATGCTAAATACTTAGAGAATGCGGGCTATGAGGCGGAAGCTGCACAAGAAATTGCCATAGAAACAGCAGAAGCAGCAAGCCAGACCGCTAAAGGCCAAAATCTTGATCAATTGATTAAGAACGTAACTAGTAAAGGAGGTACCACAGAGGCTGCTCTTAATGTGTTAGATGATGATTTGGAAAGGCTGATTAACGAATCTTTGGATGCGGCAGCTTCGAGATCGGTTGAGTTGTCGAGCTAGGCAACTATTCTAATTTTTGAAATTAATTGGGCGAAGCTTGGTTTTATTTTTTATTGTCGCGTAGAGAGGTAAGATCAACGACATTTTTACCCTTATCTATTTTCTTTTGAGTTTTTTTGTCGTTCTTTTTAGAAGGCTTCTTTTCTTTTACAGCTTCTTCTTCAATTTCTTCAGCTAACTCTTCTAAAAGTGCTTCATCAGCAAGGATGTTGAATTTTAAGCCAAATCTAACGCCAGGATCTGCAAATGAAGTAAGGGCAGCAAAAGGAATTTTTATTAATTCTCTTTTACTATCAAAGCTTAGAATCACTTTGAAGAAAGTTTCTGTAACTTCTAAATCTTCATATTGATGTTGTAATACGACAGTCATTTCTTCAGGATATTTTTCCTTCAAATTAGCTGGAATTTCTACACCTTCGTAATTAGTAAAAAATGAGATTAAAAAATGATGGTCACCTGATAGGCCATCTTTTTTGATTTTAAGCAATGCTTCCTTAACTACTTGGCGCATTGCATTGTCAATTAATTGGTCGTAACGAATATAATCTTCTATCATGGTCTCAAATTTTGCTAATCTTGGCTAGTTATAAAAAGAAACTCTCCTTTTTGCAAGAGTTGTCTATTTATTCATCATAACAGAAAAAGAAATATCGTTCAAGCCGCGCCTAAACGATATTTATTAATAAAAAGCATTCTCGATATGTTTCCAATAACTGGGAAAACTTACAAATATTACATCAAACCTTACATCGTGAGAACTCATTCTATGCTTCTTCAAATATAGTGTTGCGGCATTTTTGATGCGGGTTTGTTGTTTTCGATTAATTACATCGAAAAATACTTGTTTATCCTTGCGACTTTTTACTTCTACGAAAATGATTTGCTTATTTTTAGAACAAATTAGGTCAATTTCACCTATTTTTGTCTTGAATCTAGTTTCCAAGATTTTATAACCTTTTAATATGAGGAGTAGAGCAGTTAGTTTTTCTGCATAAATTCCTTTGTAATAATTTTTCATGTTATGTTTTGCTTAATATTTAAAGGAGTAATATATGGTGTCGTTGGATAATACAAGAGGAGAGGTAAGCAGAGGGGGGCTTTATAAGATACTAGAAGCCGGGATGACTGGAGATCTTGAGGCTTTTGAGAAATGCTATATTGAGCGTAGAAGTGATATCTTGGCGCATGTTGGTATGCTAAGCCATTTATTACACAGCTCATTATTTCTTGGTCGCCCTGATATTGCCCAGTTCTTATTAGATGAAGGGGCTTCTGGTATAGAAGAAATTAGCCGCGAGGGTGCTACCAGTGCTAATACTGCTTTTGACTTGGCAATAGATGGCTACAAGGCCTCTGCAGATAACCAAGCTTTAGCCAATGCATACATAATATCTGCAATTAAAATTTCTACTCAAGATACAGGAATGATAAAGACTATAACTTCATTAATACCTGAAATAGCTGATAATGAAGAAATTATGTCTGCCTTAGGGAAGAGTTATACGCATCTAGCTAGTTTAGCTAGTTCTAAAGTAGCGAGTGCGGGCCGATCTAAATAAGTGTTGCCTAAGCTGTTGATTTATGCTATAATGCTTTATCTTTTTAAGATACAAAGGGGGCATATGAGAACAGATATGATGGTGAGATTATGGCAAGAAGAGGGAGAGGAGCTGATGCAATTAGAAGACAGGAACAAGATGCTGCGATCGCAGCAAATAGACATAGCGCAGAAATTGAACAACATTTAGGCGTAATAGAAGAAGTCGATTTATTCGGTAGATGGACTGGATTGTTACATCGTTCATTAAAGCATTTCTTTAAAACTGAAATAAACGCTTTTGACAAAGCATATGGTGATAATTATGCGTTGTTTACCTTAGATGTTAAATCAAGAGATAAGAGCTTTACTAGTTTTAATTTGCGCTCAGTAGCAGGTACTGGCTTCAGGGACCATAAAAAGATGATAGATGCGCAGTTACTAGATATGCCAGGCGGAATAGATGATGATTTAGGCACAACTGGGTATCTTAGAGATAGTTTGAGATCTATTATGCCTAATTCTTGGCTTAAAACTAATAGAAAAGATTATCCATTAGATCACCATCATTCAGAGCAATTAGCAGCCATATTATATATAAATAATATGGATATATTAGCGAATTCATTAGCAATGGAACCAGGTAAGCAAGCAGAAAAGATAGTTTTCAATGCATATTCTTAATATGCACCTTCGGATGAAGATATGAAGGCCTATATACAGTTAAGAAAAGTAATAGCTGCTAAATTTCATGTAAATTTAGAGGCGGTCACAATTTGTATATCTTATGATAAGCCATATATAAAATATCATGCACAGAGTGTAGCTACAAGGTTGGGGGCTGAGTATTTAGATGAAGCTAGAGCAGAAGAAAGAGAGATGGCGTTGATTGTTAATTTGGTAGAGATTCATTATCGTGGCGGTCGTGCTGCACGTATAAAACAACGAAGAGCAGCTCAAGGCAGCTGATTAAGTGGAACAGATATTGCGCAGTTAGAGTTTAATGAACATAAAGTTAGAGAGTTACAGGCTGAAAGAAAAAGAATACAAACTGCTGAACATAAGCCTATAATTTTAGCAAAAGCTCCTGAGCATCCAATTACACTAGATTTAAGAGATGGCTATGCAGCGGTAAAACGTAATCTTAACCTAAATAAAGGTTGTGTTTCACGCAGATTGCTGTGGCGAGATTGTGGCTCTGGCTTTGCAGCGCGGGCAGCTGCAGGATTGGAAGAAGGGGAGGTGCCGGTAGGGAATTCTCAAGTAGTAGGATTTTCTCGTTATTGTTACGATGTTGTAAGGAACCAGCAAACTAGAACTTTTAGTGCGGCAAAATTAGGGCGAGCATATGACTTGGATGCTGCTTTAGTTGAAGAAGCAGAGCTAGATAGAGAGGTTGCAGAGGCAGCTAGACAGAGAGCGGTACAAGATGCTGCAAGAAGAGCTTTAGAATATGCGGCAGTGCTATTAGCGCTAAGAAGCAGGGTCCCTACAGATGTTGATATGGTGGAATATTTTTATAGAGACAATAATATTGTAGCACGAACGAATGCTGTAGTTGCCGGTTTGGGTGGCTATGAGGCAGGAGGTAGTGCATTTCTGGCGAATGTTCAGGCTGGTTATATAGTTGGTGTGCTTAGCCCTGCTGATATTAGTGCTCATTCAAGATCTCCAATTGCTAGATCTATAAATGATGAATTTAAAGGCAGGTTACGCGCTAAGATGGCCGCAAGAACAAATAATATAAAAATTATTATGCCAATTTCAAGAGGTTTGCATTGGATGTCTGTAGAAATTATTGCTGAAATTGTAGGTGACCATTATGAATTTAAATTTACTATTCATGACCCTCAGTCAGCAGGTAATGAAATTTCACAGGCAGAAAGGGCTCATGTGAGAGGGCAATTAGCAGCAGCCTTAGGTGCTGATATTTTAGGTGCAACAGGCATAGTTTATGTAGAGAGCAATGAACTGGCAAGGCAACAAGATGGTTCTAGTTGTGGGGTGATAGTTTCTAGAGATATGGAAGCGATGATGCAAAATGCTGAGTTACCATACACTAATATGACTGAAGCTGAATTTGATGCAGAAATGTTAGCAATTAGAACAGAAGATAGAGATCGTGGTTTTGTAAGAAATACAGAAATTACTGGTGCAGAGGTATTTTCTTATGTTGAGTATAATGGTAGAGCTGTAGTGAATACTGCGATAACAGATAAAATAAAGGATTTGCCTAATGATTTTAAGGATACATTTATAGGCTTAACCATTGAAGGAATAAACCATTACAAGGCAGCTATTATAGCAAAATATATTGAATTGGAAGGTAATGCCGCAGTTAGAGACACTTATAATGATTTCTTTAGAGGTGATTTTCCAGATGTTTTAATCGGTGCAGATCAAGCACTTTTTGATGAAGTAGTGGGGGGCA
>Ga0181585_10001125_pt1 | contig 23348 bp, 21 predicted proteins | sample 071ome_29_FD_132469 | JGI IMG/M metagenome (GOLD analysis project Ga0181585, IMG submission 132469) | Coastal salt marsh microbial communities from the Groves Creek Marsh, Skidaway Island, Georgia - 071407BT metaG (megahit assembly) | ecosystem: Environmental > Aquatic > Marine > Intertidal...
ATCGATCGCGATAGCCGTCGAGAACGTCGCGCTGCCACTGGGCAAAATGACCCTCAATAATAGCCTGACGCGCTTCTCGCATGAACTGTTGGAAAAAGAAGATGTTGTGAAACGTCGCTAGGTGCAAGCCCAAGAATTCGCCTGTTTGAAAAAGGTGGCGCAGGTAGGCTCGGCTGTAGTTTGTGCACGTCTTGCAGGCGCATCCCTCCTCGATGGGGGCATTGTCCTCGGCGTGCTGGGCGTTCTTTAGGCGCAGGCGCCCACTGCGCGTGAAAGCAGTGCCGTTGCGCGCGTTGCGCGTGGGCACTACGCAGTCAAACATATCGACTCCGTGCCCCACGGCCTCAACCAAGTCGTGCGGTAGGCCAACGCCCATCAGATAGCGCGGTTTATGCGCGGGTAAGTGCGGCGTCGTCGAGCGAATAACGTCAATCATCTCTTCGCGAGGTTCGCCCACGGCTAGGCCGCCAATGGCGTAGCCGGGCAAGTCCATGTCGACCAGTGCACCAGCACATTGCTGGCGTAAATCCGAGTATACGCTGCCCTGCACGATGCCGAAAAGGGCTTGTGGCGGGCGATGACTGCGCTCCTCGCTGAGCTCCCGGTGGCGAATCCGACAGCGCTCAGCCCAGCGCAGCGTCATTTCCATGGATTTCTGTGCGTAGTCGCGCTCGCACGGGTAGGGGGTGCACTCGTCAAAGGCCATAATAATGTCGGCCCCTAAGCCGTGCTCGATTTCCATCACGCTCTCAGGAGAGAATAGGTGGTACGAGCCGTCTAAGTGCGACTGGAAGCGCACGCCCTCCTCGCTGATGGTGTTGAGGTCGCCTAGGCTGAAGACCTGAAAGCCGCCGCTGTCGGTGAGAATGGGGCGCTGCCAGTTCATAAAGGCGTGCAGGCCGCCGGCTCGGTCAATCAGTTCGTGGCCCGGTCGCAAATAGAGATGATAGGCGTTGCCGAGGATAATCTGCGCCTGCGTTTCCACGAGATCGCCTTGGTCCATTGTCTTGACGGTGGCCTGCGTGCCTACGGGCATAAATATCGGCGTTTCAATGCGGCCATGCGGCGTGTGGAGAATGCCAGCGCGGGCACCGGTTTGTTTGTCTTGGGCGATGAGTTCAAAGGTAAATGGAGCGGTCATGGTATGAGCTGTTCCAGAGAGGCAAAGCGAAAGCCGCGCTGTTCCAAGCGCGGTAAGACGCGTTCGAGTGCGAGTAGGGTGTTGGTGCGATCGTGTCCTATGCCAACGGCATGCCCCGTGCGGCTCGCCTGCGCCGCTAGGTTCCACAGGGCGGCTTCGATGGCCGCGCGATCGTCTACCTCGTCGATAAAGACGTCGCGCTGCAGGCTGGGCACTCCCAGCGATTGAGCCAGATCATAGGCAACCGAGTGCGACGTCGTGCGGCTGTCTAGAAAGAGTAACTGTCTCTTTTTCGCTTCCGCTAAGAGGGTGCGCATAATGCGCTCGTCGCGGGTTATCTTAGACCCCATGTGGTTGTTAAAACCCACCGCATTGGGAATGCGTCTCAGCGCTCGCTGCAGCACGGAGCGCACTTCGCTCTCGCTGTAGTGCGCCATAATGGCTCCATTGCCCGGGTCCTGTGCGGGATAATCGTCGGGCTCCATCGGTAGGTGGACCAGTAGGTCGTGCCCGTTTTTGCGCGCGCGGTCGGCAATGGCTGTAACCGAACCGGCATTGGGCAAGATGGCGAGAGTCACATGCTGCTGTAAATCGCAAAAGCGCTTGTACAGTCGGCTGTGTTCACCAAAGTCGTCTATGACCAGAGCGATTTGGCCGGTGCGTCTCTGTTGAGTGGTCGTTTTGAGAAAAATAGACGTGGTGTGCAGGGAATCAAAGCCGCAGGTCATCTCTACCTGCACATCGCGCTGCGTTTCGACTGCGCGCAGAACGCGTCCGCCGTATGCCTGTGCGGCCAGTGCGAGCGTTAGGTTGACCTCAGCTAGGGGCAGATCGGCGGGAACCTGCACGTAAATACGGTCTATTTCACCGCGCTGTTTGCGGATGAGCGCGGGCCACAGTCCGCGCGCGTCAAGTGCGCGATCGACTTCCTCGTAAAAGGCATCGGCAAATTGGCGTGCGCTGCTAGCGGGAGCGGGAGGAAGCTCCTCGGCCACGGTCGGTTCCGGCGGCGGCTCTTCGTGCGGGAGCGCGCGCCACTGTGCGTAGAGGGCGTAGCCAACTGAACAGCATAGAACGACGGCCGTTAGGCAGAGGTGCCATGCGGCCGAGCGCGGCTTTTTGGCCATGCTCGCCCGTCTGGAAGGTCGCTTTATCAAGAGCTAGTGCGCGACTACCTGCTTGGCGGTTCCCCAATTGAATAGCTGCGCTGGTCGCTTGCCAGCGCCACAGTCGCCCGAAAGCGGATCGTCTATCCAGCGGGTAATTCTCCACAGGCCGTCTTCGCCCAGGCGCAGCTTGTAGGTCATGACCTGGTCGACGCGAAACCCGTCGCCATTTTCGTCTAGCATCAGCATCTGCACGCGTCCGCGGAAAACCTGCCAATCCTCGTCGGGATGGCCGTCGGGATCGCCCTCAAAGGCGTCGGGGAAGTCGGGACCCAGTTCAACGCTGCGGCGGATAAGCTGGAAATCGAACTCGAAGGAGCGAAAAATATCAAAAATACCGGGACGCGAGCCGTCGCGACTGCCACCGAGAAACTCGAGCTCCTGTTCGAGGCCATTTTCCAAGACGATATCGCCCGCGCAGTCGGTCTCTGTAAACCAGAACCCGGGATCTAGAACGGTCTCATAGAGGTCCTTGTCTCGGTCGCGCATAGCGCGCGCCAAGTTGTCCATGAGGATTTCGGGCGTAGTCGCATCTGGGGCGGGCCCCTGAATTTCACCGGCACCTGCCTGTTTGTCCGGTGCGAAGGGGTTGCCGCAGCCGCCGAGTGCTACGAGGGCCAAGAGGGCAATAGACAAGGCCATTGGGCGCATTAAACGGCTCCTTTGTTTGTTTTATCCATGCAAAACTTTGATCAGATATAATATAATGCGTTTCTCGTTAAAGAAACCCGCAGGAGATGCGCGTCGTACCATTGGGGATTCCAGCTAGCGGGAAAAGAGCGCGCGAAGCTCGCCCCAAGAGAACTTGGCGGAGGCGCGATCGCGTATGTCTCGCCACTGATCGATGTTCCATACGGGGTTCTCCGCCGTCGGCGTGCTCAGATCTATTTCCATGTATCCCTTAATGGCTATTACGTTTCCAGCAGACGCACCTTCCTCGGAAGGAGTTTCGGTAAATTCGATTTCGTAGGGAAAAATAAACGTCTCACTAAGCTGGTCGGCCGACGGAATGCGTTCGTCAAAAGAGGACTGAAACCAGCGTATAAAGCGGACACTCTGCGTGCGTTCGGGGTCTAGGATTGCGCGGGCAAAATCGCGTTCTTGTGCAACGCCCCAAACGGTATCCTTTGCCGTGTCGTAGATCTCAGGATGCCGCTGCAGATCTTCCTCATCTGGAACAAAGGAGAAGCTCTCCGTCAGCTGTTCCATGTACTGTTCGGGGTTGCGGCTCTCTGGCTGCGCGGTAAAAATCGTGCGCAGATTGTTCAGCACGTACTCGGGCCGCGTGCGCTCGAGCAGAAAGAGCTGCTGACCGCTCGGGCATTCGGGTGTTTGGGTTGCGAACGGATTAGCCGAATCGGTCTGTTCGCCGGCAATGGCGCTGGCGCAGTGCGGAAAAAGCAGAGTGCTCGTCTCCGGTCCGCAGCGGCAGTCTGCCTGGTCGGAGTCGCCTAGGCCGCAGCCGTTCAGCGTGGCTGCCAGGAGGCCGATGGCGCCTAGTAAGACGTTGAGAACGGGACGGGAGAAAAGCACAGGGCAAATACGATCAGGCAGAGATAACCAATCCAGCGCCGCTTGCGATCCAGCTTGGTATACGAATCGAAGGGCGCAGGATGGTCCTTGCCAAAGAGCGTGAGAAAAAAGGCCAGGGCAAGCCAGCCGGGCCAGCCCGACGGCCACGAGGGAAACCAGACCATGGCAACTATGCCGTACAGTCCCATCGCAACGAGCACGACGAAGGCCAGGCGTGCAATGCGCCTGTGCCAGCGCGCAAAGAGGGCATACGTGATGTGTCCCCCATCGAGCTGACCGATGGGAAAGAGGTTAAACGCCGTAATAAAGAGACCAACCCAGCCGGCAAAGGCAATGGGGTCGAGCAAGACGTGCTGCTGTGGACTGAGAGGGGGCAGGACAACGTGCGCAATTGCGCTGAACAGGAGCGGAGCACCCAGCTCAATGGGGGGACTGTAAACGTAGTCGTTGGAAATGATCTGCGACCGCATAAGTCCCCAAATGCAGGCCCCCACGGCTACCGCGAACCCGGCCAGTGGGCCGGCTGCGCCAATGTCGAGCAGTGCGCGCTTGTGCGGAATGGCCGAGCGGATCTTGATTACGGCGCCCAGCGTGCCGAGAAACGATACGTAGGGCAGCGGCAAAAAGTAGGGCAGAGAAGCCTTCACGCCCCAGCTGCGGGCGGCAAAATAGTGCCCGAACTCGTGCACGGTCAGAATCGTCAGCAGCGTAGCGGCAAAGGGAACGCCTTCGATAAGATGCACCAGCGTGCGAAGCGAGACGAGTGGGTCAACGCCTTGCTGCATGGCCCCGGCCGCCATCATGGACAGGAGCGTCAGCACAAAGAGGACGCCGTGCATCCAGACCCTCGTTGGCTCGTCGGCAGGTAGAGGCGGCGGCGTGGAAGACGTTGGTCGATAGACGGCCGCCGGGACGGGCGGCGGCATTGGACGCGGAGCCAACGGGGGACGTGTTTTGCGCCATAGGTTCATCGGGCTGCCGTCCCCCCGTTAAACTGGAGGCTCAGCTGGTGTGCCTGACCGAGTCCGTCGGAGAAGGGCATATAGGCGTAGTCGACTGACCACGAACGGACGCGGATGCGCACTCCACCCGATAGACCGCGGTTGTCTGCCGTTTGGTAGCCCAGGCGTAGGGCCAAGAACGGCTGGGCCCAATACTGTCCTCCGGCATGAAAGCTGAGGTCGGTCTCGCGCGCCTTTTGCACTTCGACGCCCAAGAGCAGGTCCTGCACGCCGCCGTACGTCAGGCCGATGCGCCCTTCTGTGGGCAAGGGAGTTGCGAGCCGCTGGAGTCGGTTCATGGCTCCTGCATTGAGTAGGGCCGCGCCCGCCAAGAGATGATCCCCAAGGGGGTAGAGCAAGCCTAGATCAACGCCGTAGCCAACGGCCGAATGGGTTGAAATTGACTGGTGCAGCAGTTTCAGCTGGGCACCCAGGCGCATTTCACTGGCTAGGCGACGTGTATAAGCGACACCCGCGGCTAGGTCATACGCACCAAACGTGCCCAGCGGCTGGCTGCTGGGGCCCGTGCGATATTCGAGTCCATCGGCCTGCCAGATCTGTGCGCGCAGGGCCCAGGCACTGTGCGTGCCCTGTTTGACCGCGTGCAGGTGCTGCTGTTCGATATCTCCTATCCAAGCGTTGTGCGAAAACGCATAGGCTCGTTGGGTCGTGGCAGAGAGGGCGGCTGGGTTGGCGGCCTCGGGGCCTTGTAGAGCCGCACTCAAATTCGCCATGCCCGCCGGTCGCGCGCTGCCGCTCAGGCGCAAGGACGGAAACCCCGCCGTTTGTGCAGAGACGTGCAGAGGACTCAGCAGCGCGATGACGAGAAGGAGGTGACGCATGTTAGAAAGACACCTCTAAGCCAACGGTTGTGCGCGCATCGACGCCGATGGGATCGGTGCTGTAGGCGTAGTGGAACTGCAGCCTTTGACTGCGCATGGGCCTCAGGCTTAGTCCGGCCGATAGCTGACCCAAGGCCTCTTCGCCGCCCATGTCGCGCAGGCCAGACCGCAGCGTGAGCAGGGGACTCACCGTCCATTCACCGCCCACGTGCGCTCTGGTTTCATCGCCTCCGGTAACTTCGAAGCCCAGCGTCCCCTGAGCGAAGGGACGGTAGGCGATACCGGCCGATAGCACGCGGGGCAGCGGGTCTTCCGTGCTGCTGCTCTGCCCGTTGGTCAGGCGCACCTTCCAGTTGAGCGAAGCGCTCAGATTGCGCGCTGCTACGCCTAGTGTGAGCCGTTTTCCAAGCGCGTACTGTAAACCGACGTCGAACCCGTGTCCGTTGGCCGTTGAAGCATCTGAAAATGGAGCTTCTATGCGCTGGTCAAAAATCTTCATGGCAAAGCCGATGCTCAGCTTATCTCCTAAGCTGCGTCCGGTTGCCACGAGAAAGGCGTTGGAGACGTCGCTAACGGAACCGGTGCGCTGACCGCTGGCCGTGCGCCCTTCTATGTCTCCCGTGCTGGCGTGCAGCCAGGCGAAGCCAAAGCCCATATCGCCGCGCGGGTTAAGCGCGACCGAGGCCGTGTTAACGCGTCGGTCGAGGGCGAGCGTTTGCATGGACGTCTGTCCAGCCAACCCCTGTGCGCGAGACAGGCCGGCTGGGTTCCAATAGGGGGCATCTGGCCCGGCGGCCACGGCATTGAAGGCACCCCCCATGCCGAGCGCGCGCGTGCCGAGGCCGGTCTCTAAGAAGGCGCCGGCAAAATCGGCGGCCTGCAGCGGCGTGCATAGAAGTGCGAGAGCGCAGAGGCCTATGGAAAGCGCATTACTCAATCTAAGACCACCACTTTGCCAAAGGCCCGTTGGCCGGAGTCGGTTTGTATGCGGTAGAAATAGGTGCCGTTGGCGACGGACTGCCCGCTATCGTCGCTGCCGTCCCAGGGCACTTGGTGATCGATGTTGCCAGAAAAGCGGGTGCCGCTCGCTAGCGTGCGCACCTTGCGGCTGGCAAAATCGTATATGTCGATGTCTACGCCCGCGTCTTCCTGCAGGCTGAAAACGATGAGCGCGCGATCGCCGGCCGAAGGTGAGAAGGGGTTGGGCGCTGCGTAGGTGACGGCCGTGCTGTCGCGCACGCCGCCCCCGCCGACAAAGGTGTCCGTGTCTAGAGTGCGCACGCGCACTAGGTCGCGAATGATGCGCCAGCTAGACCCTTCGTCTATGCTGCGTCCCAGTCCATTTTCCGCGCCGGCCCACAGCACGCGGCCCTCGTCTGATGGAAGGGTCTCCAAGCCGACAAACGTGCCGCTTAGCGATTCACCGCTGGTCACTTCTACGGCTTCCCATGCGGGGTCGTCGTAGGCTCTCCTGAGCAGTCCCTGGCTAGTGGCCGCCCAGGCAAAGCCCTCGGTAAAGGCAAAGTTCCAGGCGAAGGTCGTGCCCGTCACCGTCCACGTTGCTCCGCTGTCGAGGCTGTAGGCCATGGAGGCGGTTTCCCCGGGCAGGCCCGTTACGTTGGTTCCCACCCATAGGATGGAGGTGCCGTCTGCCGCGATCTGTCGTTCTACAGAGAGCACCCAATTGGCGCCAATCTGGCCGGGTATAACCGCACCTTCTCGGTCGAGACGTACTTTGGTATTTCGCCAAGTCTGTCCACCGTCAAAGGAGCGCGTCAAGCCGCTGGAAGTTCCGACCCAGACGGTATCTCCGTAGGCCAAGACAGAGAACGTGCGGTGCAGCAGCCCCTGACTGGCTAGGCTGTCAGAAGCGGCCAGTGCCTCGATGACAAGTGCGGGGTCAGCGCCGGCGTTGGCCAAACTGTCGGCCAGAATGCGCAGACTATCGGCGGCTGTATCGCGTGCGAAATAGACGATATCGTCCGCTCCGTCCGGCAACACGCGCTGCCAGCGCGTCCCGTCGTCGCTCAGTCGCACCGTCGAACCCGCAAAAAACGCTGCCCAGACTTCGCCTTCTCCGATCGACAGGCCAAAGCAGCCGTTGTCAATCTGCGTGCCAGGGCCGCGCTCAAAGCTGGGAATTTGCGGATTGAAAATGGCTTCGTTGGGAATATGCGTCCAGGTGCTACCCGCATCGTGAGAGAAGCTCAGCCCCGTGCCCATCTGTCGCGTTCCAATGCTCGTGGTGGTATCGACAATCGTTGCGACCCACACGGTATCACCTACCGCATCTAGCGCACTAATGGAGCCGCGTCCCAGTCCGTTCAGGCTAGTGAAAGTCACCCAATCGCCCGCCGAAGTGCCGGCGGCCTGACGGGGGTCGAGGCGTGCCACGCCACTTTCAGTCGCGGCCCACAGATAGCGACCACTCCACGCGATGTCGCCTATTTCCGTCCCGAATAGCCCTGAAATAGGCTCGGTCGGCGCAGCGCTCTGGTGAAAGCGCTGCGGGAGAGCGTCCGCTGTGTGCGAAGAGACTAGGAGACACAGGAGCGCGATGGCACAGGACCATCGAGTCATACAGAGGGCTCGATTCAGTATAGACATACGGTTTGAGCAGTGTGGGCTAGGCGGCATAGCGCGCAGCGCGAGCGCGCATCGCTTCAATGGCTTCGTAGCCGATGCCATAGTCGCCGATGCGCGTACCGTGCGCATCTCCGTGGCTGTCGGATCCGCCCGATATGAGCAGATTGTTCCGCTTGGCCAGCTGGGTGTAAAAGTCAATTTGGGGCGGTTGATGAGCGGGATGAAAGACTTCAATGCCGTCCAGTCCGAAGCCGATCAACTGCTGGATGACGGCGTCGGGTAGGCTGTGTCCAGGATGGGCCAGAAAGGTTACGCCGCCGGCGCGATGCACGCGCGCGATGACCTCTTGGGCCGAAATATGAGGCTTGGCGCGAAACGCCGGTGCGCGGTCGCCGATGTAGCGGTTAAACGCTTCGTCTTTGTCGGCAACGAGCCCTTTTTCAATCATGACGGCGGCAATGTGGGGCCGGCCCAGTGGACTGCCCTGTGCTCTGTCTAACACCTCTTCTAGCTCGATACTCAGGCCCATATCGTTGAGCCTCTCTACAATGGCCACGCCGCGCTGGCGCCGCGCCTGATGCACCTGGCTGAGGCCGCTGTTGAGCTCTTCGTTGTTCCAGTCCATCAGATAGGCCAATAGGTGGACTTCTCGTTCGCGCACGTGCGCGCTGAGCTCGCTTCCGGCAATGACCTCAACCCCAAGCTGTTTGCCCGCTTCAATGGCTTCATCGATCCCTTCGACGGTGTCGTGATCTGTCAGGCTCAGCGCCTGTAGACCGGCATCGCGGGCCTCTTCCACGGCCTGCGTGGGAGTCCGCATGCCATCCGAACAGAAGGAATGCGTATGGAGGTCGGCCAAGTTGTAGCGCACTGTTGCCTCTCCTGTGCGTGGAATGGGCTGCGCGAAGCGCCGTGCAAACGGTTTAATTCGAGAACGGATAGAACGAATATATAAGAAAATAGATTTAATGGATGGCATCAAGGCGTGGAGTGCGAGATCTTGCAGATCAGTTTCTACTCATTTGGATGAGCAGGTTGCCGTACTTGGTGCGCATCTTATTCAAGGCGCGGTCTCGCAGCTGGCGCACGCGTTCCCGAGTTAGGCCCAGGTGCACGCCTATCTCCTGCAGCGTGGTGTCCTCGTTGCCGTCTAGGCCAAAGTAGCAGCGGATGATATAGTCTTCGCGCTCGTCTAGTATGCCGAGGCACTTCTTCAGCGTTGTCTCCAGCAGTTGGCGCTCCAAATCGCCTTCGAGATCGATGTGTTCATCTCGCAGGTGCGCCATATGCGGTTGGTCCTCGTCGGCAAAGGCCGGTCCGTCGAGTGAGAGGTCGCCGCTGCTGGCCCACAGCGCGTTGCGGGTTCGCTCTGGGCTCATTTCGGTGTCTTCTGCAATCTCGTCTAGCGTCGGCGTGCGCCCCAGCTGTTGGCTGAGGGAGTTCGTCCGTTTCTCCACTTTCTGTAGATCGCTTATCTGGCTCATGGGGGGCCGCGCTATCTTGCTGCCCTCCGCTATTGCTTTGAGGATGGCTTGGCGAATCCACCAAACGGCATAGGTGATAAATTTGAAGCCGCGCGTTTCGTCAAAGCGCTTGATGGCTTCTATCAGACCTACATTGCCTTCGGAGATCAGCTCGATAAAAGACAGGCCGCGCCCGTTGTACTCTTTGGCGATGCGCACGACAAAGCGCAGATTGGACTGGACTAATTCGTCAATCGCCTGCTGGTCTCCCTGATGGGCCAGCCCAAAGAGCTCGCCTTCGCGCTGTCGACTCAGTGGTTCGAAGTGCTGGATGTCGCGCCAGTAGGCTGCGATGGAATCATTCGGTGTTTGCATGGGCTCAGCTATGGGTTAAGAGGGGTGTCTACCCCCATAGAACGAGCGATGCCTGTGAGAAGTTCCGCACTTAGCGCACAGGGCGTTTAGGCCGTGGTGCGACGTCGTGCAGGCGGTGCGTTAGGCGAGATGCTTACAAAAGTGCTCGTATGCGGCGTCCCAACCTTGGCCGGAGGCCGGCGCGTAATATGCGGGCGCGAAAGAGGTGCGCACGACCTGGCGTGCCTCGTCGAGGGAACCGACCTCTCCCAAGCCGAGTGCCTGCACCATGAGGTTGCCGATGGCCGTAGCTTCGACCGGTCCTGCAACGACGGGCCGCTGCGTGGCGTCGGCCGTGAACTGGCAGAGCAGCTGGTTTTGGATGCCGCCGCCGACGATGTGGATGCGCCCCAAACGCCGTTTAAACAGACCTTCTAAGGAGTCCAGAACATAGCGGTATTTAAGGGCCAGCGCCTCGAGCGCCAGTCGAACGATCGCGCCCGGTTCCTCTGGCACCGTTTGACCGGTTTCCCCGCAGTAGGCGCGGATGCGTGCGGGCATGTCGCCCGGCGTGATAAAACGCTCGTCATCGGGGTCTATAACGGCCGTAAATGCGGGCGCGCGGGCGGCCATTTCCGTTAGTTCCGCATAGCTGTACGATTGACCTTCGCGCTCCCACTGGCGCCTGCATTCCTGCACGAGCCACAGGCCCATAATATTTTTTAAGAAGCGATAGGTGCGCCCGACGCCGCCCTCGTTGGTAAAATTATGCGCTAAGGCGCTTTCGCTCAGTATGGGGGCCTCTATTTCTGCGCCCATGAGAGACCAGGTCCCCGAGCTGATATAGGCATAGTCGGTGTCTTCCGTCGGCACGGCAGCCACGGCCGAGCCAGTGTCGTGCGTGGCGGGTGCGATAAACGGAACGGGCTGTATGCCAAGCTCCTGAGAGATCGAGTCGGTCAGGTGGCCAATGTGCGTTGCCGGCTCGACGATCTCGGGGAGAAAGTGGTGAGGTAGGTCGAACCTATCCAACAGCGTTCGGGCCCAATCGCCCGTGCTGGGATTATAGAATTGCGTGGTCGTGGCGTTGGAAAACTCGCACACCTTGGCACCGGTAAAGAAAAAGTTAAAGAGGTCCCCCATGAGCAGCAGGGTGTGAGCCTGGTCCAGCAGCGGCGACGAGCGCATGGCCAGCAGCTGGTAGAGCGTGTTGAACTTCATGAATTGAATGCCGGTTTGGGCAAAAATCTCTTCGCGCGGCACCCGTGAAAACGCTTCTTCTAGCAGGCCGTCGGTGCGCGGGTCGCGGTAGTTGCGCGGGTTGTCGAGCAGCGCGTCTCCCGGCCCTAGCAGCGCAAAGTCTACGCCCCAGGTATCAATGCCCACAGAGTCTAGCGTTCCGCCCTGCGCCTTAGCGGCTAGGCCTAGCCCCTCCTTCATTTCCGAGAAGAGCCCGAGCGGATTCCAGTAGAGTCGATCGAGAATTTGGACGGGGCCGTTGCCGAAGCGGTGCTTCTCCTCAAGCTGCAGGCGCTCGCCGTCGAAATGTCCCAGTATGGCCCGGCCGCTCTCAGCCCCTAGGTCAAAAGCCAGCATAGTGCGCGTGCTCATAGGTAGTTCAGTCCCAGTTCGGCGACGAGGTCGCGCGTTTCGGTGTCGAGCAGAGCGCATATGAGGGCAAAGCCCAGGTCGCGCTCTAGCTCGTTGGCATAGGTGGTGTGTTCATCGCGGAAGTTGAGGCGCTGAAAGCCGAGCACGGCCCGTTTAAAATCGTCGGGTCGGTCATAGAGCACGAGATGGGCGATCTCGCGGTTGGCGAGGGCCTCTTCTATAAAGTCTGAGCCGAAAACCTCTTCGAGTGCGTTGCGTAGCTGTCGGTGTAGCATCAGAAAGGATAGACCCGGTCTAATGAGCGTTTGATTTGACTGCTGCGGGCTGTGCGCGTTTGGTCCAGCACAAAGTGTATGGTCGGACGCGAACGCCAGTATGCCCACACGGCTTCGGGCGTAAGCGTGGGCATGCGAGATCCCAGGTGGAAAACGACAAAGGCGCGAAGAAAGGTTTTCAGCATGATGTGTTAAATGAGTGCTCCACGACGCGTTAGCGCAAGCGCCCCTGCCGCCTCGAGCCGCCCTTAGAAGTAGCGGGCAATGCGCTCTTCGATGCGCTCTAGTATGGGCTGATCGCCCAACTCGGCCTCGAACGTTTGGCCGGTAATCCGTTCATACAGGTCGATGTAGCGCTCGGCGACCTGCGTGCGGATCTCGTCGTCCAGCTGTGGAATATGGCTATCGGATATGCCCTTTTCGCGCAGCCACAAACGCAGGAATTCCTTGTCGAGATTGTCCGGCTCTTCGCCGCGACCGTGCCGCTCGGCGTAGGAATCCGCAATCCAGAAGCGCGAGGAGTCTGGCGTGTGCACCTCGTCGGCGAGCGTCACGTTGCCTTCGGCGTCGAGGCCCATCTCATACTTCGTGTCGACCAAGATCAATCCCTGCTGGGCCGCCAGTGCTTCGCCGCGGGCAAACAGGCGCAGCGCGACGTCCTCGACGCGCTCCCAAACGTCCGTCGTCACGAGCCCCTGTGCCAGAATTTCGTCGCGTGAGATCAGCTCGTCGTGCACGTCGCTCTTGGTAGTCGGAGTGATAATAGCCGTTTCGAAGCGCTGATTTTTTACCATTCCCTCGGGCAGCGTATGACCACAGTACTGCCGAACGCCCCGGTCATAGTGCGTCCAAATAGCGGTGTCAGACGAGCCGGTCAAATATCTGCGCACGACAATTTCGACGGGCAGAATCTCTAGTTCCCGCGCGATGGTTACGTTGCCGTCCGGCACTTCCACAATGTGGTTGGGGGCAATGTCGGCAGTTTGCTCAAACCAGTACTGGGCAATGCGGTTGAGCACCTGGCCCTTGAGGGGGATGGCGCCGAGCACATGATCAAACGCGCTCTGGCGATCCGTTGTTATGAGCACGCGCCTGTCGGGAAGCAAGTACATGTCGCGCACTTTACCCTTTTTATACAGCGTTTCCCATTGATTGAAACGCGCCTCTAGGAGGCAATTGTCGAGTTGGGACTGGATTTGGTCGCGACTGATCATAACGGCGCTCGTTCCTGTGGGGCGTTTAGCGTGAGAATCGGGCAAATATATGCGCGCTGCGCTCAACGTCAATACGCGGTCTGAATGTAGCTTGATTTTCGCCCTCGCGCGGCGTATCTTGGGGCACCGAAGCACGTTATTGCGCAATACAACCATGCGACGAGAACTGATGATAGGAGGGTATCATGCTGAGATCGGTGACCATGTTGGCCCTGGCAATAGGCCTAACGGCCTGCGGCGATGGAGGCCAGGCAGAAAAGGTGGAGCTGGCCGACTACGCTGGCAAGCTCAAGGAGTTTGATGGCAGAAATCGCGAGATCATGGGTCAGATTGAGCGTCTTGATGATCCGAGCATAGACATATCGGCAGAAGATTTAGAGCAGGTAAGGCAATTCATAGCGGCCTACATCAGCGATATAGAAAAAATCGATCCCGTAAATCTGGAGTATCGACGTCTTCGGCAGACGCACAAGACGTATGTCAGTAAGGTGTCTCAGGCCAACGAGCTGGCCGTAGATACGGGTAAGCCGCTGAGAAACGAGCGGGGTAATGTATCCATCGCTATACGTCACCTGGAGAAGAGAACCAGAGCGCACCACACGGCGCTCGACGTCCTCTGGCTGCAAAAGAAAATAGAGGATCCCTTTCCCCTGGTCTGGCCAGAAGAATAAGATGGACAGAGACGTGAAAGCGCTGAGCCCCCGACCGATTAAGGTCGGGGGCTTTTTTTATGTGGGCTGCGGCTCTGAGCGCATTCGGGATAGCCACTCCTGCGTGCTGGACAGCAGTCCGGTGTAGAGGAATCCGGTCAGGAACAGAAGTAGGAACGGCAGTCCCATATACAGTTCGGTGTGCCAGGCTTGGTATAGCGCATATGCGAAATAGGCAGCCATACCCAATTCGCCCAGTGCAAGCACGGTGCGTCGACTTGAGTACAGCGGTTTATGCGGCGTGTGGGTCGCGTTGGTCACCCCGTATTTAGGCGTGCGTAAAAAGGGGGTTTCATGGCCAATCCAGCCTTCAATGACGGCTCGCGTGTTGTTAATGCACAGGCTCATTCCCATTGCCATAAGCATCGGTAGCAGCTTGATCTGGCGCTTCCAGTCCGGATAGAGCGCGCGCTGTGATGCCAGGTAGAAACCGGAGATGGCCATGGTCGCAAAGGAGAACAGAGGCAGATCTATAATGAGCAGGCGCTCCCAGCCCAAATGCGTGCGGATATTTAGTACGGGCAGCGTGAGCAAGGCCATGAGGAGCATCAGTATATAGCATATATTGGCCGTTAAGTGGAAGGTCGCTTCAACTTTGGCCTTTACGGCTGCATCGCTGCGCCAGATGCGAAATAGGAGCTTTTTGGCCACTTGGACAGCGCCTTTGGTCCAGCGGTGCTGCTGCGATTTAAAGCCGTTGATTTCCACGGGAATCTCGCCGGGCACCTCCACGTCCGATAGAAAGAGAAAGCGCCAGCCCGCCAGCTGGGCGCGGTAGCTCAAGTCGAGGTCTTCTGTGAGCGTGTCGTGCTGCCAGCCGCCGGCTTCGACAATGGCCACCTTGCGCCAGATTCCGCCCGTCCCGTTAAAGTTAAAGAAGCGCCCCGAGCGGCTGCGCGCCGTGTGCTCGATGACAAAGTGACCGTCTAGGAAAATCGACTGGATGCGCGTCAGGAGCGAGTGCTCGCGGTTGAGATGCCCCCAGCGCGTTTGCACCATGCCGATCTGCGGGTCGGTGAAGTGGTGAATCGTCCTGTGCAGCAAGTCGGCGGGAGGGACAAAGTCGGCATCGAGGATAAGCACAAATTCTCCCGTAGCCGAAGCTAGACCTGCCGCCAGCGCACCGGCTTTAAAGCCCGTCCGCTCCGCGCGATGCAGGTAGTGGATATCTAGGCCGCTGCGCTGCAGCCGTTGGCAGCACTGCTGCGCTTTCTGACTTGTCGCATCGGTGGAGTCATCGAGGACCTGCACCTGGAGCAGGTCGCGCGGATAGTCTATTTGGGCGACCGCGTCCAGCAGGCGCTCGACTACGTGGAACTCGTTGTAAAGCGGAAGCTGGATCGTGACGGGAGGAAGCGCTGTGAAGCGGCTGTGCGGAGCGGCCGTGTCGCGCCGATGTCGGTGAAATAGCCGCAGCAGCAAATAGCGGTGAAAGCCGTACAGGCCGAGCACGGCCACGACGCAACAATAGGCTACTAAACAGACCTGTTGCCACAATTCCATGCTCGTTTGGCCGCTTTCTAATACTCGTAGTCGGACGACGGGCGCTGTATTCTCCCGGCGCTGTGCGCGGGCGGGAGCGCCGGGTCGTCTGGCTACTCGTTAATACCGTGACAGCGCTTGTATTTTTTACCGCTTCCGCACGGACAGGGATCGTTGCGCCCGACCTTGGGCTGGTCGCGCACGATGGGCTGCTTGTTGGCCGGCGCTTCCGATCCGCCGGGGCCGGAGGCCGTTACCTGGCGCGCATCGCTGACCGGCTGACCCAGCGGCAGACCGTCAGAGGAGGCTGGAGCAGGTCGCGCAGATGCCGCCGCATCGCCGCCTTGGAATCCCATATTGGTCGCATCGCGGTGAACGGCGCGAATGCGCTGGGGCGCCTGGCGCTGTTCGACTTGGTTGGCCTCTGTGTCAATGCGAAGCTGGAAGAGGTTTTTCAGCGTTTCCTGACTGATGCGGGCGATGAGGCTCTCAAAGATATCGAAGGCCCCTTTCTTGTACTCGATTAGCGGGTTCTTGCCGCCGACGCCGACAAAGCCAATGCCGTCTTTCAGCTCGTCCATCTCCTGCAGATGTTCCTGCCAGCACGTGTCTATAGTGTGGAGAGCAATGGCTTTTTCAACCTGGCGAAAGACCTCGACGCCGACCGTGTCGAGCCGTCGCTGATAGGCTTCTTGCACAGTTTGCGTCAAGTGGGCGCGCAGCTCTTCATACGGCATTTCGGCGCGGTCTTCTTCCGATACGGTGAAGCCGAGAAAAAACGTGCTGCCGAACTCGACCTGCATACCATCCCAGTCCCACTCTTCGGCATGGCCCTCCGAGTTAGCGTGGGTGATGAGCACGTGATCGATGAGATCTTCGATCATCTCCTCAATCAGCTCGTGTGCGCTTTCGCGCTCGAGCAGGTCGTGGCGGCGGTTGTAAATAACCTGGCGCTGCTGGTTCATCACGTCGTCGTAGTCGAGCACGTGCTTACGCATCTCAAAGTTGCGCGCTTCGACCTTCTTTTGCGCCCGTTCAATGGATTTGGTGACCATGCCGTGCTCTATGACTTCGCCCTCTTCTGCGCCGAGCTTGTCCATGACAGAGGCTATGCGATCCGAGCCGAATAGGCGCATTAGGTCGTCTTCGAGCGAGAGGAAAAAACGCGAGGAGCCCGGATCGCCCTGGCGACCGGAACGCCCGCGGAGCTGGCGGTCTATGCGTCTGGCCTCGTGCCGTTCGGTGCCGATGACCTGCAGTCCGCTTGGCTCGTCTACCAGATGCTGATAGAGCGTCTTTCCAGAGGGCAATTTGTCCTCTAGGGACATGCCGGATTCGACAATGGAGCGCTCGATGCGAATAACCTCTGGCGCGAGCTTAATATCCGTTCCGCGCCCGGCCATATTCGTGGCGATGGTCACGGCGCCGGGCTGCCCTGCATCGGTGACGACCTGCGCTTCCTTTTCGTGATAGCGGGCGTTGAGCAGCTGGTGCTTGATGCCCTTGCGCGTCAGCATGCGGCTGAGCAGCTCCGAAGCTTCGACCGAAGCGGTTCCGACCAAGACCGGCAGGTTCTTCTCGTGCAGCCGAGCGACCTCGTCGATGATCGCCTGAAACTTCTCTTTGCGCGTGCGGAAAATCTGATCTTCTCGGTCTACGCGGCGCACGGGGCGGTTGGTCGGAATGACCGTCACGTCGAGCTTGTAGATTTCCCACAGCTCGCCCGCCTCGGTTTCGGCCGTGCCGGTCATGCCCGCCAGCTTGTTGTACATGCGGAAGAGGTTTTGCAGAGTGATGGTAGCGATCGTTTGAGTCTCGTGCTGCAGCTTGACCCCTTCTTTCGCTTCGAGCGCCTGATGCAGGCCGTCGGAAAAGCGGCGTCCAGGCTGCGGTCGGCCGGTAGATTCGTCGATAATGACGACGCGCCCGTCTTCTGAAACCATGTACTGCACGTCTTTTTCAAAGAGCGTGTAGGCCTTCATCAGCTGGTTGATGTTGTGAACGGCCTCGCTCTTTTCGGCGTAGGTGCGGTGCGCCTCTTCCTCCTGCAAGCGCTTGTCGTCTTCGCTGAGGTCTTCGTTGCTGCGAATGACCTCGACTTCAATGCTGATATCCGGCAGGACAAAGAGCGCCTGCTCGTCGGGCGAGAGGAGGTCGCGCCCCTTGTCGGTCATGTCGATGGTGTTGGCGCGTTCGTCGACGACAAAGTAGAGCTGCTCGTCGAGTTCGTTTAGGCGCTTCTCGCGCATGTAGTCGGCTTCGACGCGATTGATCAATCGCTTGACGCCTTCCTCCTGCAGAATGCGCATGAGACGGCGGTTTTTGGGAATGCCGCGCGTGGCTTTGAGCAGCTCGGTGCCCAGCTCGTAGTCAAACTCACCGTCGTCGCGGGCCTGCTTCTCCGCTGCGGCGATGGCCTTGTTGACCAGGTTGGTCTGAGCGCGCAGCAGCTTCTCGACCAGCGGCTTCATCTGCTTGTACTGGTTGGTCGAATCGGGAACGGGACCGGAGAGAATAAGCGGCGTGCGTGCGTCGTCGATGAGAATGGAGTCGGCTTCGTCGACGATGGCGAAGTTGAAGCCGCGCTGCATTAGATCTTCCGTGCGCACGGACATATTGTCGCGCAGGTAGTCAAAGCCGATCTGCGAACAGGTCGCGTAGACAATGTCCGCTCCATAGGCCTCTTTGTGGCCGACGTTTTGCCATTTGAACTCGGTGAGAACGCCTTCGGGAGCGGGCAGCAAGAATGCCTCGTGTCCCGTCTGATGCATGTCTTGAATGATGCCGACGGAAAGCCCCAAGAAGTTGAAAAGCGGTCCCATCCACATGCCGTCGCGACGGGCCAAATACTCGTTGTGCGTGATCAAGTGCACGCCGCGGGCGGGCAGGGCGTTGAGGTAAATGGGCATCGTGGCGACGAGGGTTTTGCCCTCACCGGTCGCCATTTCGGCAATCTTGCCCTGATGCAGCACGGTGCCGCCAAAGACCTGCACGTCGTAGGGCTGCATTTCCCACGTGACGGATTCTCCGGCGCGGTCCCACTCCTTGCCGATCATGCGCCGACAGGCGTCTCTAACCATGGCGAACGCTTCGGGCATGATTTCGTCGAGGAATTCGGCCTCGTGGTCGCGAATGGCCTTGTCGATTTCTTCGTACTCGTCGTTGTAGCGCTCGCGCAGAGCCGGTTCGAGGTCGCCGCGCAGCTGTTCGTCGAGCTCGCTTACCCGCTGTCGCTGACTTGCGGTGCGCTCGCGCATCTGCTGGCGAAACTGTGCGGTTTTCTGCTGTAGTTCGCTGTCGCTCAGGCTCTTTAAGCTCTCGGCGATTCGATTGATCTCTTCGATTTGCGGCTGCGTCTTTTTAAACTCGCGATCGGACTGCGAACCGAAGACTTTTTTGATCAGCGTATCAAACATGATTTCCCTCTAATTCTGTCCTTGTGCTCATATCCGGCATTGGGCTGGCGACGGGGCACGTCAGCAGCGCGCGCTGCGACCGATGGCTTTCGCCTATCAGACGCTGAGCGCCCTGCGCTTGGCGACGGCATCCAGAATGCCGTTTACAAACGCGTAGGATTTATCTGTGCTAAATGCGCGCGCGAGATCGACGGCTTCATCAATGGCTACGCGGGCCGGCACGTCTTCTACGTGCAGCATTTCCGCAAGACCCATGCGCAGAATGAGTCTGTCCATTCGAGCGATGCGTTCAGGGCTCCACCGGGTGGAGGTCTCGGCAATGAGATGGTCGATCTCTTCCCCGTGCGCGTGCACGCAGTCGACCAGTGTGCCGGCAAATGTACGCACGCCCGACGACAGGTCGAAGCGGCTGCACAGCTCGCCTACGGCATCTTCCGCTCTGCCCGAGTGGCTCGCCTCCCAATACAGCGCTTGCAGGGCGACTTGGCGCGCCCCGCTGCGGTTGTCGGGCGGGGCCTCGTCGGCCGATGAGCCGTCACCGAAAAAATCGTCTTCTTCCATTTATTCGATAGCGGCCACTAGGCTGGCCATCTCCACGGCATTCATACCGGCGTCCCAGCCGCGGTTGCCCGACTTCACGCCGGCTCGCTGCACGGCTTGGTCTACGGTGTCTGCGGTAATGACGCCAAACGTGATGGGCACGCCCGTATCCAGGCCCACGCGTGCTATTCCCTTGGACGATTCGCCCGCCACGTAGTCGAAGTGGGGCGTGTCGCTGCGCACGATACAGCCGAGGCAGGTCACGACGTCAAAGCGTCCCGTCTGAGCCATCTTTTGCGCGACGATGGGCAGTTCGAATGCGCCTGGTACCCAGGCTACTTCTATGTCCTCGTCGGCTGCACCGTGGCGCTGCAGGCAGTCCAGTGCTCCGTCGAGCAGTCGCGTCGTTACCAGATCGTTAAAGCGGCTGACGACGAGGGCGAAGCGCTTTCCCTGCGCATTGAGTTTTCCTTCGTGGACTCTGGGCATTTAGCCGTTTCCTTTCTCGAGTTCGCTGCCAGGTAGCAGCGTAATATGTCCCATTTTGTCGCGCTTTGTCTCAAGGTAGCGCAGGTTGTGCGGATTGGGCGTCGACTCGATGGAGACCTGCTCAACGACGGATAGACCATAGGCCTCGAGACCGACGCGCTTTTTGGGATTGTTGGTCAAAAAGCGCACCTTGCGCAAGCCGAGATCGTGCAGCACCTGAGCGCCAATGCCGTAGTCGCGCGAGTCGGTGGGATGGCCCAGCGCGTGGTTGGCTTCGATCGTGTCGAGCCCCTTGCTCTGCTGCAGCTCGTACGCTTTGAGCTTGTGCAAGATACCGATGCCGCGTCCTTCGTGGTGCTGTATATAAACAATGACGCCGCGCCCCTCGTTGACGATCATTTGCATGGACCGCTGCAGCTGCTCACCGCAGTCGCATAGCATAGAGCCCAGCGCGTCGCCCGTCAGGCACCCCGAGTGCATGCGGACGAGCGTGTCTTCCCCGTCGCTCACGTCGCCGTAGACCAGGGCGAGATAGGGGTTGTTGTCGACCAGGCTCCGATAGGCGTAGGCCGTAAATTGGCCAAACTGCGTTGGCATGGGTGAGACGGCTTCGCAGTGAACGAGCTTCTCCGTGCGGCGGCGATGGGCGATAAGGTCGTGAATCGTCGCGATTTTAAAGTCGTGCTGTCTGGCAAATTCGAGCAGGCAGGGCGTGTCGGCCACGTTGCCGTCCTCGTCTAGAATGGCGGCCATCAGCGCCACCGCCTGGCAGTGGGTCATCTGTGCCAGGTCTACGGCGGCTTCCGTGTGGCCTGCGCGCTTGAGAACGCCCCCGGTCTGCGCCATGAGCGGCGTGACGTGTCCGGGCTGCACAAAGTCGTCGGGCGTGCTCTTCGCGTCGGTTAGACGGCGGATAGTCTGGGCGCGATCTCGCGCCGAGACGCCGGTGCCCTCGACGTCGCGCGCGTTGACCGAGACCATAATGGAGGCGCCGCGCGGTCCGCGCGCATTCGTGTTGATTTCCCGTATGCCAAGCCGCTCCAAATGGGCGCGCGTGGCTGCCACGGTGGGAGCACTGCCGGCGTGCCGCGCCATAAAGTGGATGGTTTCAGCCGTGGCCAGCTCGGCGATCATCATCAGCTCGCCTTCGCCGACGATTTCGTCCCCTTCACCGCTGGTGGCCCGCTCGTCGACGACGACGACCATGCGGCCGTTTTGCAGGTCTTCCACGATTTCGTCTATGGTGTTAAAATCCGGCATTCAGTATCCCATATTACGCAGTGATTCAAAGCTTAGCCCGGCACTGGAATCCGCGCCGGCGGCAAGCAGGCGTTCTATGTAGCGGGCGAGCACGTCGACTTCGAGATTGACCGCGTCGCCGGTGCGTCGCTGGCTGAGCACGGTCTGATCAAATGTATGGGGGATAACGGAAATCGTAAACCCCTCGTCGCTCAGTTCGGCCACGGTTAAACTGGTACCGTCAATCGTGATAGATCCCTTCTCAGCAATGTAGCGGTGCAGGGCGGAGGGGGCCGTAATTTGGATGCGCCATTCGCCTTGGCGTTCCTGCACGGAACGGACGTGGCCCACCCCGTCGACGTGCCCCTGCACAATGTGTCCGCCCAGGCGATCGCCGGGGCACAGGGCCCGCTCCAGATTGACGGGTCGGCCGCTCTGAAACTGTCCGAGCGTGGTGCGGGAGAGCGTTTCGGATACGGTCTCCACGCTAAAGCTCTGCGCGTCAAAGTGAACGACGGTTTGACAGACGCCGTCCACGTTTATGCTATCGCCCATTTTGACGTCTTCCAAGACGCGTTGGGCCGCTATCTGCATGCGCTGGAATTCCCCCTGGCGGGCGATTTGGCGCACGTGGCCTATTTCCTCTACGATTCCTGTGAACACGGGTATTCCACCTCGGCTGTGTAGAGTAGATCTGCGCCCAGCGTGCGCGTGTGCACGTTTTTGAGCGTCAGGCTGTCTGCAATGCGTTCGATGCGCAGGTCGGCGATGGCTGCAATGCCTTCGCCCAAAATGCGCGGGGCCAGGTAGATATGGACTTGGTCCACTAGCTGGGCCCGCAGGAAGGCAGCGGCAAGCTGGCCTCCGCCCTCGACAATCAGGCTGGTAATGTGCTCTTCGGCGGCGCGCCGAGCAAAGTCGCGCAAGTCGATGTGACCGCCGCGCGTGGGAAACGTCCAGACGGCTGCGCCGGCCGCTGCGATGGCTCGACGCTTGGCGGCCGGACTGCGCTGGCCGGTGGCCAAGATGGCGCCCGGTCGGGCAAAGAGCTGGGCGTCGGGGTGGGCGCGCAGTCGACCGTCGATTGCGATGGGGCGCGGACTGCGACCCCGCACGTGGCGCACGCTCAGCTGCGGATCGTCGGATAAGAGCGTGTTGGCTCCAACGGCAATGGCGTCTACGTACGAGCGCCAGCGATGGGCGTGTCGCCTCGACTCTTCGCCGGTTATCCAGCGCGCATCGCCCCCGCGTGCGGCAATGCGGCCGTCGAGCGTTTGCGCCAGTTTGAGAATGGTGTGAGGGCGCTGCTGGGTGCGATGAGTGATGTAGGCGGCGTGTAGCTGGGCGGCCTGCTCGCTCAGGAGGCCCGTCTTAACGGAGATCCCGCGCCGCCTCATGTGGGCGATACCCCGTCCGTTGACGCGCGGGTCGGGATCCTGCAAGGCACAGTATACTTCGCCTATGCCCGCGTCGACGACGGCATTGCAGCAGGGCGGCGTGCGACCCTGGAAAGCGCAGGGTTCCAAGGTTACATAGAGCGTCGCGCCGCGCGTATGTTTTCCCGCTTTGGCAAAGGCGTTAATCTCGGCGTGCGGCCCGCCGACGGGGCTGGTAACGCCCTCGCCGACAATACGTCCCCCGTGCACGACGACAGCGCCCACGGTGGGATTGGGGTTGGCGCGCCCACGCGCGCGCCGCGCCAGCGTCAGCGCGCGTCGCATATATGCTTCGTGTTCACTCATTACGCGTTTGCTCAATCGATATGGACAACGACTTGCTGGGTGCCAATATTGTCCAATGCGTCCCACGCCTGCACGGCAATTACGTGTTCGCCGGCCGCTAGGTTTGAGATGGTGCACTGGGCCCGTTCGTCCCGGCTGTCATACACGCCGTCTGCCGCGGCCACGGCATACTCCTCATCGCCGTAGTCGACGCTATACTGCACTTTCTTTAGGGCCGATATGCGGTCGCTGACGTCGAGGCTTAGCTCCACGTCAGCGCCCCGCACGCGCGCGCTGATCTCAATGCGCGGCGGACTGTTGTCTATGGCGAAAAGCGGGCTTATATACTCGCTCGACAGCGCCTCTTCTGGCGGGTTCTCTCCGCGATCCGAAGCGACTAATTTGAGCTGTGTCCATCCTTCGGGCATCGTCGCCGTTTCCCACTGTGGCGAGGTGCGCTCTTCGTTCCTGTGGGCCTCTTTCCACTCCGTCTGGTCCTCGCCGCGCAGGTAGAGGTCGTACAGCAGCTCTTCTCCATTGGGATCACTGGCCTGCCAGCGCAGGC
>Ga0181585_10001127_pt1 | contig 23338 bp, 20 predicted proteins | sample 071ome_29_FD_132469 | JGI IMG/M metagenome (GOLD analysis project Ga0181585, IMG submission 132469) | Coastal salt marsh microbial communities from the Groves Creek Marsh, Skidaway Island, Georgia - 071407BT metaG (megahit assembly) | ecosystem: Environmental > Aquatic > Marine > Intertidal...
CAAAGCGATCGTGATTGCTGGAAAGGCCAAAATGATGAGAAAGCTGACAATCAAAGTCATCCAAGTAAACACAGGAAGCCTCATCATTGTCATGCCAGGGGCACGCATATTGATAATGGTGGTGATGAAGTTGAAAGAAGCGAGCAAAGAGGCGACCCCAAGGATTTGAAGGGAAAAGATCCAAAAGTCCGGACCCATGTCTCCAATGACTTCCGCGAAGCGAGTATCGGTAAGGGGAGCATATCCAAACCAGCCAATGGCAGGCGATCCCCCAGTGAAGAACCAACTGAGATTAAGGATCAGCCCTCCAGCAATAAAACACCACAGGCTGAGCGTATTCATGCGGGGAAAGGCGACATCCCGGGCACCGATTTGTAGTGGCATGATGAAATTAAAGAAGGCAGCACTCAAGGGCATGATGACCAGGAAAACCATGGTCGTTCCATGCATAGTGAACATTTGGTTGTATTCACGGTTGGTCAGCACCGACATGTTGTGATCCCAAAGCTGGGAGCGGATTAGAAGGGCTTCAATCCCGCCAATAATCAGAAAAAAGAGAGCGGTCAGTCCGTACATGAGACCAATTTTTTTGTGATCGATCGTAGTTAACCAGTCGACCAAGCCGGTTGTGTGCTGACCAGGTCTAGGGAAAACTTGCGTCTTCACCTTGTTATCAGAGTCGGGGGCGAGGTACTTAATTGATTCAGTAGCCATGACGATAGGTAGGTTGGGTGTTTTAGAAAATATTTAGGATTGGCCAAGAAGATAAGCAATCAGCTGATTTACTTTTTCGTCGTCATTTTCGAGGTTACGCAATGGATGGCGGTCATCAATTCCTTCGCCATTCCACATCAGGTTTCCGAATTTAATATCGTTTGAATTTTTGAGCCACTTGGAGAGGCTTTCTTCATCGTTTCTCATCCAACCGGCAGCAAGAGAAGTTCTGAGCCCGTAAAGCGTAAGGTTGGGACCTTTGGCACCAAGACCAGTCCGATTTACCGCATGGCATTGTACGCACTGCAATGAGGAAAAAAGCTGCTTGCCGATCTCGTAATCATCAGAGTGGGCTTTTTCCCAAGCACCCGGCGTAAGTTGAGGTGACTGACCGGGTGAAATTTGACGAACGGAGCGATATTCACGATTGGCTCCTTCGCCCAATTTCGGATCGGAAAAACTGACTAAAGCACCCTTGTTGTATGAGGCATTTGGATCATACGATTTGGTTGCAAGGTTGGGGTTTTGTGCATTTTGGAAACGCTTAACCCATGTATCAAAATCTTCATCGGTTTGAGCGAGGGCCCTAAAGGACATGTAGGCATGGGAGTTTCCGCAGTATTCAGCACATTGACCATAAAATAAACCTCCGACGGGCTCGAATTCATCAGTGAATTTTTGCTTTGCGAATACTTGTGCACGCATCGTGCCGTCATGCACGGCGGGCATTGCAGTTGCCTCATCCGAATCACCCACAATCTTCTTTTGATCAGCTATGAACCACATAAAGTTTTCCTGACCAGGCATTAAATCCATTTTTCCAGCCAATTTAGGTACCCAGAAGCTATGTATGACATCTTCAGTACGAAGATTGATACGAACTGCCTTGGATGCGGGAAAAATCAATTCATTTGCAGTAACAATTCCATATTGTGGGTATTCAAAAACCCAGAAAAATCTTTTACCGGTAACATTGACGGTAATTGCGCCATCAATTTGGCTCCTATCGAGGCCAAGTTTTTCCAATGATTCAGTATCATTAGCGTCCGGTACACGGTTTAGCAAAACAACTCCTTGAAGGGTGGGCACAGCGAGGATCACCAGAATGACAGCGGATGCAATGATTAAACCGGTTTCTACCATTGAATTTCCATGGGATTGCGGAGGAATCTCCTTCGCTTCTTCAGGTGTTTTAGCCCGGTATCTCCAAAGAACATAGAGAAGACAGCCACCAACCGCACAAAATAAAAAGATTGTTATCCAAACTGAGAGCATGAACACATCGTATTGGTTTTGGGAAACCAGCCCTTTGGGATCTAAAGCAGATTGCTTATGGTCAATACGAGAACAACTGCTTGTAAACATGAGAAGCGCCCCAAGGATAATATGAGGTGATGTGATAATCTTGCGAGTAATGGATGTCATGGCGGGAATTATAAGTATCGGTCAATTACCAAAGCTGCAAACAGAAGAGGTAAGTATATGATAGTTACGAAAAAAAGTTTTCTGGCAGAGTGGTCGCGATTAGAAGAAGTCAAGAAGCGTATAGCAGGGATTAAGAGGTAGAGAGATAGACCAATTGATGAGGCAAGGTAAAAGGTTCCCGGGACAGTTTGATTTAGGTTAAGGAAAAAAGGTGAGAAAACAAAACCGGTTAGAATAAAAGTGTAAACCAAGCTCTTTTTGGCTAAGGCTTTCCCGTCGGGATCACCAAGTTGATGAAGCTTAAATCCTCCTTTGGAATAATCATCTCGAAAATTCCATGCAATGGCCATGAAGTGAGGAAGTTGCCAGGTGAATAAAATACCAAATAAAATCCAACCATAAGTCGTAGGAGTTCCCTCAGCAGCGACCCAACCGATAAGGGGGGGCAAAGCACCTGACACAGCTCCTAATTCTGTAGCGTAAGGACTATGTTTCTTCAATGGGGTGTAGAGCAAAAGATAAGTTGTCAGGGTAGCAAGGGTCAGGATGGATGCCCAAGGATTTGTTCCAACCCAAAGCACATAGATGCCGAGTGAAGAGAGGAAAATTCCAAATGTGATGGCAAATTCAGGGGCAATCAAACCGGCTGGGATTGGGCGTGAAGCTGTCCTTGCCATAAGGGCATCTTCACGCCGTTCCATCCATTGGTTTAAGGCGGCAGCTCCACCAGCCGCTAAAGCGGTTCCGATGGTAAGAGAAAAGAATATCGATAAATCTGATTGTAAAGGTTCTCGAACTAGGTAACCGAGTGATGCAGTAAAAACGGACAGAATGCTTAACCTTGGTTTGGTTAACTCATACATTCCATGTAGCGAAAAGCCCGGCGTAGTAGAAAGCGAGCCGGGGTGAGGCTTTGCTGGTATTGGTTTTTCTAGACTCACACTGAAAGAATTTCTAGTCAGTCCATAATGATTTGGCAAACAAAAGCAATCAAGGTGATAGCAATATTATCATGCATTGAAAGCTGAGCTAATAATTCCTTGCAGTTTAAATTAAGCTTCCGAATTGAAATTGCCCAACCGCCTGATAAAAATATAACAATTACAGTGAAGTATTATATCTCAGTAATAGTCGCCTTGGGTGCGTTGTTGATTCTATCTTGCGTTCGAGATAGCGGCGGCACTTTAGGTTCCTCCTCACTGGAAAGCAACGAAGTAAGGGCAAAGGTTATCTTTGTTGACTCAAACAACAGTATGGTTCGTGTTGAAGTTCTTGGATGTGGGAAAAATTTACTCAAAGAATGGGGAGGGTACAACGGATTCGAAAAATCTTTTGCATTGCAGCCCGGTGACCTCAACTTGTTGAGCAGAAAACGAACATTTAGAGCATTTACACAGCAGACTTTTACTCCTTCAGATGGCACGGGCTATCTTCTTACCCGTGTTTGGCCAGATGACCGTTCGGAGCGAATTCGTGTTAACAATGTGAACCGCTTACTGCGGAGAGATACCCTTAGCATGGGCGACAGCATGATTCGTTCTGTAGGGGACACGCTTCCGCCATTTGCTCTATACGATCAGGACGGAGAGATTCTAACGACCGATTATTTTGATGGTTCAGTAACCGTTTTGAATTTCATCTTCACCCGTTGTTCAATTTCAGAAATGTGCCCAGCTTCTACTATGCGAATGAAAAAATTGCAGGCACTGGCGAAAGATTCTAACATTCCTCATGTAAAGTTTCTTTCCATTACTCTTGATCCTCAATTCGACACTCCCGGAATTTTAAAATCCTACGCTTTGGCTTACGATCTTGATGAAGAGAATTTCCGTTTGGGAGCGGCCCGTAAGCAGGTAATTGATGACCTCACAAGGCAGTTTGGAATTTTCAGAAAAGATGTTGAAGGGCTACCCTTAGATCACACCATGCGAACCATGATCATTAATTCCAGAAGACAGATCATCTATCAGTTTCCTGGCAGTCAATGGGCTGCTGAAGATTTTTTGGCTCGTTTGCCTGAGGGCGTAGAAGGTTAATTCATAAATGAACCCCTTTTTTACTACCAAGTTTGCTCCCCTGCTTTTATCCATTCCGTTTGTTGCTATCTACTTTGTGGTTCGCTCCTTACCTGTGGAACAATGTGATTTCCTCCACGAAGAGACTTACAACCTCGAAGGGGAATTAGATTACTGCGGGCCGGGTGATGATGGTTTTGTGGATTTATCGATCCGACGATGGCCTATGACCCTGAACTTCCGTCCGCTGGATCCTTTAGAGATTGGTAAGCCATGCCGCTTCGAGATGAATATTAAGCAGGCGGATGGATCCCCTTTGGGAAAAGATGATGTGGCTCTTAGTCATACTAAGAGAATCCATCTTTTGGCTATTGATCCTACAATGGATGATTATCAACACCTTCACCCTGAGCCGGATCCCCTGTTTAATGGTATTTGGCGATTTACCCTGACACCTATTAGGGCTGGAAAATATAAAGTCTATTTAGACTTAATTCCTCTTCGCAGTCCCCGGAGAGTTTTACTCGCTGCTCAATTTGAGGTCCCGGGTGAGTCGGTAGTCCCCCAATCATCCGAAACTTCATTGATAGTAGAAAAGGGGGATCGTGAATTCCTTTTGGCCCCATCGATTGTAGAAGGTTCTAATGATGAATGGCTCCTCACTTTTTCTGCCCTAGATAGTAACGGGAATGACCTGCCCTTACAGCCGGTGATGGGTGCTTTTGCCCACCTAGTTGCCTTTGAGCCCAATACAGCTGGATTTGCTCATTTACATCCTCTGGAATACGAACCACCAAAATCTAGGGATGACAGTAGAAAGGGACCGCTTACTTTCAGTTTTAAATCCCCAGCTCCGGGCAGTTATCGCTTGTGGGCACAAATCAAGGTTGGTCAGGATGAAGTGGAAACTTTCCTCCCGTTTGACTTAAAAATATAAACGCAAGTCTGTCCTAGAAACGAACCCACCTACGGAGAAGGAACTCTGGATTATCATCGAGGACTTCTTCTGGCCGAAATTTATCCTTAAACTTTGGAAAAAATGCATCCCCGTCCGGTACTTTTTGCCTGACTTCGCTGATGTACAGTTCATGGCATAGAGGGAGTGCCATCGAGTAAATTTCACCACCTCCAATAATAAAAAAGGTTTGAGTAGGGGTGAGTGCCTGCTTCACTTCGTCCATTGATCGGAAAATGGACATACCTTCCTGCGGTTCCGCGGTGCGGCTTAGGACCCAGTTTTGCCTGCCGGGCAAGGCTCTTGGAAGGGATTCCCAAGTTTTTCTACCCATTAAAACAGTGTGACCTAAGGTGATCTTTTTAAACCACTTAAGGTCTGCAGAAAGTCTCCAAGGAAGGTCGCCCCCTCGCCCAATTACCCCATCTTCGGAAACCGCAACAATTGCTTTGTAAGGATGGTCAGAGGTCATACCGCAATGGGAGCCTTTATCGCTGGGTGGGCGTCGTAGTCTAGGAGCTCGAAGTCCTCAAATCGAAAGTCAGTAATTTGCTTTTGCTCTCCGTGAATAATCATTCTGGGTTTTGGCCGAGGTTCTCGGGATAGTTGAAGATCCGCCTGTTCGCGGTGATTGGAATAGAGATGTAGATCCCCAAAGGTATGAACAAATTCATGAGCCTGGAGGTTGCAAATTTTTGCAATCATCATGGTGAGCAATGCGTAGGAGGCGATGTTGAATGGTACTCCTAAAAAAAGATCAGCACTCCTTTGGTAAAGCTGGCAGCTTAGCTTGCCATCTGCCACATAAAACTGAAAAAGTGCGTGGCAGGGTGGGAGGGCCATTAAGTGTAATTCACCAGGATTCCAGGCACAAACAAGATGCCTCCGACTGTCAGGATTTTCGCGTAATGAACGGATGACCTCATCAATCTGGTTAACGGAACCGTCACCGTCGGTCTTTTTCCAGTCCGTCCACTGGGCACCATAAACGCGTCCAAGGTCACCCTTTTCATCCGCCCATTCATCCCAGATGCTGACTTTATTATCCTGCAAATATTTAACATTGGTATCTCCATTGAGAAACCAAAGAAGTTCGTGGATGATTGAGCGTAAATGCAGCTTTTTGGTGGTTAGTAAAGGGAACCCATCGTGAAGTGGGAATCTGGCTTGTTCACCAAAAATTGACCAAGTACCTGTTCCCGTTCGATCATCTCGATAAACTCCGTTGTCAATAACCCGTTGAAGGAGGGAAAGATAAGTCTTCATTGAAGGATTTGAATATTTGTTGGGATCATTCTTGAATGTGATATAATTCGTAGCTATGCTTTTTATCAATGAGTGACTTTGGAAAGTCGAGGATATCCTTTATCATTTACCTTTTGGTTTTCTCACCAAGTTGCCTTGTAATCGCACAGCAAAAGGCGAATGATTTTACCAAGCGTGTAGGTGCTTTTGACGGCAAAATGAGTTCGATGACGAGTAGAACATCAACTTTTAATCGCTTCAGTCCTTCTTCGGCTAGACGATTTAAAGTAGAGGATTGGCCCTCCCACTTTTCACCGTTTGGTGGCAAGAGATTTCCAATGGGAAGTGCAAAGGTTATTGGCAGTGAAAGAGTCCCAGCGCCAAGAATAGAAGTCAGAACACCATTGAATGATCGGATTGCTCAGGAAAGCTATAACAGAGCTACAAATGGGAACTTAGGCAAAAGTGCACCTGCGTCCAATTCGGTCGAATACAAAGACGCTTACCACGCTAGTCTTGATGACCGCGTCAACCAATGGATGGAGAAGGTCAACAATATGTCACTTCGAGATATAAATCGTTATCAATTCAGGAAAGACCGACCCAGTAAGCCTGGATTTCCCGTACAGCGAGCCGGTGCAAAATCGACAGATATAACCAAAAGAGAATCTTTATTAATTCAAAGCGGCTTAGATAATCAGAGAATGTCCAAGCCGAAAGGCAATGAGAATTACTGGATTGGTCCCAAGAAAACCAAGTCTTCAGCAAGCTCAATTGTATCAGAGTCGCGTGATCAATCATATCCTGAATTCAGGCAGGCAAATTCCAAAAACGAGGAAAGAAAGTTTGTGCCTGGTCCCAAACCTATCCTTGGTCCTAAAACCATACGGGTAGAAGTTGGCAAAACTGAATGATTCACGCTTGCCTCAATTCATCTAACTCTTACCATATTATCTTTCCATAATTTAAATTGGACGGCTAGCTCAGTTGGTTAGAGCGACTGGTTTACACCCAGTAGGTCACAGGTTCGAATCCTGTGCCGTCCACCACTCTTCATTTACATTAAAAATTCCATGCGTCATGTCATTTCCGTATTAGTTGAAAATAAGTTCGGTGTGCTTGCTCGTATTGCCGGTTTATTTAGTGGGCGTGGATTTAATATCGACACTTTGAATGTCGCCCCGACCCATTCCGATGGAAGGTCTAGAATTACTGCAACTCTTAATGGTGATGAAAAGGCATTGGACCAATGCATTAAGCAATTGGACAAGTTGATAGATGTAATCAAGGTAGAGAATTATCACGGTGATGAGGCAGTGGGCCGTGAGCTGGTTCTTTTGAAAGTCGATGCAGATTCCAAAACTCGTTCAGAAATCACTCAAATCTGTGATGTTTTCCGCGGTAAGATAATCGATGTTTCAACATCCAGCCTCATCATTGAGGCGACTGGAAACGAAAACAAAATTAAAGCCTTCCTCAATTTACTCGAATCTTTTGGTGTTACTGAGCTTGCCCGTACCGGTGTAGTTTCCCTCAGGCGTGGGCTTGGTGAAGATTGACTTTAACGGAAACTATTCAACCTAGTAACCCCCCAATAGCAAAATGCCTGCGAAAGTATATACGCACAAAGAGGCTAAAACAACTCCTCTTAAAAAGAAAACGCTCGCCGTGATTGGATACGGCTCACAAGGACATGCTCATGCCCTCAATCTCAAGGAAAGTGGATTGAAGGTGATCATTGGTCTGTACAAGGGCAGTAAATCAATTCGCGTTGCCAAGCGTCATGGATTTGAAGTCTTCGAAGTTGCGGAGGCCGTTCAAAAAGCCGAAGTGATTATGATCGGCGTGCCTGACATGAAACAAGCAGAGGTTTATGAGACTGACATCAAACCCAACTTGTCCAAAGGCAAAACTCTTCTTTTTACTCATGGATTTGCCATTCATTTTGGCTTAATCAAACCTCCAAGGGGGGTAAGTGTTATTATGGTTGCTCCAAAAGGCCCCGGTCACTTGGTCCGTTCTCAATTTAAGGAGGGTAAGGGCGTGCCTGCTCTTTTTGCAGTTCTTAAAGGATCTTCCAAGGATTCCAAAAAAATCGCACTTGCTTGGGCTGCGGGAGTTGGTGGAGCGAAGGCTGGTATTTTGGAAACTACTTTCAAAGAAGAAACTGAGACCGACTTATTTGGTGAGCAAGCCGTTCTTTGCGGTGGTGCCTCCGCTCTTGTGCAGGCTGGCTTCGAGACACTAGTCGAAGCTGGGTATGCTCCAGAGATGGCTTACTTTGAGTGTCTTCATGAACTCAAGCTCATCGTTGATCTTATGATTGAATCTGGGATTGCTGGAATGAGATTTTCGGTTTCTGAAACTGCAAAGTACGGGGACATCACTCGTGGACCACGAGTGGTAAACGCAAATGTTAAGAAGTCCATGAAATCTATTCTCAAGGAAATCCAATCCGGAAAATTTGCCAAGGAATGGATCAAGGAATATCAGGCTGGATTGCCAAATTACAACAAGCTTCTTGAGGACGGTGAAAATCATCCAATCGAAGTTACTGGCCGAAGCTTGAGAGCGGTAATGCCTTGGATTCCCAAGAAAAATATCAAGGGTGCGCAGGCATCTTACTCTTAATTTTACAAACTGGTTGAGGTAGGTGTCAGGACTGCCTCAGCCAGTTTCTCTTTTCAACTAGGGTAGTAGAGAGGTGAGTAAACCCCTAATCCTTGCTACCCGACGCAGTCCACTTGCTTTGTGCCAAGCAGAATTAGTGGCATGTTCTATTTCTAAAAATCTGGGCAGGGAGGTAAACTTATTGCCCATCGTTACCACTGGTGATCGACAGGCCGATTGGTCTCTAGAAAAAAGTGGAGGTAAAGGATTATTTACCAAGGAATTGGAATCCGCTCTCCTTGAGGGAGACGCGGATTTGGCTGTTCATAGTGCCAAGGACATGCCTACCGAATTGCCGCCAGGACTTTGTCTTTCAGCTTTTTTACCTAGAGAAAATCCAAGAGATGTATTGATTGTAAGAAATGAGGTTGATGTCCCGCAAGTCATTGCTTCGGGAAGTCCGAGGAGACGTTCGCAAGCATCTAATTTATTTCCAGATGCAAGGTGGGTTGAGCTTAGGGGAAATGTGGAAACCAGGCTGCACAAGATTGCGAACGGCAATGAAGCGGAAGCAACTTTTCTGGCCGCAGCAGGTCTTAATCGTCTTGGTATCAGTGAATTCAAGGGGCTTACTTTCAGGGAATTAAAGTTCGACGAAATGGTGCCTGCCCCTGGCCAAGGTGCAATAGCTATTCAGTCGCGCATAGAAGACCAAAATTTATTCCAACAACTGAGTGATCCGGGTACAGAGCACTCTGTTAAGATTGAGAGAGCAGTTCTTACTTCATTTGGTGGCGGTTGTCAGGTCGCTCTAGGAGCGCACCGTTGCCAGTTTGATGATCATCTTTATTTCTTTCATGAAAAATGTGGAATCCAATCGACTCTATTAAGTGGTCGGAACCAAACTGAGTGGATCAGTGAATTAATCGCATGGACAATCAACAAGTAAAAGAGGGCATCGTATATTTGGTGGGAGCGGGCCCGGGCGATCCTGGGCTCCTCACCCTAAGAGCACAAACTCTTATCAAAGAATGTGATGTTTTGGTATATGATCATCTCGCAAACCGCAGACTTCATGATTGGGCATCCCCAGACTGCTTTCTTATAGATGTGGGAAAGAGTCCTGGTAGGCACACAGTTGAGCAGGCTGAAATAGGGAAAATTCTAGTCGAAAAGGCCAGAGAAGGTCTCAAGGTAGTTCGGCTCAAGGGGGGAGACCCTTTTGTCTTCGGACGTTGTGCAGAGGAAATGCTGGCTTTGGATGAGGCCCAAATTTCTTACGAAGTTGTGCCTGGTGTTACGGCTGCTCTTGCCTGTGCTGCTTATGCAGGAATTCCCCTCTCGCATCGCGAATATGGCTCATCGATTTGCTTTCTGACTGGACATGAGGATGTGGCCAAAGAATCTCTGCGTGTTGACTTTGCTAAATTTTCAGAAGTTGGGGGTACTCTCTGTATTTACATGGGAATGAGTAAGTTGGAGGAGATTGTTGAGAAACTTCTCGCCGGCGGACTCGATCAGGGTCGCCCGGCTGCAATTGTATCCAATGGCACCTTGCCAATCCAAAGAAAAATCGTTGCTCCACTCGGCAAACTTGTTCAGCATGTAAGAGCAGAAAACCTTGGAGCTCCGGCGATTATTTTTGTGGGTAATTCGATTGGTCTGACCCGATCCTCTACCTGGTTTGAGCAGAAGCCTTTTTTGGGCCGTCGAATTGCCCTTACTAGAAATCGTGGTCAGCATAGTAAGATGAGGACTTCACTTGAGCGACTCGGAGCCGAGGTGCTAGATCTTCCCTTAATCGAAATCCAACCATCCGAAGACAGGAAATTAATCGCCGAAGTTTTTGCTGGAATTGCTACCTACGAATGGGTGGTTTTTACCAGTGCGAATGGTGCTCGGTTCTTCATGGAGTTCTTTTTCCGAGCTTACAACGACATAAGAAGTTTTGGTCCTATGCGGATTGCTTGCGTGGGCGAATCCACGGCTGAAGTATTCAAAAAATATAAGTTGGATGTTGAATTGATAGCCAAGGATTCCACGGCAGAAAGTTTGGCCAAAGATCTAGTGGCGACAGACAGTCTAGATAGTGCTAATATCTTAGTGGTAACCGGAAATAGAAATCGCGATATCCTGGTTGGCTTATTGGAGACTGTGGGTCGGGCCATTGTTGATACTCTGCCAGTTTATCAAACAGACTTCGCTGACATTTTAGAAGCACCTGATATAGAAAAGTTCAAAAAAGTTGGGTCGGATGCTATAATTTTCACCAGTTCTTCCACTGCACTTTCCTATGTTGAGCAATCTGAAGATATCAAATTCGAGAAAGGTGCAAAGAAACCTATTTTTTGTAGTTTTGGATCTCAGACATCTAAGACTCTGCAGGAAAACGATATGGAGGTTACGGTGAAGGCAACTCATCCGAGTATCGATGGATTAATCGAAGCCCTGCTCTTTTATTTTAATGATTCCCATGAGGCCTAAATTGGTCAAAGTCTGCGGAATTACCCGCAGTGAAGACGCCAAGAATTGTATCAAACTTGGAGCCAATGCCTTAGGTTTTATTTTTCATCCTTCTTCTCCCCGAAATCTTTCCTTGGATGAATTTAAAATAATACAACAGGGTATTTCATTCCAAAATTGTTTGCAGGTTGCGGTGGCAGTATCACCAGAACCCTCAATGGTTGAGCAGGTTTTGGAAGCTGGATTTGACCGGTTTCAGTTTCATTTCCCTGCTGATGACTCTTACCAAAAAATAGCAGCCTGGGCTGAAGTAGTAGGAAAACAAAATCTCTGGCTTGCCCCGAGATTGATGCCTGATGAAGAGTTGCCTTCAGAATTTTTGAAGCATGCTCAAACTATGTTAATCGATGCATATTCCGACCAAGCATTTGGTGGAACGGGCAGATTGTCGGACTGGAAAAGATTTAAGTCATTAAAAAAACAGTATCCAGAGCACCAATGGTATTTAGCCGGTGGACTTGGTCCTGAAAATCTTTGTCAGGCCGTAAAAGAAACGGAGCCTGACGGTGTAGATTTAAACAGTGGGGTGGAAAGTTCTCCAGGTATCAAGGACCTGAAAAAGATTAATCAGGTATTTTCCCTATTCTAAGGGCGCCTTCTTAAGCATTACTTAAATTGTTTGGCCAATTTGGCCAGTTGCTTGGGATCCATGCCCTCTAGATCAGGTAATCCGCCCCCACCCATGCCCCCACCACCAAATGCATTCATTAGTTGCTTCATTTTTCCTCCTTTCATTTTCCGCATCATTTTTTGCATTTGAGAGAATTGTTTAATCAATAAGTTTACATCACGGATTTGTACGCCAGCACCCTCGGCAATTCTTTTTCTTCGGGATCCTCCAATAATTCGTGGAAGGCGACGTTCTTGCTTGGTCATGGATAGAATGATTGCCTCATGTCTGCCAAGGGCAGCTTCTTCCTTATCCCCAACCTGCACATTTCCCATGCCGGGCAACATTTTTGCAATCGATCCCATGGAGCCGAGTTTTTTCATCTGGCGCATCTGGGTAAGGAAATCCTCAAAATCAAACTCTGCTTTGAGCATCTTTTCGGCCATCCGGGCAGATTCTTCTTCATCAAAATGCTCCTGTGCTTTTTCGACCAGAGAGACCACATCCCCCATGCCGAGAATACGTGAAGCCAGCCGGTCGGGGTGAAAAACTTCAAGTTCATCAATTTTTTCACCCGTGCCCATAAACTTAATCGAAGCACCGGTTACTTTTTTCATTGAAAGAGCCGCGCCCCCTCGGGCATCCCCATCAATTTTTGTGAGAATAATCCCGGTTAAGCCCAACCTGTCATTGAAGGTTTGGGCAACATTTACGGCTTCCTGACCAAGAGCGGAATCGGCAACCAAAAGAATTTCGTGGGGATTAATCTCTTTTTTTAATTCTTCCAGTTCATTAACCAGATCATCATCGATCTGAAGGCGTCCAGCGGTGTCAAAAATAACCAGGTCAGATCCGTTGTTTTTAGACTTCTCCCAGCCTGTGCGGGCGATTGCTGGAACATCTTTGCTCGTTCGGTCTAAATGAATGTTGAAATTTTCCTGCTTGGCGAGGAACTCCAATTGATCAATGGCGGCGGGTCGGTAAACATCGCAAGCAACGAGCATGGGCTTTCTTCCATCTTTGGATAGATACTTGGCTAGTTTTGCAGAGGTCGTTGTTTTTCCCGCACCGTGAAGACCAACCATTAAGACCCGGAGAGGCCGGTCCTCTTTGAGGGCGGAGTTACCTTCGCCCAACAGTTTAACCAATTCATCGTTGATGATTTTTACTACCTGTTGACCGGGAGATACTGATTTAAGTACATCCTGGCCAAGGCAGGTATTTTTAACTTCATCAATAAATTCACGGGCAACCCGAAAGTGAACATCGGCAGAAAGCAGGGCCTTACGGACTTCTGTGAGTGCCTCGGAGACATTATCTTCCGTGAGCTTACTTTTCCCACCAATGGTGCGTAGGATACCGCTTAATTTATCTGTTAAATTTTCAAACATAACGCTATAAACAATGACAGCTTGGGTAATCGTGGCAAAGCTAGAAATGTAACTCCAACCTTTACGCGTTGCAATAGAACCCAATTTTACTACTTTCTTCTATTTCCCTTTTACTATTAGCACCCTATGAAGATTCTAGTTGCGGATCGTATCTCTCCTCTTGGAGTAGAGTATTTAAAAAAGCAGGATGGCTTTGAGGTTGTTGAAGCCTACGGTTCATCTCCTGAAGAGGTCATTGAACATTCCAAAGATGTATCAGCGATCATCGTCCGCAGTGATACCCGCGTAACTCGTGAAGTGATGGAAAAAGCCCCGCTTCTCAAAGCCGTGGGCCGGGCTGGGGTAGGGGTGGATAATATTGATATTGAGGCGGCCACTGAGCGGGGTGTTATTGTAATGAATACACCGGGAGGAAACACCATTGCCACAGCTGAGCTTACTTTTACTCATATGCTTTGCGGAACCCGCCCAATAGTACGCGGAGCCACGGGAATGAAAGAAGGAAAGTGGGAAAGAAAACAGCTCAAGGGAGCTGAGTTAAGGAATAAAACACTCGCTGTGCTTGGACTTGGCAGAATTGGTGCTGAAGTGGCCAAACGGGCACAAGCTTTCGAGATGACGGTGATTGCTTACGACCCGTACTTGACAAAGGAAAGGGCGAAGGAGCTGGAAATTGAAAAGGTTGATCTGGATGGTGCATTTTCCCGAGCCGATTATCTCACCGTGCATATGCCTATGACAGCTGAAACCAAGGGTATGGTTGATGAGGCTGCTTTTGCCAAAATGAAAGATGGGGTAAGGGTCTTTAATTGTGCACGGGGTGGAATCATCAAGGAATCTGCATTAGCGGAAGCACTTCGCAGTGGCAAAGTCGCGACTGCTGGCTTGGATGTTTATGAACAGGAACCACTTCCTGATGATCACGAATTCCGAAGTATTGAAAACCTTACTCTTACCCCTCACCTAGGTGCATCCACCGAAGAAGCACAGGAAAGTGTTGGAGTGGAAATTGCCGAGGCCATCGCAGAGGTTCTTCAAGGAGGCAGAATTCGGAACGCGATTAATATGCCATCTATTGATCCCAAAGATTTGCAGACCTTAACTCCGTATCTGGAACTATGTATGCGCTTGGGAGCCTTTGCCCGTCAGGCGGCAACCGGGTCGGTTCAATCTTTGCATATTACTTACTGGGGAGGCATGGTAGAGTTTGACACCATTCCTCTCACCCGTGGAGTGCAAAAGGGTTGGCTTCAGGGAATAGCTGGTGATGAAGGTGTGAATGATGTCAACGCACCATACAAAATCAAAGCTTTGGGAATTAAGGTTGAGACAACCACTTCAACATCCTCAGTTGATTACAATGAACTAATTGAAGTTCGTACTGTAGATGCTGATGGCAAAGAACAATCGGTACGCGGTACCATTATTGGTAAAAATGCAGACCCGAGAATCGTTGAGGTTGACGGAGAGTCAATTGAGGCTAGACCTGTCGATACACTGCTGATTGTCCGTAATCTGGATAAGCCTGGCATTGTGGGAAAAGTAGGTACTGTGCTTGGAAAATATGGGGTAAATATTGCGAATATGTCCCTCAGCCGATCAGAAGGTTCCGAATCTGCACTGACCATCTTGGAGCTAGATCACGAGCCATCTGCAGAGGTACTCGAACAATTAGTGGCAGATCCTGATATCAAGGAAGCCCGAGTATCAAGACAAAAGTAGTTCATTTTTAAATCATCTCTATATACCAAATGCTAAGTATTGAAACCATAGCCGTACTAATCATTGGATACTTGATCGGCTCAATTCCATGGGCGGTCATTGTGGGAAAGCGGGCAGGGGTTGATATTTTTTCGGTTGGAAGTGGAAACCCAGGAGCAACCAATGTTCTTCGCACTATGGGAAAGCCCATGGGCTATCTTGTCTTCACCCTAGATTTCCTCAAAGGAGTGTTAGCAGTCTGGTGGTTTCAGCTGCCCATATTTTCTTTTTCTGGGGATGCTTCCCTAGGTTTGTGGGGACTGCCTGCTGCTGTATTGGGGCACACCTATCCCCTTTTTACAGGATTTCGTGGGGGTAAAGGTGTGGCCACCGCAATGGGTGGTCTGCTTGGATTGATGCCTGCCTGTTTGCTGGTTGGCTTGTTTGTTTGGGGCCTTACCTTTTACCTCACAAAATATGTAGCGGTTGCATCGATTGCATTCGGTCTCAGTCTTCCAGTTTGTTGTATTGTTTTTTCAACGGGTGATTCCGGTGGATTTGGTAAAACCATTTTAGCTTTTGTGGTGATGGGGTGGATTGTTTGGCGGCATCGTTCTAACCTTTCAAGATTGAGAGCGGGAACCGAAAACCGGTTCGAGCGTAAAAAGAAATAACCCCCCAGTTCATTCCCATGAGTACAGAGACAAGCATTTCTAAGAAAACCATTAAGGTTGGAATTCTTGGCTTTGGCACAGTTGGGCAGGGTACTTGGAAGCACCTCAAAGAGAATGCTTCTTTCTGGACCAAGATCCTTGGGGTTGATCTTGTGCCAAGCCGTGCGTCTGTGCGAACTTTAACCAAAGAAAGATCTGTTGAAATCGCTCCCGAACAACTGACTACAGATTCCGCTTCTATTGTGGATGATCCAGAGATTGATCTTATTTGTGAGTTGATGGGCGGTGTTGATGAGGCAAAGGAATTGACTTTGCGTGCTTTTGCTCAGGGAAAATCTGTGGTCACCGCAAACAAAGCATTAATTTGTGAGCATGGAGAGGAGCTTTTTCAGGCTGCTGAAAAAGCCGGGGTTGCCTACGGATTTGAAGCCAGTGTCGCGGGTGGTATACCGATCATCAAAGTTCTTAGGGAAAGCTTGGTAGCAAATGAATTTCCTCTCATTTACGGAATCCTAAACGGTACTTCAAATTACATTCTTACAAGGATGGAAAAAGAAGGAGCCAGTTTTCAAGAAGTTTTGGGAGATGCCCGGAACCTTGGGTATGTCGAGGAAGATGAAACTCTAGATCTGGACGGTGTCGATGCTGCCCATAAAGCGGTTATTCTGGCATATCTTGCCCATGGTATTTGGGTGGATATCAAAGCGGTAACGGTGGAAGGTATCCGTCAGATATCCAATGAAGATCTTGCGGCGGCTCAGAATCTTGGATGTCGGATAAAATTAATTGGTGTAATCCGCAGGAATTTTTCTAATAACCATGTATCAGTAGCAGTACATCCAGCACTGATTCCAGTTCAAGAAACGATTGCACGCACGGATGGTGTGCACAATGGAGTTTGTCTAAATGGATCGGTTGTAGGGACAGTAGTGTTAACAGGCCGTGGTGCTGGACAGGATCCTACCGCGAGTTCTGTTATTTCAGACCTAGTGGATGTGGTAAAAAGTTCTCAAAATATATCTGCCATGCCTAAGCTTCTCCATGTTTCTCCAGAAAAATGTGTGCCTGCTTCACCTGAAGAAATACACGGGAGATTTTACCTGCGTTTATTGGTAGATGATAGTCCTGGGCAGTTGGCCAAAGTGGCAGAATGTTTAGCGGAGTGTGATATTAGTTTGGCTACAGTTTCCCAAACTCCTCACGAAAACAATCAGCCAGCGAGTCTGATTTTGACGACTCATCAAACGAACGAGCATTCGATTGCCATGGCGATCGATAAATTAGGTGCTCTTCCTGGCGTGGTGGATAGGCCTGTGTTGTTTAGAATGTTTGATCCTAACGGAATTTCCTAAAATGAATGTAGTGGTGCAAAAATACGGCGGTACATCCGTTGCCGATGTTGATCGGATCAAAAAAGTTGCCCGTAGGGTGAAATCAAAGATTCAGGCGGGATCTGGTGTAGTGGTGGTCGTCTCCGCACGGGCAGGGGTCACAAATCAGTTGATTGATCGAGCCAAAGCTATTCAGAAAAATCCATCTGAAAGAGAGCTCGATATGTTGATGACTTGCGGAGAGCAGGAAACCATCGCCTTGCTCTGCATGGCACTTCATGCGATCGATGTTCCTGCAGTTTCTCGCACCGGATGGCAAGTCGGTATTTTAACGGAAGGTCTGCATGCCAAGGCCCGAATTCGCGAGGTCCAAGGCGGAGATCTGCGCAAGCAATTACGGGCTGGTAATGTGGTTGTGGTTGCCGGTTTTCAGGGAGTCAATGATGATGGAGATGTGACCACATTTGGCAGGGGTGGTTCAGACCTAAGTGCAATAGCTTTAGCGGGCTGCCTCAATGCTAAAGGCTGTCAAATCTATACTGATGTTGAAGGTGTATACACGGCTGATCCTCGCATTGTTCCAGATGCCCGAAAAATTCCTGAAATCAATTATGAGGAAATGCTAGAATTAGCCAGTAGTGGATCCAAAGTCATGCAGACAAGGGCAGTCGAATTTGCCCAGAAGCACAACATACCTTTTGAAGTTCGTTCAAGTTTTTCCAAAAAATCCGGAACCATGGTAAAAAAGAAAGTAAAATCGTTGGAGGATATGCTGGTTAGCGGTGTAGCCACGGACAAGAATCAAGTACGCATAAGTGTGACAGAATTGCCGGACCGTCCTGGTGCTGCCGCAGCAGTTTTTAAAGTCATGGCAGAGGCTGGAGTGATTGTGGATATGATCATTCAGAATGTCGGTAGGCAGGGACTTGCTAATCTATCCTTTACGGTTCCTTCCGAAGATGCTTTCCGTGCGGAGAAAGCATTAAAGGAGCACTTTGCAGATGGCAATGGAGGGAAACTCGGTAAGAGTACCAATATCGTCAAAGTTTCGGTAGTTGGTGTAGGTATGCGTTCACATTCAGGAGTTGCGGCTACCTTTTTCGATGCTCTCGCCAATGCGGGAGTAAATATGCTGATGATCAGTACCTCTGAAATCAAAATTTCAGTGGCAGTCGAGCCGGATAGTGGTGATGATGCAACCAGGGTTGCCCATCAGGCATTCAACTTAGGGAAGTAACAACGAGTATTCGATGCGCTACCTAAGCACACGTGGGGAGGCGCAACCAGTCTCTTTTACTGAAGCAGTTGCCAAAGGACTCGCTCCGGATGGAGGACTTTATTTACCTGAGGAATTTCCCGATCTTAGTCCCTATATCGAATCTTGGAGCAATCTTTCCTATTCGGAATTGTGTTTTGAATTTTTTAAGCATTTTGCCACGGATTTAGACGATGATGATTTAAAACAGGCAGTTGATTCTGCTTATTCCAGTTTTTCTCATGCCGATATTGCTCCGCTTGTTCGGTTAAATGATCATTGGCAGGTATTGGAACTCTTTCATGGCCCCACATTGGCTTTTAAGGATTTCGCATTACAATTCCTTGGGAATCTTTACGAATTACAAATCAAGCGGACGGGACAAAAGCTTTGTATACTGGGTGCCACTTCCGGGGACACTGGAGCTGCGGCAATTTCTGGATTATTGGGGAAATCTGGTTTGGAGGTATTTATTCTTTATCCCAATGGAAAAGTTTCTCCTTTGCAGGAGAGACAGATGACATGCACAGGTGCTTCCAATGTTTATCCCATTGCGATTGAGGGAACTTTTGACGATGCTCAGAATACGGTAAAAGAACTTTTTGGAGATGCTGAGTTTTCTATGGAAGTTGGTTTATCCGCAGTTAATTCCATTAACCTTGCCAGAATTCTCGCTCAGTCCGTTTATTATTTATATGCGTGGTTAAAGCTGGAAAAAAGTAAGCGGGAAATAACTGAGTTCGTGGTGCCCACGGGAAACTTTGGCAATGTGTTTGCCGGATGGCTGCTGACCAAAATGGGAATACCTATGGGAGGTTTCCGGGTGGCTACCAACCAGAATGATGTTTTGCACCGGTTGTTTGCAAGTGGTCAATATGAATTAGCTTCGGTGTCACCCAGTTTGGCTCCTTCGATGGATATTCAGATCGCCTCTAATTTCGAGCGGTTGCTTTTCTATTTTTTGGATGGCAATACCGAACGAGTATGTGAGGTAATGCAGAGTTTTCGAGAAAAAGGGAAATATGCATTTGAGCAATTCGATATCCCGGAGTTTTCCAGCACTTCTTCAACAGATGAAGAAATTCCGCAAATTATTCAAAAGGTATGCCAGGAATATTCATATGTAGTGGATCCTCATACCGCCTGTGCCTTCAAAGACTTGGACAAAAATAAACATTCCGTAATTCTTGCCACCGCTCATCCCGCAAAATTTCCTGATGTTTTTTCTGATTCAGGAATGGAACGCCCAACATCTCCTGTGCTCGAATCATTGTTGGATCAACAACCCGTGAAGCATGAAGTAGGGGTGGATGCCACTAGTATAAAAGCGTTTATCCAAAACAAACTTTCCCAAGCGATCGGGTAAATATTTTACCAAGGCAATGACCGGACCAATTGTTTTTTACAGGGGCGGTGCACTTGGCGACTTCTTGCTCACATTGCCACTTTTAGAAGCTGCCCGCGCTTATGGGTCTCACATTAAACTCTGGGCGAGAGCTAACTACTTTTGCCTTCTTGATAAGAATTGGGATTGGCTGGAAAAGGGTGATATCGATGAAAATACAGATCTTTTTTCTAATCTCTCAAAATCTTCCCTCGTGATTTCCTTTTGGCAGGATTTAGGTTGGCAAAAGCAGGCAAAAGCAGCAGGTGCTTCAAAAACATTTGCCTTAGATCCAAGACCGGGAAAAGGCGGACATTTTATTCAACAAGCAATAGATTCACTTGGTTGGAATATAGCTAGTGAATGGGACAAAAAATCCTATCTTGGGAATTGTTGGAGGGGAGGGGACCAAACTCTTTGGGTTCATCCTGGCAGTGGAGGGAAATTTAAAAACCTACCACTTTCTTATTATCAAGATACTGCAAATCAATGGCTGGAATCGAGGAAAGACCGGAAAGTAATTTTTTCTTTTGGAGAAGCAGACTTCAAATTATTGAACATCTTTAAAGAAAGTGAGTTATTTAAATCCCTTAGGATTGAAGTCCTTAACTCAATGGATCTTCAAGACCTTCGCGATAAAATGGTGTTACTAGCCGATAAATTCTTGGGTAATGATTCAGGTCCTGGTCACTTGGCTGCCAATCTTGGGATCCCCGTGGAAATTGGTTTCCGTGAGACAAATCAATCCGTGTGGAAACCAACCGGACTCCGGGTAAAAACTTACGACTGGGACTCTGACTCCAAAAGAATCTTGTAAGTCACTGAATCAACCAAAGCTTCCCAACTTGCAGTGATCACATTATCACTTACTCCCACTGTTCCCCAGGTTGTTTTCCCATCGGTTGACTCCACATGTACACGGGTGATTGCATTGGTTCCTTGATTACTTTCCAGAATGCGCACTTTGAAGTCAACTAACGCAACTTCGGAAATAAAGGGGAAGTCTTTTTCCAACGCTCTGCGTAGAGCATGGTCGAGGGCGGAGACCGGTCCATTGCCCTCAGCTACCACATGCCTGACCTCATTTTTGACCTTCAGTTTGACTGTAGCTTCCGAGGTTACTCCATCTTCCTGGCTCAAGCCTTCTACTCCAACATGAAAACGCAACACCTCAAAAGCAAGATCCTCACCTCTTAGAAAGCGGCGAAGTAGCAAATCAAAGGAGGCATCCGCAGACTCAAATTCATATCCTTTGAATTCTAGAGATTTTAATTCTTCGAGAAAGGATTTCATTTCGGGAGACCTTCCATCCACCTCCATTCCCATTTCCTTGGCCTTTAGCATGATACTGCTTCGGCCAGACATGTCGGATACCAGTACTCTTGTCCGGTTTCCAACGGTTGCTGGATCGATATGCTCATAACTGCGGGTTGATTTGGATGCGGCATCCGCATGGACTCCACCTTTATGGGCAAATGATGCCGCACCCACATATGGTGCCCGAATGTCTGGTCTCAGGTTAGTTGAGTCATCAATGAAAAGAGAAAGGTCGCGCAACTTGGACAGATTTTTACCACAATTGGTGGATCGTTCCATCTTTAATTCAAGATTGGGAATAATGGTGGTCAGGTTGGCATTTCCATTGCGCTCACCATACCCATTCATAGTGCCTTGAACCATTACAGCACCCGCTTCCACTCCAGCTAGGCTAACTGCTACTCCAACACCGGCATCATTGTGACAATGCACCCCAATTTTGGTATCAGGAAAATGACCGACAACAGTTTGGCTAATCTGGTGAAAAGGAGTTACGAGTTTTCCTCCATTAGTCTCACAAAGGGTGAGAAAATCAGCACCTCCGCGTTGAGCACCTTCGAGGGTGGAAAGAGCATAATCTGGGTTATCAGTGTATCCGTCAAAAAAGTGTTCAGCGTCATAGATAACTTCCTTCCCCTGTTCCTTCAGATACCTGACCGTATCTTCAATCATTTGGACATTTTCTTCGGGGGTAGTCCGTAAAACATCAGTTACATGAAGAAGCCAAGATTTCCCGAAAATGGTCACCACTGGAGTATTCGCTTCAAGCAACAATTTTACCTGAGCATCATCTTCAACTGGGGTATTCGCACGACGGGTTGAACCGAATGCGGCTACTTTGGCATGCTTTAAGTTTAAGTCTTTGGCTTGTTCAAAAAAAGCCATGTCTCGAGGATTACTTCCCGGCCAACCGCCTTCAATGTAATCTACTCCAAATTGATCAAGCTTTTGGGCTACCCGAAGCTTGGAAGCCACGGTGAAGGATACGCCTTCCGCCTGAGAACCATCTCGTAAAGTGGTGTCATAGATCAGTACATGCTGATTGTCCATGTTGATGAATTACTAAATAGGGGGATAGAAATGATATGTCTTGCTGATTAGGAACGATAAACACTCCCGGAAAGAACAAAAATGCGTTTCTTCTCCGTTCTTGGCAACGGCAAAGCTTTCCTTGTATGCTGGGATTTTAGTAAATTGAACTTTAGTGAATCAACTAGGATTAGAAATTTTTCATTCGTTGAGAAAGTGGCCATTTAGCCCTTTACTAGTGGATTACGGACTTTCGGTGCCTCGGACTTTTACCCGTGGAGTGGTTCTTGCTTTATCCCTTGGCCTTGTAAAAATTCTGAACGAGAAAAAAGCAGATAAACAAGTAGGTGTTATTCTGCCCCCTGGAATTGGTGGATTCGTTGCTAATATTGCATTGATTCTAAGTGGGCGGGTGCCAGTGAATTTAAATTTCACTCTTGGATCTGAGATTAACAGGTATCTCTTAAGCTCAACTGAAATTTCCACCATTCTTACTGCATCCAAAATGGTCCAAAAGTTTCCTGATTTTCCTTGGCCCGAGGATATTTTTTTGGTCGATGAGTATTTTTTAATTTCTGCAAAGAAGCCGCTTTTAATTCTCTATAAAATTTTAAAAGCGAAAATCTTTCCCCGAGAGATCATTCAGGAATATCAGGTGTCTAAGAAAGGCAAGGATGAGCTAGCCACGATTTTATTCACTAGTGGTAGTTCTGGAATGCCTAAGGGGGTTATGCTTACTCACAAGAATATTCTCCAGAACTGCTGGCAGCTTTTTGATCTCGAGTTGTTTGAAGATCAACCAAATGTTTTGGTTAACCTTCCCCTTTTCCATAGTTTTGGGTTTACCGTTGGCATGATTTTTTCAGTTCTCCGAGGGTTACCTCTTGTATGTACGCCCAATCCGCTTGACCACAAGATGAACCTTAAAGTCATTCAAAAAGAAAAAATCAAAATTCTTTTAGGCACACCTACTTTTCTTCGTGGGTATTTGAAGAGAGCGAAAAGTGGGGAATTATCCAGCATCCGCTATGTTGTAGCAGGAGCAGAAAAAAGTCCCGAAGAATTTCGCTCAAGATGGGAAAAAGAAGCAAATTGCGATTATTTGGAAGGATATGGCCTAACCGAGGCATCTCCTGCCGTTTCATTCAATCTTCCAGGC